>Ga0105245_10000898_pt1 | contig 27086 bp, 25 predicted proteins | sample KBSM54metaG_FD_81523 | JGI IMG/M metagenome (GOLD analysis project Ga0105245, IMG submission 81523) | Miscanthus rhizosphere microbial communities from Kellogg Biological Station, Michigan, USA - KBS M5-4 metaG | ecosystem: Host-associated > Plants > Roots > Rhizosphere > Soil | place...
CAGATCTGCAGGGGGAAGAGCAGGGCGGTGCCAGGCAGGCCCTTGGCGTCCTCTTCGCCGAGATAGCGCTCGTAGAGATCGAGGGCAGGCTCGCCGTCGAGCTCGAGCAGCACGTTGCCCGCCGACTTGGTGATGCGGCGGCGTGGCCCGAACACATCCCAGCCGCCGGCGCTGCCGTGGCCGATGCGGATGGCTTGGCCGTAAAAGCCGAGCGCAGCGACGCGGCGCGTGCGCGGCGCGTCGTCGGCGCCCACCAGCGTCTCGGTGAATTCGGCTCCGTCGCCGGCAAGCCCGCCGGTGAGCGGCACATGCTGGCCCGCCTCGGTGGTGATGCCGGCGACGAGTTCGCTACCGTTGACGTTGAGGCCGTCGGACAGGACGAAAATGCCCGCGAGGTCTTCACGCTTCAGGGCGCGCCCGAGCGCGGCGCCACAGGCGCGCGAACCATGGGCGCCGACGGGCTCGCTGACGAGCTTCAGCCGCGTCGCGTCGAAACGCACGGCGATGGCCGTGATTTCGTCGTCGAGCACGTCTTCGTTGTGGATCTGGCCGCCGGTGCTGCAGCCGAGGATGCAGGCTTTGGCAAACTTTGCGCGGAGCTCCGAGAAGCGCGCCGGGTCGGCGAGCGCCCGGCGATTTCCGAAATAGATTACGAGATCGGTGCGCTCGCGATCGGCATCGTCACCCGACCATCCCGCGGCGGCGCTCCATACGAATTGTCTGGCACGCATTCGATCCTCCGGACCACCGGCATTGGCTATCGAGACGGGGAAATTCGGACGATCTATACGCGGCGGGCCTTAAAGATTCAGTTAGCCGCAGGTGCGGATGCGTCGATCTTTACGGGTGCGCTTCAGGGATCGTTAGCGATAAAGCGCCCCCGAAAAGACGCGCGGTCGGAGGGCGTACCTTTAGCTGCGCGGCGGCGTGTCCACGCGGGCGAGTTTGCCGCCGTCCACGGCAAAGAACTGCGCGCGGGCGGCGATGTCACCGAAGGTGGCACCGTCAGCCCCGGTCATCCAGACCTGCGCGCCGAGCCGGGTCAGGGCGTCGAACAGGGCCGCGCGCCGCGCCGGATCAAGGTGGGCAACAACCTCGTCGAGCAGCACGACTGGCGCCACCGCCGTCATCTCGGCCACGAGATTGGCGTGCGCGAGCACCAGGCCGATCAGCAGCGCCTTCTGCTCGCCGGTGGAGGCGTGGCGGGCGGCGATGTTCTTGGGGGCATAGGTCACGCGTAGATCGGTGGTGTGCGGGCCTTCGAGCGTGCGGCCTGCCGCGGCGTCGCGCCCGCGGTTCTCCTTGAGCACCGCCCGATAGCGATCCTCGACCTCGACCGCGGGATGAGCGGGCACGAGTTCATCGATCCAGCCTTCGAGCGCGATGGTGGCGGAAGGAAACGCGGGATCGTTGCGCGCGGCGAGTGCCGCCGAAAGCCGATTCACGGTTTCCGCGCGGGCACTCGCAACCGCCACCGCGAGCTCGGCGGTTTCGTGCTCGATGGCATCGAGCCAATGCGCGTCGGGTTGTTGCGTCTCGAGCAGGCGGTTGCGCGAGCGCAATGCGCGCTCGAGCGCATTCACGCGGGTGGAGTGTTCGGCGTCGGTCGCCAGCACCAGCCGATCAAGAAAGCGCCGGCGCTCGGACGCAGGGCCCATGAACAGGCCGTCCATCGACGGCACCAGCCACAGCACGCGCAAATGGTCCGCGAGCGCGGTGACCGCGACCGGTTCCCGGTCGACGCGGCTCTGGCGCGACGCGCCGTCGTCACCTGTGGGCGCCGCAATGCCGGTGCCGAGCGTGGCGATCCCGAGCGCGCCTTCCACTTCGGCGGACACCGCCCAGGAACCGTCGCCTTCGCTGAAGGCGACGTCGTCGAGCGTCGCATGACGCAACCCGCGGCCGGGGCCGAGGAAGGAGATCGCTTCGAGCACGTTGGTCTTGCCGGCGCCGTTCGGCCCCACCAGTACGATCGGGCCGTCGCCGACCGCCATCGCATCCGCGTGGTAGCTGCGGAAGTTGGTGAGGCTCAGGCGCAGGATTCGGGCGGCAATCATGGCAGTCGCTTAGCACGAGTGACCGGCGGCGGGCGTCGCCAAATTCAAGGCCGGTTGCCGGACAGGTCGAGCAGCATGTGCACGCGGTTGTAGCCCTTCTCGACCGAGCGGTGCGTCTCGACAAATCCGATGTGGCAGTAGAGGGCGAGATTTTCGGTCATCGCCGCATTGGTGTAGAGACGCAGCGCCGGCAAGGTCAGGCGTTTGGCCTCCGCCGCAGCATGCGCGAGCAGCGTGCGGCCGAGCCCTTCGCCCTGCCGGGCCGGATCGACGGCCAGGTTGTCGACGAGATAGGCGTCGGGTGTCGTCCAGGCGATCATGTAGCCGGCGATGCTGCCCGCGCGCTCGATCACGACGGCCTGGCCGGCCGCGACATGCGCGGCGAAATCCGCGTTCATCGGTGCGGGCTCCCGTCCGATCCGCGGCACATATTTCTGATAGGCCGCGCGGGCCAGCGCGTGAAGCTGCGGGACGTCGGCGGAAACGGCTTGGCGGATGACGGGCGCACTCTGCGCGGCGGGCATCACACCCGCATCGGCATCAGGACGTAGAGCGCGCCAGCACCCTTGCCGGACTTTTCCTCGATCAGGGTCGGCGAGCCGGGATCGGCGAGCCTGAGAACCGCAGTATCGCCCTCGATCTGCGCGGCGATGTCGAGCAGGTAGCGTGAGTTGAACCCGATATCGAGCGCGTCGGCCTCGTAGGTGACCTCGAGCTCTTCGGTGGCACTGCCGGAATCGGGGTTGTTCACCGACAGGGTCAGCTTGCCGCCGCTGAGCGACAGCTTCACCGCCCGCCCGCGTTCGCTCGATACAGTCGAGACGCGGTCGACGGCTTGTTCGAATTCGCCCTTCTCGACCTCGAGCAGCTTGTCGTTGCCCGCCGGAATGACGCGGGCATAGTCGGGGAAGGTGCCGTCGATCAACTTGGAGGTCAGCACCACATTGCCAACCGTGATGCGGACCTTCGAGGCGGACAGCTCGATCTGCACGTCGCCGTCCATGTCCTCGATCAGTCGCTGCACCTCACCCACGGTCTTGCGCGGGATGATCACGCCCGGCATGCCGTCGGATCCGCTCGGCGCGTCGAGATCGACTTGCGCCAGACGGTGGCCGTCGGTCGCCACCGCGCGCAGCTTGAGATTCTTGCCCGAGCCGGAGGTGTGCAGATAGATGCCGTTGAGATAGTAACGCGTCTCTTCGGTCGAGATCGCGAACTGTGTCTTGTTGATCAGCCGCTTCAGGTCGGCCGCTGCAAGCGTGAACTTGTGCGCCATGTCGCCGGCGGCGAGATCGGGGAAGTCGCTCTCCGGCAGTGTCTGCAGCGTGAAGCGCGAGCGTCCGGCGCGGATGGTGAGAACCGCGCGCTCGCCGGTCGACTCCAGAATGACCTGCGTGCCCTCGGGCAGCTTGCGCACGATGTCATAGAACATGTGCGCCGGTACGGTCGTGACCCCGGCCTGGCCGACTTCGGCGGCGATGGTCTCGATGACCTCGAGGTCCAGATCGGTCGCTTTGAACGACAGCTTCGACTTCTCGGCCTTCACCAGGACGTTGGCCAGGATGGGAATCGTGTTGCGGCGTTCCACCACGCGGTGGACGTGCCCCAGCGATTTGAGAAGATCGGCCCGCTCAACAGTGACTTTCATAGCACTCCCGCCCGTCACTCCTGCAGCTGGCGCTTGAGGGAATCGATCTCGTCCGCCAGCGACGTGTCGTTCCCGACAAGATGTTCGATTTTTCGCACCGCATGCAAGACCGTGGTGTGGTCACGGCCCCCGAAACGCCGGCCGATCTCGGGAAGCGACCGCAGGGTCAGGGTCTTGGCAAGGTACATCGCCACCTGTCTGGGGCGCACCACATTGGCGGTACGGCGCGATGACAGTAGGTCGCCCCGGCTGACATTGTAGTGGCGGGCCACGATCCGCTGGATTTCCTCGATCTTGACCTTCTTGGGGTCCTGCGGACGGATGAGGTCGCGCACCTCGCGCTCGGCGAGTTCCATGGTGATGGGCGCCCCGGTCAGCTTGCTGCAGGCCAGCAGGCGGTTGAGTGCGCCTTCGAGGTCGCGGCCATTGTGGGTGATGATGCGGGCGATCATGGCGAGGACGGCGGTGGGCACCTCGAACTGCGGGTGATGCAGCCGAGCCGCCGCGACCCGCGCCCTGAGGATCTCAAGCCGCAGCTCTTCCCCGAGCCCACCCATTTCCACGACCAGGCCGCCGGCGAGGCGTGACCGGACGCGTTCGTCGATGGTTTCGAGGTCGCCCGGCGGCCGGTCGGCGGCGATCACCACCTGGCGGCCGGCGTCGATCAGCGAATTGAGGGTGTGGGAGAACTCGGCCTGGGTCTGCTTGCCCTGCAAGAACTGCAGGTCGTCGATCACCAACACGTTGATCCCGCGCAGCACGTCCTTGAAGGCAAGCGCCGTCTGCGAGCGCAGCGCCGAGACAAAGCCGTACATGAACTTCTCGGCAGTGAGGTAGAGCACCTTGTTGTCGGGCTGCGCATTGCCGGCCCAGGTGACGGCCTGGAGGAGATGGGTTTTGCCCAAGCCCACGCCCGCATGGATATAGAGCGGGTTGAACATGATGCCGTCGCCGCGGCGCGCAGCCGCCACCTGTTTGGCGGCGGCATAGGCGAGCTCGTTGGTGCGGCCGACGACAAAGGTGTCGAAGTTGAGCCGCGGGTCGAGCGGCGAGCCGCCGGCCGTTTCGTGCTGTCCCGGCTCGGAGGGCATGCCACGGAAATCGTGGCCGTTCGCCCTGGCGTCGAGCACGGTCCGCACCGGCTCCGCCGGCTTGGCCGGCGGTGTGATCGCCTGGCGCAGGACGGCGGTGCGTACCGCGAGGTCTATGCGGATGAGTTTGGCTTCCTCGGCCTGCCAGCAGGCCAGCACTCTTTCGGCATAGTGCGACTGGATCCAGCTGCGCAGGAACCGGGTCGGCACCGACATGCGGACGGTATCTTCCTCGATACCTTCCAATTCCATACGCGCGAACCAGCTAGAAAAGATGTCTTCACCGACCTCGGCCTGCAACCGCGCTTTGACGCGCGTCCAGCGTTCAAGGTCTGTCTGAGCCAATTGGGGGTTCATTTTTTATTTGCGCCGCGAACCTGTGACGAGGCGGGCCTTTTGTGCGGCACAAGAGCCGCATCGCGCGTTGCCACGCGAACCACCTCAGGGACTGATGGGAGCCGGCGCACCCGGCGCCGGATAACGATCGGAGCGAAGACTGAAGAAAAATGCAGCCTGCGGCTGCGGCCTTACCCGCTCGGTCTGCCCTCGCGCGTGGGTGTCACGGCGCGAGTGGCCTCGCCGTGCACGCCCGTCGCAAGGGGCTCTCTATCGATGTTGGTATTGGATACCGCCCAAGCCTGCGTCACCCGCCCCTCCTCGTATTGAAGATGATGTACGCGAATACATGTCCGCCAACTGATCCGCCCCCGCATCTGGCGCCGCGCTTACCGCCTTCGGTCGCGTCGCCTTCCTCATCATCGCGCGAGGATTGTTTGCCCCCTCGTCGCGTACGCACCCGCCGTGCGTCCGACAAAAACTATCCTCTTCATCCGCAGATGAATGCGAATTCGCTGCTGAGTGAAGGTCGATGGAGTTGCCACCGACGTTTTCCAAAATACATAACTAGGATGACGCCGCAATGGTCTTCATGAATGGGCTGTCGCACTTGATGCGATGGCACAAGCGTTTCTGATTGTTGGCGCGCAGGGTTGACCATCGCAACGTTCTGAATCTGCGCGTGTTTCATCGACGTTCGTGGTCGAAACTTTTTCGTCACGGGTGCGCCATGTGACAGCAAGCGCGTTTTCTCGGATGCGAGGCGCCATTCAGGATTTCGAAGTCCCTCGCGTCGCACTGCCGTAAATTGTTATGAGCTCGAAATTTTTTCTGTTCGTTTTGCACAGGTAGCCTTCGCACCTGTGACGAGAATGTCACGCGGCGCAGATGTGCCCGATACATGCGCGTTTTTTTCTCGACCACTGTGACATTTCCGCGACTCATGGCGCTCCGAATGACCGCAAATGACAACAACTGTGGGCCGATCGCTTGGTATCGCTGAAAAGCAAAACGCCGCGCAATTTTTGCGCGGCGTTGGATAAGGTATTCCAGAAGATCGCGAAAACTTACTTGCCGAGCTTCGCAACACCGTGCGTGAGGCGAGAAATTTTCCTGGTCGCGGTCTTCTTGTGCATCACACCGCGCTGCGCGCCGCGCATCAGCGCCGGCTCGGCAGCCTTGAGCGCCGCAACGGCAGCTTCCTTGTTACCGGAAGCGAGCGCGAGCTCGACGGCGCGTACCATGGTTCGCACCTGCGAACGCCGCACCTTGTTCACTTCAGTCCTGCGCGCGATTTTGCGCGTCGCTTTCCTTGCCGACTTCGTATTGGCCATAAGCAACCTTAATAAAATGAGCGGGTCGCGGGGAAAACCCTTCGCGAAGGCGCGTTTATAGCGGTCAGGGACGCTGCGTCAACCGCCGAGGTTGAAGGCCGCCAGTGCGGCGGTATTGACGAGGTCCGTGTCGCGCGCCGACAGGTTCACGATCTGGACCGACCGGTCGAGCCCCACCAGCAGGGGTCCGATCACATGCGCCCCGCCGAGCTCCTGCAGCATCTTGGTGGAGATCGCCGCCAAGTGGAACGCCGGCATAATGAGCACATTGGCCGGGCCTGACAGGCGGCAGAACGGGTACGCACTCATCAATTCGGGGTTCAGGGCAACGTCGGCGGCCATTTCGCCGTCGTATTCGAACTCGACGCGCCGGTTGTCCAGAATCCGCACTGCTTCCTGCACGCGCGCCGACCGTTCACCGGCCGGGTGACCGAAGGTCGAGAACGCCAGCAAGGCGAGACGCGGCTCATAGCCGAGCTTGCGGGCGACGCCCGCGGCTTCGATAGCGATTTCCGCAATCTCGGCCGCATTCGGCATCTCGGTCACGGCAGTGTCGGCAACCAGCACCGTGCGGCCGCGCGCCAGCACGAGCGAGATGCCTATAACGCGATGCCCGGGCTTGGGATCGATGCAGGCCTGCACGTCCTCGAGCACCACGGAGAAATTGCGGGTCACGCCCGAGACCATGGCGTCAGCGTCACCGAGCGCCACCATGCAGGCGGCGAAGTGGTTGCGATCCTGATTGACCAGGCGCTGGCAGTCGCGTTGCAGGAAGCCTTTGCGCTGCAATCGCTCATAAAGATAGGCGGCATATTGAGCGTTGCGGCGCGACAGCCGGGCATTGATGATTTCAATGCCGCCGCCGATCTCGATGCCGGCCTCCTTGGCGGTAGCGCGCACGCGGTCCTCGCGGCCGACCAGGAGCGCGCTACCGAGCCCCTGCTGCACGAAGCTCGCGGCGGCGCGGATGACCTGTTCCTCCTCGCCTTCGGCGAACACCACGCGCTTGGGCGCCCGCCGCAAACGGTCGAACACGTGCTCGAGCACGCCCGCCACCGGATCGCGCCGTGACCGCAGCTGCGCGGTATAGGCATTCATGTCGGTGATCGGCTTGCGGGCGACGCCGGTATCCATCGCCGCCTGGGCGACCGCCGGCGGTACCGCCGAAATCAGCCGCGGATCGAACGGCACCGGGATGATGTAGTCGGGACCGAATTTCGGCCGGGCGCCATAGGCGGCAGCGACTTCGTCCGGCACGTCGGAGCGCGCCAGCGCGGCGAGCGCCTTGGCCGCCGCGATCTTCATTTCCATATTGATGGTGGTGGCGCGCACATCGAGCGCGCCACGGAAGATATAGGGGAAGCCGAGGACGTTGTTGATCTGGTTGGGGTAGTCGGAGCGCCCGGTGGCCATGATGGCGTCATCGCGCACCTCTGCCACGTCCTCCGCCGTGATCTCGGGGTCGGGATTGGCCATGGCGAAGATGATCGGCTTGGCCGCCATGCTCTTGACCATCGCCTTGGTCATCGCACCTTTGGCGGAGAGCCCGAAGAACACGTCGGCACCGTCCAGCGCCTCGGCCAGGGTGCGCGCGGAGGTTTTTACCGCGTGTGCCGACTTCCACTGGTTCATGCCCTTGGTGCGGCCCTCGTAGATCACGCCATTGGTGTCACACAGCACGACATTCTCGGGCCGAAAGCCGATCGACTTCAGGAGGTCGAGACAGGCGATGCCGGCCGAGCCCGCACCGTTGCAGACGAGTTTGGTCTCGGCGATGTCGCGGCCCGTGAGGTCGAGGGCGTTGAGCAGGCCGGCCGCGGCAATGATGGCGGTGCCGTGCTGGTCGTCGTGGAACACCGGAATGTCGAGAAGCTCGCGCAGCTTCTCCTCGATGATAAAGCACTCCGGCGCCTTGATGTCCTCGAGGTTGATGCCGCCCCACGACTTTCCGAGCAGCTTGATTGCGTTGACGAACTCATCGGGATCTTCGGTCGAGACTTCGAGATCGATCGAGTCCACGTCGGCGAAGCGCTTGAACAGCACCGCCTTGCCTTCCATCACCGGCTTGGCCGCGAGCGCGCCGCGGTTACCCAATCCGAGGATGGCGGTGCCGTTGGTGATGACCGCGACGAAATTGCCTTTGGTTGTGTAGTCGTAGGCCTTGCTGGGGTCTTCGGCGATCGCAAGCACCGGCACGGCAACGCCGGGCGAATAGGCGAGAGACAGATCGCGCTGCGTTGCCATCGGTTTGGTGGCAACGACTTCGAGTTTGCCGGGACGGCCTTGACTGTGAAACTGCAGGGCTTCCTGGTCGGTGAAGGTCGGCCGCTTGCTTTGGCCGCCGGATTTGGCGGGCATTTCAACTCCTTACGCGCGTTCAAGCGCATTGTGTCAGGATCAACCGAGTAGGGGAAGCGCGACACCGCGCTCGAGCCGGCGCAGCGGCGTTGCGCGGCGCAGATGGGTCGGATAAGTCGGGGGCCCCGATGATGACTTCCTGCGCAGGTGCGGCGCGATGATCCGATTTCTGCTGCGGTTTATTGGTTTGTGGCTGCTGGCCGCGGGCTTTATCTTTGTCGTCTATGACGGCACCAAGTCGATCGCCGCCAATTCGCTGCTCCTCACCAAGGTGAACGACGTGTGGAGCAACGTGAACCAGGCGAGCCTGGTCGCGCTCAAGCCGATGCTCGACAAATACTCGACCACGCTGTGGGACCCCGGCATGACGACGCTGCTCGACCAGCCGATCGCGCTGGCGCTCGGGGTGTTGGGCGCGCTGCTGCTCTTGATCGGCCGCAAGAAGAAGCCGCTGATCGGCTACGGCCGCTGACGCTTTCCATTGAAATGGATCGGGCCGCGGCAGCGCGCCGCGGCCCGATGCTTTGTGTGAGTGCGCGGAGCTTACTTCAGCGCGTCGATGCCGGCCTGGCAGACCTGGCCGTCCTGCGGGCTGGTGCCGCCGCTGCAGCCCATGGCGCCGACGATCTTGCCGCCGATGACGATCGGAATGCCGCCTTCCGAGGCGATCACGTCGTCGATGGTCAGGAGCGCGAGCCCGGGGCCGCCGCCGGCCACGCGCTCTTCCAGCGCCTTGGTCGGCCGCTTGAAGGTCGCCGCCGTACGCGCCTTGTGCTGCGACACCGTGGTCGAAGCGAACTGGGTGTTGTCCATGCGGTGGAACATGATCAGGTCGCCGCTCGGCGCCACCACCGAGATGGCCATCTGCCAGTTGTTTTTCTTGGCTTCGGCCGCGGCGGCATCGACGGCCTTGCGGGCCTGATCGATGCTGATCGGCTCTCCGTAAGCGGGCGGCGGCGCGGGCGCCTGGGCTTGAGCAGCACCAAGGCCTAACGCAGTACAAGCTGCAATCAACGCGAGGCTAAAACGCATAATTCGATCCTCCCTGATCGTTTTTTGGCGGACGTCGCCGAGCGCGGGCAGTGTAAAAGGTGCCCCGGCCACAACAACACCCTCGCGTATTCGTGAATTCCCCGAGGCGCGAAGATTATGGGCCGTGATGGCCCATGCGCGTTTTCATCGCACCCCTGGATGCCTATATTCAGCCGTGAACAGTGGAGAGCGCCCCATGTTTTCGTTCCGCAAGTCGCTGGAAATGCCCGCCGCCGGCACCGCGTTGCCGGGGCGCGGCCAACCGATCCCGACCGCCGACACCCATTTCATCAATGGCCGCAAGCTGGCCGGGCCTTATCCGGCCGGCCTCGAGAAGGCGATGTTCGGCATGGGTTGCTTCTGGGGCGCCGAGCGAAAGTTCTGGGAGCTCGGCGACGGCATTCACATCACGGCTGTCGGCTACGCCGCAGGCGCGACCCCGAACCCGACCTATGAGGAAGTCTGCTCGGGGCGTACCGGGCACAACGAAGTCGTGCTGGTCGTGTTCGATCCGAAGAAGATCTCCTACGAGCAACTGCTGAAGACGTTCTGGGAAAATCACGACCCGACGCAAGGCATGCAGCAGGGCAACGATGTTGGGACGCAATATCGCTCAGGCGTCTATGTCTTCTCGCCGGAGCAGCGCAAAGCCGCCGAGGCGACGCGCGACATGTTTGCCGCCGCGCTCAAGGCCAGGCGCTATGGCGCCATCACCACGGAAATTCTCGACGCGCCGACGTTCTATTTCGCCGAGGGCTATCACCAGCAGTATCTCGCCAAGAATCCGATGGGCTACTGCGGTCTCGGCGGGACGGGCGTGAGCTGTCCGGTGGGCGTCGGCGTCGCCGCCAAATAGGTCGCGCCACGCGCAACACGTGCTCAGCGCGGAGCGCTAGCCAAACGCGCCCCGCGCGGTCGAGCGCACTCCGGAGCGCGGAAGCGCAAGCAAAAGTCCGTTTACGGTTTGTTAACCATGTTTTTTAGCGCCTGATTAATCAGCGCTTAAGACGCCATTAACCATAGCAGCGTTAATCCGGCTTAACCATTTGGCGAGGCGCCGGATTGCGTAGCACGCGGCAAGCCCAGGCATTGATGCTCCTATGCGTCGCGCTGCCGTTGGCGGCGTGCGGCAACAATGCGCAAACGGGCTACTACGGCGCCTACAGCTACGCGCATCCGGTCTACGCCCAGACATCGCCGCAAGGCTACCCGCAGCAACCTTACGCGCAGCCTTATCCGCAGCAGCCCGCCTACGCGCAGCCGCCGGCGCAGAGTTACGCGCAGCAGCCCTACGCTTATCCGACCGCACCGCAGGCCGTGCCCGAAGCGCCTTACACGCTCGACTCCGGCGATCGTCTGCGTGTCGTCGTGTTCGGGCAGGAGGGTCTCACCACGTCGTACTCGGTCGATGCCAGCGGCCACATCTCGATGCCGCTGATCGGCAGTGTGCAGGCGCGCGGACTTTCGCCGCAACAGCTTGCGGCCCAGATCACTACGCAGTTGAAGAATGGCTACATCCGCGAGCCGCATGTCGCCGTCGAGATCGAAGCTTACCGACCTTTCTTCATTCTCGGCGAAGTGACCTATCCCGGACAGTATCCCTACGTCGCCAACATGTCGGTGGAGACTGCGGTCGCCATCGCCGGCGGCTTCTCGCCGCGCGCCAAGCGCACGGCGGCCGAATTGAGCCGGCCCTACATGGGACAGCTCGTCAAAGGCACGGTGCCGATCCAGACGCTGGTGCGCCCGGGCGACACCATCACCATCGGCGAGCGCTGGTTCTAGCGCGCTGCGAAGCGTCGTCCAGTGAAGTCCGCGACGCTTCGAAAAAAAGCGAAAGCAAAAAGAAAAGGGCGCGGATTTCTCCGCGCCCCGATCTCGATCGGTCGACTTAACTCAGCCGACGCACTTCTTCAGCAAACCGAGCGTGCGCTCGAGCGCCTGCTTGTGGCTCGGCTCGTGGAAGCTGCCGCGCTCGTCGCAGGCGAAGCCATGCCCGGCCGGATAGACGAAGGTCTCGACGTCAGGCCGCTTCGTCTTGACGATCTCGACGTCCGTCATCGGGATCGAGTGGTCGGTTTCGCCGAAGTGCAGCATGGTCGGCACCTTCGGTTTCTCGTCGGCGTTCTTGGCGATCATGCCGCCGTAGTAGCCGATCGCGCATGATATGCCCTTGAGCCGGGTCGCGGCGAGGAACGCGATCGATCCGCCGAGGCAGTAGCCGACGATCGCCACCTTGCCGACGGACTGCAGCGAGTCGATCGCCGCCTGCGTGTCGGCCAGCATCTTGCCCATGTCGGCTTTCTGAATGTAGACGCGCGCATGCTCGATCTCCGGCGGCGTGTAGCCGCTCTCGAAATTCGGCACATAGCGGTCAAACAGCGCCGGCGCGACCGAGGTGTAGCCTTGCGCCGCGAAGCGGTCGCAGAGGGCGCGGATGTGATGATTGACCCCGAAGATTTCCTGGATCACCACCAGGCCGCCCTTCGGCTTGCCCTGCGCGTCAGCACGGTAGGCGCCGACCTTGAAACCGTCCGCAGCGGTGAGTGTGATGTGATTGCCCACGTAGTCCCTCCCTGTAAGCACGCGCCGAACAACCGGCGGCGTGATCTATGAAGGGCTCGCGAGCGGATTACAAGTTGAGACAAATCGACGGTGCTCTGCGTTGAATGCGCTTGCGGCCGGTGTGACCCCGGCCGCAAGCGCCTGTCGATCACGTCCGGATTTGCGCGGTCACCAGGGTTGCTTGGACCCACCCTGATATTGCGGAAGGCTCCCGCCCGGCCACGGGTGGAAGATGCCCTGGCTGTCGAGCGAGCCCGGCGTGTAGCCATAGGCCGAGCCGTACGGGGGCGCTGGTGCATAGCCATAAGCGCTGCGACGGGCGCCGATTGTGCAACGGCAGACGTTGCGAACGCCGCTCCGGCCATTGTGCAGACGAGGAACAGATTGCGCATGACGCCCCTCCTTGTTGTTGGTTTGGAGGAAAACGTCATAAGCGCACTCGTGTTCCGGAGCGGCGCGCGCGATCTTTGAGTCAAATGCGCGGCGTGAGCCCGAATTCCTGCGCCAACAGCTCGTAGGAATGCCGCCGTGCGGCGTGGTCGTAGACCATCGTGGTCACCATCAGCTCGTCGGCCTTGGTCGCGGCAATCAGCGCATCGAGCCGCGCGCGCACGGTCTGGCGCGAACCGACAACTACACGCGAGCGGTTTTCACGGATACGGTCGCGGTCGATCGGTGCGTAGTCGTAGGCGGCGGCCTCCTCGGGGCTCGCGAGCGGCAGATAATCGCCGCGCGATCGGCGCACGAAGTTGAGATCGACGGTGGAGGCGAGACGCTCGGCCTCGGCGTCCGTATCAGCGCAGATCACCGCGGTGGCGAGGATCGCGTGCGGCTTCGCCAGCGCGCCCGGTTTGAATTTCTCTCGATAGGCGAGCATCGATGCGACCGCGTCATGGCTCGCAAAGTGATGCGCGAAGGAAAAGCTCACGCCAATCATGGCAGCAAGCTGTGCACTGTAGTCGCTCGACCCGAGCAGGTAGAGCGGCGGCAACGGCACGTCGAGCGGCATCGCGCGCACCTTGCTGAACGGATGCTCGGGCGGAAAGCCGCGCTGCTCGAGCAGTAAGAGTTCCTGGAAGCGTTCGAGGAAGTCGTCGGCGTCGCGCACCTCCTGGCGGCGGCGCAGCGCGATCGAAGTGATCTGGTCGGTGCCGGGCGCGCGGCCGAGCCCGAGATCGATGCGGCCGGGGAACAGCCCTTCGAGAATCTTGAAGCGTTCCGCCACCATCAGCGGCGCATGGTTCGGCAGCATCACGCCGCCCGAGCCGACGCGGATCGACTTCGTTAGAGCCGCGATCTGGCCGATCATGATCTCCGGCGCCGAGCTCGCGATCGACGGCAGATTGTGATGCTCGGCCACCCAGTAGCGCGTGTAGCCGAGCTTGTCGGCGAGCGCGCCCAGATCGAGCGAATTGCGCAGGGCGATCGGGCCGGAGCCGCCGGTGGTGACGGGCGACAGATCCAAGACGGAGAGGGGGAAAGGCATCCGCTGAGCAGATAGGCCGTCTGCTGCGTCAGAACAACCAGAACGGTCGCGTCACAGCCCAGTCATGCTTCCAGCCGGTCAGTCCGCCGCGGCGGAATTGCAGGAAGATGCGGGTAGCGACCGGGTAGAGCCCTGGCACGCCGGCGTTGCGCTCCGCGAGGAACACCTCCGAACCGGGGCGGCCCGACACATAGACGAGTGGCGCGCCGATGGCGCTGGCGGCTTCATCGGGCGTCATGCCGAAGGCGAGCGGAAAGATATTGGATGCGGCGTGCGCGCTGCCGGCGGTGAGCCAGCCGAGGATGATCAGGATGAGCGCTACGCGTGCCATGAAACGAACTCGCCGCGCGTATGGTGCGCGCGGCGAGGCCTGAGGTCAATAATTCGGAGAGGCTTAGCGGGCCTGCGGCAGTGCGTTCGAGGCCTGCGGCTGGGCCGGCGTTGCCGGTGCCTTGGCGGTGGCCGGCGCATTGCCCGGCAGCACCACCACGCGGGTGCCGACCTTCACGCGCTGGAAGAGATCCTCCACGTCGCCGTTGACCAGCCGGATGCAGCCCGACGACACGAACGTGCCGATGGTCGACGGCTGGTTGGTGCCGTGGATGCGATAGACGGTCTTGCCGAGATAGAGGGCACGCGCGCCGAGCGGATTGCTCTCGCCGCCCGCCATGAAGCGCGGCAGATAGGGCTGGCGCTCGATCATTTCCGCGGGCGGGAACCAATCCGGCCACTCGGCCATCTTGCTGATCTTTTCGACGCCTGCCCAGGTGAACCCGTCGCGGCCGACGCCGATGCCGTAGCGCATCGCCTTGCCCTCGCCGAGCACGAGATAGAGATAGGTGTTCGGCGTATCGACGACGATCGTGCCGGCCGGCTCCTTGGTCCAGAACTCGACGATCTGGCGGCGCAGATGCGGCGGCAATTCCTTCGGCTGGCCGACTTCCGGCTGATCTTCCGGCGGCAGTCCGGCAACGCCCACGGGCGGCACATTGCCGGCGGCCGGCGGCTCCGGCGCGACGATCGCGCCTGTGGAAGCGGGCGCACCCTGGATCGACCCGGTGGTGTCGATGTCGGCCGGCGGACGCACTTCCGGTCCGCCGATGCCCGGACGCGCGCTCGCGATCGGCGGCGTCGGCATCGGGCGTTGCGGTGCGGTCAGTTCCACCGGAGCGGCGGGAACTCGGGGATCGATGTTGGCGCGCGGCGGCAACATCGGCGGCTGAGCGCCGCCGGGCGCCGGGAGCGGCTGCATCTGAACGGGGGGCCCGACCTGCACGACGTCGTCATCGTCATCATCGTCGTCGGGCGGCGGCACGGCGCCGGGCATCGGATAATTGGCCCCGGGCGGCGGGCCGATCACGACCTGCGCGGCTGCCTGGCCGGCAAACGCGGCGAAACCGAGCATGCATGCGATGACAGTGGCTAGGCGCAGAAACATGATTGAATACTCACCCCGCAGAGGACTACGCAACTACCCCAGACACCATTCTTCTTGGCGGAAGATAGGGCAGGATCAAGGCGCGAGAAGGGCCGAACCCCTTATCTTCCAATGGCCTCGGACCCTGACGTGATCCTAACCGGACGCCGCTTAATCGGGACTTAAGGTAAATCACCGGAGCGTCACAGCTTGCGCCTCGCCAGAACCGTTCGTCTTGGCCGTCTCTATCTGCCGGCGGTGTGCCTGTTCCTGGCCGCCGCCGTCGCCGGGCGCGTCTACGACCCGTTCCTGGTCCAGGCCCTGCGCCTGATCGCCTTCGACACCTATCAGCGGCTCGCCCCGCAATCGTACGATCCCGACATTCCGGTCCGCGTCATCGATATCGACCAGGAGTCGCTGGGGCGGCACGGGCAGTGGCCGTGGCCCCGCACCGTCATGCGCGATCTCCTCGACAAGCTTGGCGAACGCAAGGCGGCGGCGGTCGGCTTCGACATCCTGTTCGCGGAACCCGACCGCACCTCGGTCGAGCAGATCGTGAAGGTCCTTCCCGGCAGTCAGGCGGCGCGTCTCGCCGATGTCGCCGGCGGCGGGCCGAGCAACGACCAGCAGCTCGCTGACGCGCTGCGACGGTCGCCAAGCGTGCTGTCGACAGTACTGGTTGCTCGGCCCGGCGCGCCGGCCGTGCCGGTCAAGGCCGGCTTTGCCGTTGCCGGCGATGATCCAAAGCAATTCCTGCCGACCTACACAGGCGCCGAGCGCAATCTTCCGCTACTCGAGGAGGCGGCGCGCGGCATTGGTTCATTCAACTGGCTGCCGAACCGAGACGGAGTCGTGCGGCGTGTGCCGATGTTCTTCCATGTCGGTGACGTCGTCGTGCCGTCGCTCACGGCGGAAGTGTTGCGCGTCGCGCAGGGCGCGTCGACCTATGTGATCAAATCTTCGAACGCCAGCGGCGAGACCGCTTTCGGCAAAAGCACCGGACTCGTCTCCGTGCGCATCGGCGCCATTGAATTGCCAGTCGATCCCGATGGCGCCGTGACCTTGCGTTTCCGTGCGAGCAATCCGGCGGCGTTCATTCCCGCGTGGAAGGTCCTTGCCGGTCAGGTAGATGCCGCCGAGATCGAGGGCAAGATCGTGCTGGTCGGCACCAGCGCGCAAGGATTGCTCGATCTGCGCGCCACGCCCATCGACGAAGTTCTGCCCGGTGTCGAGCTGCACGCCATGGCGCTCGAGCACATCCTCGCCGGACGCAGCCTGGTGCGGCTCGACTACGCACTCGCCATCGAACAAGCGGTGATCCTGCTGCTCGGTCTGTTGCTCGCCTTCGTGATGCCGCGGCTGCCGCCAAGCGCCGCTGCAGCGCTGGGGGCGGGTGTGTTCGTTGCGATCAATCTCGCCGGCTGGCTTGCGTTCCGCTACGGCGACCGGCTGTTCGACCCGCTCTATCCGTCGCTGGCGCTGCTGCTGCTCACCGCCGGCATCACATTTTACATCTATCGCCAGACCGAGACGCAGCGCGGCGAGATCCGCGCCGCCTTCGGGCGCTATCTCGCACCGGATGTCGTCGCCGATATCGTCGCGGATCCCTCGCGGCTCGAGCTCGGCGGCGAAGTGCGCGAGCTGTCGCTGATGTTCTGCGACGTGCGCGACTTCACTGCCATTTCGGAAGGCTTGAGCGCGCACGAGCTCACGCAGTTCATCAACGAGCTGCTCACCCCTCTCTCCGATATCGTGCTGCGCGAGCGCGGCACCATCGACAAATACATGGGCGACGCCATCATGGCGTTCTGGAACGCGCCGCTCGCGCTCACCGACCATGCCGCGCGCGCCTGCCGGGCGGCGATCGACATGGGCAAGCGCATGGACGATCTCAATGCACGCTGGCAGCGGGAAGCTGCCAATTCCGGACGCACGTTCCCCCGGGTGCGTATCGGCATCGGCGTCAACACCGGCGAATGCTGCGTCGGGAACCTCGGCAGCCAACAGCGCTTCGACTATTCCGCCATCGGCGACGAGGTCAACGTGACGTCGCGGCTGGAGGGGCTGACCAAGTTCTACGGCCTGCCGGCGCTGATCAGCGAAAAGACCGCGAAGGAAGCGCCGAGTGTCGTCGTCATCGAGATCGACCGCATCCGGGTCAAGGGCCGCGCGCGGCCGACGACGATCTTCGCGCTCGCCGAGACGCTCGATTGCGAGGTGGCGACGTTCACTCAATTGCGGGAAGTGCAGGAGAATTTCCTGCGCGCCTATCGCGCGAGACAGTGGAGCGTCGCCGAGACCCAGCTCGCGCAGGCGCGCACGTTCCATTGTCCGACCCTGAAGACCTATTACGAGGTCTTCTCCGGCCGTATCGAGACGCTGCGCACGACTGCGCTCGCCCCAGACTGGGACGGCACGTTCGACATGACCGAGAAGTAGGAAGAACGGTGCGTCAGAACCGCATCACGAGCGACGTTGCCACGATGTGGTCGTCAAAGCTGCGGGTCGCGTCATTCGAATTGTCGCGATAATACTGATACTCGAGCTTGAGCGCAGTCTGCACGCCTTTCCAGTCGGTGAAGATGGTCGGGAACCATACGACCGCACCCGGTCCCGCGATCACGTCATGGCGTTTCACGGTCGGTTCGTAGAACAGCCGGTCGGCGTGGTAGTTGCGCGCGAACACCGTCATCGTCGGGCCGGCCACGATGCCATTGCCGATCGGGCGCACGAGCTCCGCACGCGTTCCAAACTCGACATAGGCGGCAGGCTGCAGGTCGGTGATCGTGATCGTCGTGCCTGCCGTACCCTTGATGCCGCTCCAGCGCACCCAGGGCAGAACCACCAGGAGATTGTCCTCCCAAAATGCATCGGGCACGGAAATCTTCGCGCGGGCCTCGGTGTAGTAGCCGTGCGACACCGGGAAGAAATCATCGTAGTCGCGATAGCCGCCGCGGAACGCGATGCTCTGCATCGCCCCCCACGCTTCCTTCTCGATGGTCGCGGTGGCGATGGCCTCGGAATAGAACAGGCGATGCTTGAGCACGGAGGCGCCGCCGCCGAGCCCGAGGTGCAGTGTGCTCGCCTGAAAGAAGTCGATGACCGGCCCGGTCGTCGCGCCGGCGTAACCGTAGTCAAGGTCGCCTTCGTTCTGGTGCACGAGGCCGGTGACAAGCGCGGAGGTGCGCCAGCGCATGTCGCCGGCGGCGCGTTCGTCGCGCATCTGCAACGAGCCGAAGCCCTGAAACTCGCTGCGCGGCTGCTGCAGGTTGGCCGGGTTGCCGTTGGTGTAGCGCGGGTTCGTCTCCCAGGCGGCGCCGATCTCCGCCACCCACTGCGTCGTGTCGGGCTGCAGCTTGCGGCGGATGCGGGCGAGGCCGCGCTGCGCTTCCTCGTTGCCGGGATCGTTGGCGACGACGCGCTCGTAGGCCTGCAGCGCCCAACGCAGCTTGCCCGCGCCTTCCGCGAGCCGCGCGTAGTCGAGATTGATCTCGCTGTTGCCGGGGTTCTTCAGCACCCGCGCGTAGACGCGCGCCAAATCATCGCCCGCGGCGGCGGCGGGGAGGCAGCCGGCCAGAATCGCTGCAGCGACGAGGATCACACGACGCATGGTCCGTGCCTTGCCAATCAACGTCTTATGTCGTGGAGGCGGGTGCCCCAGCCGCAGTCTCCCTGCACAATCAAGGCCTTGCAGAGGGTTGTCAATGCCGGAGCCGTGTGTTGCCCGTCACATGAATATGAAGCCGTGTCGTTTATCCTGCGCCGTGGCTAGGATGGCACAGCTTGATCTAACCTCCCGGCCGTCAACCTTTTTCCGGATGTGCGGAGCACCATCATGACGCGCTTCCTGACCGCGGTGGCGACACTTTCCGTCCTGTTCGTTTCCGGCTCGGCTTTTGCCGACAAGATCGGCGTGGCCGCGGTGGTTACGAACAGCGTGCAGGGGTCGAGCCCGCCGCGCGCGCTCGGCGTCGGCAACGACGTGTTCTCGACCGAGAAGATCCGCACCGGCGAGTCGAGCGCCGCGCAACTCCTGTTCCTCGATTCGACGAGTGTCAGCATCGCCGCGCGCTCGGAGCTCACGCTCGATCGTTTCGTTTATGACCCGGGTCGCGGCGTCGGCAACGTGGTCGTGACCACCGGCAAGGGTGCGTTCCGCTTCGTTACCGGTTCGCAGAATCCGACGAACTATTCGATCAAGACGCCGGTTGCCACGATCGGTGTGCGTGGGACGATCGTCGATGTGCACAACGGCGTCTACGGCGGCGTCAATGTCACGGTCGTGACCCTGATCGAGGGCAAGGTGCTCATCCGGCCGCAGAACGTTACGCTCGACCAGCCTGGTACGTCGTATGTGATCAAGAGCGACGGCACGGTGCAGGGCCCGCTTAAGGGCAATGGACAGGTCGCAACCTTCCTGAAGGATCCGAAGCTGTTCGAATTGCCCGACAACCGCCTCGACCTGATCGACGTCCTCGGGTCGCCGACGGGGCCGACCGGCGGCAGCCGCAACTGCAACCTCCGCTTCGCCGCGAACTGCTAGCGCCTCGCCCTGCAGCAACGCCGGCCGCAGCGCGGCCGGCGTGGGCATTTGTGAAGGCGTCGGTGCGGGTGGCTCAGGCCGGCGTCTGTTCGATCGCGTCCACGCGGTTCGGGTAGAACGCCACATAGCCGGCGATCTCTCCGACGTCGGCCAAGGGCGTCTCGTAACTCCAGATCGCATTCTCGGCGACCTTGCCGCTGGCCTCGATCGAGTAATAGGACGCGTTGCCCTTATATGGACAATGCGTTGAGTGCGCCGTGCGCTTGAGCAGGCTCATGTCGACGTCGGCGCGCGGAATATACGCGACAGCCGGGTAGCTCGCTTCCTTCAAGCTGAGGGCCTTGGTGCTGTTGGCGACGACCTTGCCGCCGAAGGTGACCTTCACGCGGTTGGGGTTCGGAGAAATGGTGATCGGGTGATCCGGGGTGCCGGCCATGCTGCGCTCCACTTCGCGTGACGATCAACGTCAGTTAAGTCGGGCCGCGCATGCCGCAACGGCCGCACGGAAAGTTTATCGTTCCGGCTCGAACATGAACAGGCGCGAGCCGTCCGACATTGGTGCCCAGGTCAGCTTCACGCGCATGCCGATCTTCATCGCCTCGAGCGGGCAGTTGACGATGTTGGCCATGATGTTGACGCCCTCGTCGAGGGTCACCATGGCGATCAGGAACGGCTCGTGGCCGCGGAACGGCTCGCGCGCGCGGCGCGCGACCGTGTAAGTGAAGATCTGGCCCTTGCCCGAGGCTTCGCGCCATTCGAGGTCGCGCGATCCGCTGCCGATGCCGGCGACGCGCGGATAGAACTGATAGCGGGCGGCCTTGCGGTCGTATTGCAGCATCAGCTTGCCGGCCCGCGTGGCGTCCCAGAACGGCTTGACGAAGTTGCGAACCTTCGGCGGTTCGCGGGGGACGCGGAGCGTATCGTTGAGCTCGGTCATGATTTATCCGTTCGGCGTCAGGATCATCACCACGCTCGACGTCCAGTTGCGGCCATAAGGAATGCCGCCGATGCCGGTGACGAGCGCGTTCTTGGTGTTCTTGACCTGCCGCTTGCCGCCTTCGCCGAACAGCTGGCGCACGGCTTCGACGAGATTGTAGGAGCCGCCGGCGAGCCCCGCCTGTCCGGCGGAGATTTGTCCGCCGCCGGTGTTGAGCGGCAGATCGCCGGTGTGCGTGAAGTCATGCGCCTTGATGAAAGCGCAACCCTCGCCCTGCTTGCAGAAGCCGAGCATCTCGAGCTGCAGCATGATGGCGATGATGAAGTCGTCATACGGATGGAACGAGGCGATGTCGCGCGGCGCGAGCCCGGCTTGCGCGAAGGCGCGCTTGCCGGCGGGCAGGTGGCCGGTCTCGGTGATATCGACGATGGTCTCGCCCGCGCGATAGTTGGTGCGCTCGCCATAGCCGATCGGAACCACGCATTTGGTGAAGCCGCGTTTCTCGGCTTCGCGCTTGCTCATCACAAGGAGTCCGGTGGCCCCGTCGCACACCATAACGCAGTCGAGCAGGCGGATCGGATCGGCCACCATGCGTGACGACAGATAATCCTCGACCGTGATCGGCTTGCGCAGCTTCTCGCAGGCATTGTCGTTGAGCACGGCGTGGCCGCGTTGCGCCACCGCGAGCTTGCCGAGCATGGCGTAGTCGAGGCCGAACTGATGCTCGTAGCGCTTGCTCAGCAAGCCGAACGCCGCGGGCGGTCCGAGATAACCGACGAGCCCGGTCCAGTCCTGCCCGCCACGCTCGCGGCGATTGTTGTCGGAGGACTGGCAGTCGGCGTAGAGGCAGAGCACGATGTTGGCGCATCCGGTCTCGATCGCCATGCAGGCGCGCGCCAGCGCCGCTGTCGCCGAGCAGCCGCCGAGGTCGACGATCTGGCAGAAGTCGAGCTCGAGCGCGAGCTGATCCGCCGTCGACTGTGACCAGAAAGGATTGCTCGCCCCCGTCATCGACGACGACATCACGAGGCCGTCGATCTCGGCCTTCGCGATGCCGGTCTTGGCGAGTAGGCTCTCCAGGACTTCGGCGCCGAGCTCCCAGACGTCGCGGTCGCTCTTCTCGACGATCTTCGTCTCGGCGAACGCGACGATGGCGGAGTCGTGCAGGGCCATCAGAGCACTTCTCTTGTTACTGCTGGTCGCCCGACGTACCCGGCTTGGCGAGCGGCTTGGCACGCTTCTCGACGAAGGCCTTCACCCGCTCGAAGCCTTCGGTCGATTGCTCGCGCATGGCGCCGCCGACCAGCGTCTCGACGAACAAGCCGTCCTCGTGGCTGAAATCCATGATGCGCGGCAGGCAGTTCGTGATCGCCCAGTTGGAGTGCGAGGCGTTTTCCGCAATGCGCTTCGCCAGCGACTTGGCGCGTTCGAAGCTCTCGCCCTTGGGCACGACATATTGCGCGAGATTGTTGCGCTCGCCTTCCTGGGCGGTGAGCACGCGCCCGGTCAGCATCAGGTCGGCCATGCGGGCGTAGCCGAGCAGGCGCGAGATGCGCACCGAGCCGCCGCCGCCGACGAAGATGCCGCGCTGACCCTCGGGCAGCGCAAAGAAGGTGCTCTCATCCGCCACGCGGATGTGGCAGGCCGAAGCGAGTTCCAGCCCGCCCCCGATGCAGGCGCCCTTGAGCGCCGCGACCCACGGGATCGGCCCGCGCGCGATCAGGTCGAAGGAACGGTGCCAGCGTCCGCGCGGCCGCTTTTTCTTGGCGGCCGGATCCATCCAAGTCATGGCTTCGGCGAGGTCGAGGCCTGCCGAAAAGTTGTCGCCAAACGCATGGATGACACCGGCGCGGGCTTCCTCGCCGGCGCGAAATACTGCGGCGCGCAATTGCTTGACCATCTCGTCATTGAGCGCGTTGCGCTTGGATGCGCGGTTGAGCCCGACGAGGGCGACATTCCCCTCGAGTTCGTATGTGACGCCTTCCTCTGCCATGCAATTCTCCACCCGTAGCTGCGCGCTTGTGCGCGTCCCGCTTGCCCGTTATCGGCATGCTCGCTAGAGATACCTAGCCTAAAGTTATCTTGTATAACAGATCGGGGAGTTGGAAATGGCCGTCGCCAATCTGCGCGTTTCGGGAACACCAGCAGCGGGTTCGACGCATGGCGCGGCGGCCGTCGAACGGCTGATGCGGCCGCGCGCGGTGGCGATCATCGGCATTTCCTCCAAACCCGGGTCGGCCGGCCACACCGTGCTCGGCAACCTCACCCTCAACAAATATGCCGGCGACATTTATCTCGTCGGGCGCAGCGGCGGCACCATCGAAGGCCGCCCGGTTCTCACCAGCCCGGAAGAATTGCCTGAGGGCATCGACCTCGCGGTCTTCACGCTGCCCGCAGCGGGCGTGAAGGAAGCGCTCGAAGCCTGCGTGCGGCGCAAGGTGCGCGCGGTCGTCGTGTTTGCATCGGGCTTTGCGGAAGCCGGCAATCGCCCGGCGCAGGATGAGCTCAGCCGCATCGCCGAAGAGGGCGGCATCGCCATGCTCGGCCCGAACTGTCTCGGCTACACCAATTTCGTCGACGGCCTGCAGATCGGTTTTGCCAGCGCCACGCCGGTGGCAAAGCTCGTCACCGGTGGCGCGATCGCCATCATCTCGCAGAGCGGCGGCTTCATGGCGCATCTGCGCCAGGCGTTCGACGGCCGCAATCTGCAGACGTCCTACACCGTGTCGCCCGGCAATGAGGGCGGGCTCGATCTCGTCGACTTCGTGGAGTTTCTCACGCAGGACAAGGCGACGAGCTGCATCGTGCTCTATGCCGAGCACGTGCGGCGCCCGGCTGAATTCCTGGTCGCTGCCCGCGCAGCGCGCGCCGCCGGCAAGCCGATCGTCATGATGCATCCCGGCCGCGGCACGCTCGCGCAGCAGGCGGCCGCCTCGCACACCGGCGCGCTCGCCGGCAACTACGAGGTGATGCGTACGCAGGTCACGCACGCCGGCATTGCGCTGGTCGAGACGCTCGACGAACTCGCCGATACCGCCGAAATCCTGGCGCGCTATCCGGAACCGCCGACCAAGGGCCCCGGCATCCTCACGTTCTCGGGCGCGTTCTGCGCTATCGCGCACGACTTCTGCGAGTCGATCGGCTTCGACGTGCCGCCGATGTCGGCGCCGCAGAAGGAAAATCTCAGGAAGCGCCTGCCGGCTTTCGTGCAGCCGAATAATCCGCTCGACCTCACCACCCAGCCGATCTGGGAACCCGATCTTGTCGGCTACGGCGCCAAGCAGCTGCTCGACGACGCGGCGCTCGGCAGTCTCGTCATCTCGATCACCGTCGGCGGACCCGAGCAGTCGGTGAAATACATGAACGGCCTGATCGAGGCGCTCAAGGGCAACAGCAAGCCGGTGGTGTTCTCGGTCCTCGGCGACACCTCGCCGCTGGCGCCGGAATTCCTGGCGCTCGCCAAACAGCACGGCATCATCCTGTCGCGCTCGTCCGAGCGCAGCTTGCGCGCCATGGCGCAAGCGACCGCGCACGGCCGTGCCGTCGCAGCCGCGAAGACCTCGGCGCCGGCGGCGCCGATCAGCGGTCTACCCAAGCTCGGGTCGGGCACGCAGGCGGAGTGGCTCGGCAAGCAGGTGCTCGCCGCCGTCGGCATCAAGACGCCGGAAGGCGGGCTCGCGAAGACTGCCGACGAGGCGGTGCAGATCGCGAAGAAGATCGGCTACCCGGTCGTGCTGAAGGCGCAGGCCGCAGCGCTTGCGCACAAGACCGAAGCGGGCGGCGTGTTGCTCAACATCGCCGATGAAGCCGCGCTCAAGGCCGCGTGGACCAAGCTCTACGACAACGTCGGGCGTCACTCGCCCGGCCTCAAGCTCGATGGCGCACTGGTCGAGAAGATGTCGGCGAAGGGTCTCGAGCTCGTGGTCGGCGCCAAGCGCGATCCGCAATGGGGCCCGGTCGTGCTGATCGGCCTTGGCGGCATTCTGGTCGAGGCGCTCGGCGACGTGCGCCTGCTGCCCGCCGATCTCGGCGAGGCGGCGATCATCCAGGAGCTCTACAAGCTCAAGGCGGCAAAGGTGCTCGACGGCTTCCGCGGCTCGCCGGCCGTTGATGTGCCGGCGGTGGCCAAGGCAGTCAGCGCCATCGGCCGCCTGATGCGCACCGTGCCGGAGATCATGGAGATCGACGTCAACCCGCTGGTCGCGCACGCGCGCGGCCAAGGCGTGACCGCGCTCGATGCTCTGATTGTCACGAAATAAGGCTGACTAGCCGGGATCGGTCCCGGTGAGCACGCTGCGGAGCTCCGCATCGGGCCCGATGTCCTCGCTGCCCTGGATCGACAGCATGTCGCCGAGGCGCGTGCGCGCGCGGTTGACGCGGCTCTTGATGGTGCCGACGGCGCAGCCGCAGATCTTGGCCGCTTCCTCGTAAGAGAAGCCCGATGCGCCGATCAGGATCAGCGCCTCGCGCTGGTCGGACGGCAACTGCCCCAGGGCCTCCCGGAATTCCGCGAACTCGATATGGCCGGGCTGCTCGGGCAGCGATTTCAGATTCTCGGCGTATTTGCCGTTGGCGTCCTCGACCTCGCGCCGGCGTTTGCGATACTCCGACCGGAACTGGTTGCGCAGGATCGTGAACAGCCAGGCCGGCATGTTGGTGCCCGGCTCGAATGACTCGATGTTCGTGAGCGCACGCAGCAGCGCTTCCTGCACCAGATCGTCGGCGCGGTCGACGTTACCGCACAGCGAAATGGCAAAGGCGCGCAGGCTCGGCACGGCCGCCAGCATGGCCTGCCGCAGCTCCGGATCGAGGGTGGTCATGCCTTCGATCCCTTGTCGTCGTCACTGCTCTTGTCGAGCTTGTTGAGCAGGTCTGCGAAGCGGTCGGGTACGCCCTCGCTGACAATGTCATTATATAGAGTGCGCAGCTGCAGGCCGATTTTGGCCTGAATCTCGCGCCCCAACGTGGCGTCGGGCTTGGCGGCTGCGTCGGTCATTGGGTCTGTTTTTCCAGCACGATTGGATAGTGGCACGTCAGGCGGCCTTCGTTTTTGGGTGGTCACGCGATTCCCCCTCCGGATTTCCGAGGTCTTGGCGCCTCATTGCTTGGAATAGCCCTACCAGCGTGGGCAATAATGCATTGCCCCGCAATTAGGTTCCGCCATGGGGAACTTTTTTTAGGGCGGGGCGTTCTGAGGGTGGTACTTTTCACACCCTCGGGGAGGGCCTCCGCATGTCCACGTCCCATGACGTCGCTCAGTATTTGCCGTATCTGCGCCGCTATGCCCGCGCCTTGAGCGGGAGCCAGTCGGCCGGCGACGCCTATGTTGCCGCTTCTCTTGAGGCCCTGATCAAGGATCCGAGCGTCCTCGATGGCGCCAGCAAGCCCCGGGTCGCCCTATTCCGGCTGTTCTCCAAGATCTGGAATTCGGTCAGCCTCAATAATGCGACCGAGGCCGCCGACGGCCGCCTGCCGGCCGAACGCCGGCTTGGTCACATCCATCCATTACCGCGCCAGGCCTTCCTGCTGGTGGCGGTCGAAGGGTTCTCTGAGGCCGATGCGGCGGAGGTCATCGACGTCGATGTGGCGAACCTCCGCCACCTGATCGAGGAGTCCGGCCGCGAACTCGCTGCCGAGATCGCCACCGATATTCTCATCATCGAGGACGAGGCGCTGATCGCCGCCGACCTCGAGGCCCTGGTGAAGAGCCTCGGTCACAAGGTCATCGGCACCGCCCACACCCGCAGCGAGGCGGTGACGCTCGCCAAGGTGAAGCAACCGGGGTTGATCCTCGCGGATATCCAACTTGCCGACGGCACCTCCGGGCTCGATGCCGTCAATGACATGCTCGCCACCTTCGAGGTGCCGGTCATCTTCATCACGGCCTATCCCGAGCGCTTCCTGACCGGCGAGCGTCCGGAGCCATCGTTCCTCATCGCCAAGCCGTACCAGCCTGCCTCGGTGTCGGCGATCATCAGCCAGGCGCTGTTCTTCGAGCGCAAGGCACGCCGGCGCGAGCAACGCGCCACCGCTTAGCACTGCCCCTCCAGTCCCGACGGCGCGCGAGCGATCGCGCGCCGTTATTTTTTGCATAGGACCAAAGGCCAACCGCCAAGCGGGCGAAAAAAAGCGCGACCAGCAAGCTGGCCGCGCCTTGAATCGGCCGGCCGCACACGGGGGGGGAGGGGTGACGGCCGGTCAGGGCACTAATTCACCAGGATTGCCCTAGTTCCCGCCGTTGCAAAAAAAATCTTGCGAGGCCCCGCGGTCGTTCGCCGCACC
>Ga0105245_10000899_pt1 | contig 27081 bp, 24 predicted proteins | sample KBSM54metaG_FD_81523 | JGI IMG/M metagenome (GOLD analysis project Ga0105245, IMG submission 81523) | Miscanthus rhizosphere microbial communities from Kellogg Biological Station, Michigan, USA - KBS M5-4 metaG | ecosystem: Host-associated > Plants > Roots > Rhizosphere > Soil | place...
CTTGCTGTGCCCGCGACTCCGCGCGCCAGGGTATTCACGGCTCCGGCCCGCCGTGCGCGCGGTGTCAGGGCATCGGCGATCCGGAGTGCGGCCTGCTTGTGGGGAACCGTGACATTGAGCCCGCGCCCACCGTCGCCGAAAAACTCGTTTACGGCACCCTCGAAGCGCTCCGGGGGCACATCCAACAGGCCGTAATGCATGTCCTGGCCGGTCGCCTTCGCGAACAGCGCATGGATCTGCGGCGAGCGGCTGTGGGCGATGTGCTCGCCGATGACGGCGTAACGGTCAGTGCTGCTCATGGGCAATCCAGCGAATCAAGCTGCCACCCTTGGGACCGGCGCCGAGCGCGCCGCCAAGCTCAGGAAGCCATTTGTGCATCTCGAGGTCAAGCTGGTAGGGCGGGTTGACGATCAGGAGCCCGGAGCCGTTCAGTCCCACCCGCGTATCGCGCGGATGCACCCACAGTTCGGACACCAGCGCCGGCACCGGCAGTTTTTCAGCCGCACGCGCCAGCTGCGGGTGCAGCTCGCGTTCGTCCTTGATCGGATACCAGAGCAGGATAAGCGCGTTGGCCAGGCGCGAGAGCACTTCGGTGGTGGCCTCCAGTGCGCGCTTGAGATCATCGCCCTGCTCCTCGTACGGGGGATCGATCAGCACCAGGGCGCGGCGTTCCCTGGGCGGCAGCTGCGCCTTGAGGGCGCGGTAGCCGTCGATGCATTCGCAGCGCATTCGGGAATAGGGGATGAGCGCGCGTTCCAGGGCGCGGCACTCGGAAGCCTGGATCTCGCAGCACAGCCCCCTATCCTGGGTGCGGAGTTCAAGTCCTGCGAGTACGGGCGAGCCTGGATACGCGGTGGCGGAGCCGGCATGGGCGCGGGCGCGCGCCAACGCTGCAAGATAAACATCGAGCTGCGGGCTGCGCTGCGGGAGGTTCTCGATAAGACCGATGCCTGAGCGGGCTTCGTTTCCCTGGTGAGCATCGGCGCTGCCTAGGTCGTACAGCCCTCGGCCCGCGTGGGTCTCAAGATAAAAGAATCCCTTGTCCTTGCGCTGGAGCGCCGCGAGCAGTGAGAGCAGCGTCACGTGCTTGTGCACGTCGGCGAAGTTGCCGGCGTGAAAGCTGTGGCGGTATTTCATGCGCGCTCAGCCGCGCTTGCTGCTCTTCTTGCCCGCTGCCGCGGCCTTGGGCGCCGGGCTGCTCTTCGCCTTGGCCTTAGCCTTGGTTTTGGCCTTGGGTTTTGCGGCTAGCTTCGCCTTGGCCGCCGGGGCTTCCGGGACCGAAGCCGCAGCATCGGGTGCAGCGCTCGTCTCCGCACTCGCCGCCGCTGCGGTCTTGGGAGCGAACTTGCGCCCGAAGCGGCCGCGGCTCCCCTTGGCGGGAGCGGCGGCCAGCAGTGCCTGGCATTCCTCGAGCGTCAGAGTCTTGGGGTCGCGGTCCTTCGGCACCCGCGCATTCTTGGCTTTGTCGGTGACGTAGGGGCCGTAACGGCCGTTGAGCACCTGGATATTCTCGGCGGCGAAGTCCTGGATGATGCGGTTGGCATCGGCGATCTTCTTGGTCTGGATCAGCTCCAGCGCGCGCTCGAGCGTGACCGTGTACGGGTCGTCCTCTTTCATGGACACGTACTTGGCGCCGTACTTGACGTAGGGGCCGAAGCGTCCAATCGCGGTGATTACGGTCTCACCCTCGGCCGTCGCACCGAGCGTACGCGGGAGCTTGAAGAGCTCCATGGCCTCGGCGAGCTGGAGCGAGTCCATCTTCTGGCCCGGACGGAGTCCGGCAAATTTGGGCTTCTCCTCATCGTCCTTGGTTCCGATCTGCACGAACGGGCCAAAGCGTCCCATGCGCACCGTGACCGGCTTGCCGCTTGCAGGGTCAGTACCCAGTTCGCGCGCCTGAGCGACCTGCTCGCGCGAGACGTTCTTTTCGATCAGCTCGACCTGGCGGATGAACGGCTTCCAGAACTTCTCCAGCGGCGTGGTCCACGGCTCCTCGCCGCGAGCCACCGCGTCGAGCTCATCTTCCATGGCCGCCGTGAAGCCGTACTCGACGTAGCGGTGAAAGTGCTGGGTCAGAAAGCGCCCCACGATCCGGCCGATGTCGGTGGCCGTGAATCGCCGGTTGTCGATGTCCACGTATTCGCGGTCGCGGAGCGTTGAGATGATCGAGGCGTAAGTGGAGGGCCGACCGATGCCGTGCTCCTCGAGCGCCTTGACGAGTGATGCCTCGGTGTAGCGCGGCGGCGGTTCGGTGAAATGCTGCTCGGGATGGAGCCCGACGAGCCGCACCGTTTCGCCCGCCTGCATCGCCGGCAGCATGTGATCGCTGTCATCCTCGACCGTGTCATCGCGTCCTTCCTGGTAAACGGCGATGTAGCCTGCCTTGACCAGCGTAGAACCGTTGGCGCGCAGCAGATGGCGCTCCGGCCCGTCGTTTCCGGCCAGCATGTCGACGGCCACGGTGTCGAACACCGCGTGTGCCATCTGGCAGGCGACCGCGCGCTTCCAGATCAGCGAGTAAAGCTTGAACTGATCGGCATCGAGGTAGCGCTCGATGTCGGCGGGCACCACGGCGGCCGAGGTCGGGCGCACCGCCTCGTGCGCTTCCTGCGCGTTCTTGGACTTGGTGCGGTACACGCGCACCTCTTCGGCGACCGCTTCCTTACCGTATAGCTTCTCGATGGTGGCGCGCATCTCCGTGACCGCTTCGGCGGCGAGCGCCACCGAGTCGGTGCGCATGTAAGTGATGAGGCCCACGCTCCCCTCGCCGATGTCGACGCCTTCGTAGAGCTGCTGGGCGGTGCGCATGGTGCGCTGCGCGGAGAAGCCGAGCTTGCGCGAGGCCTCCTGCTGCAGCGTGGAGGTCGTGAATGGGGGCGAGGGGTTGCGGCGGCGCTGCTTGCGCTCGATCGACAGCACCTTGAGCGCGCCATCGGGGCCGCAGGCAGCGCGCAGGTTCGCCTCGGTAGCGCGCGCACTGCCTTCGTTGCCGAAGCTGAACTGCTCGACCTTGCGGCCGGAGTACTCCACCAGCTTCAGCGGGAAGGTCTGCTGACTGTGCTCGCCTTCCGCATCGATGGTCCAGTATTCCTGCGGCACGAAGGCGGCGATCTGGTCCTCGCGCTCGCAGATCATGCGCAGGGCCGGGGACTGCACACGCCCGGCCGAAAGCCCGCGGCGCACCTTCTTCCACAGGAGCGGGGAGAGGTTGAAGCCCACCAGGTAATCAAGCGCGCGGCGCGCCTGCTGGGCGTTCACCAGGTCGAGTGAGAGCTCGCGCGGGTGGTTGACCGCCTCGCGGATGGCGTTCTTGGTGATCTCGTGGAACACCACGCGCTGGCTCGCCTTGCCCTTAAGCTCACCGCGCTCCTTGAGGATCTCGTTCAGGTGCCAGGCGATGGCCTCGCCCTCACGGTCCGGGTCGGTTGCCAGCACCAGGGTCGATGATTTCTTCAGGGCCTTGGAGATCGCGGCGATGTGTTTCTCGTTGCGCTCGATGAGCCGGTACTGCATCGCGAACTCGTTGTCCGGATCGACGGCCCCTTCCTTGGGCACCAGATCGCGCACGTGGCCGTAGGAGGCGAGGACCTCGTAGTCCTTGCCCAAATACTTCTTGATCGTGCGCGCCTTGGCGGGCGATTCGACGATGACCAGGTTCTCGGCCACGGTGCTCTAAGACCCCAAAACTTCGCAGGCGCCCAAAACGAAAAACCGCGGACAGGCCGCGGGCTTGAAGCTGGCGGGGGTGAAAAGCGCGCTCAATGCGGTACCTGGACCGGTAATTTCTGCAGCAGATCTTCCATGCGTTCGCAGGCCGCTTCCTCGCCGGGCTGGCAGGAAAGCACCATCAGCACCACCCACTTCACCTGCTCGAGACTGAGCTCCTCGGTATCGAGTGCCAGCAGCCGCTCGATCACGATTTCGCGCTGCGTGGCCGAGAGAATGCCGCCGCGCTCCAGCGACAGCAGCAGGCCCTGGCACTCGGCATCCAGCCGCGAGCTCTCCTCGGCGCAGTAGAGCCTGAAGGCGCGCTCGTTGGCATTGAGGCCCGGGCGCTCGCGCTGGTCGGCCAAATCCGCCAGCCAGTCCAGGGCACGCTCGACATTCGCTCCACGGAAGCCGGCGACCTCCAGGTCGCGGGCGATATCGGCGCGCTCCGCGTGTACGGGCAGCTCCTCGAACAGATAGTGATCGAAGACGTATACGAGGATGTCGAAAACCGTGTTGTCCATTGACCTCTGACTACTCATATATCTGCAGGGCTGCCGCTCTTTGCGTTCCAAGCCCACCCGGCCCCCCGAAACCTTAAGGGGAAAAGTGCGCAACGACGCCTGGATTTGGGTCGATCGCCGGTCCGCTGTGCTAGAGCGTTGCTGCCCTGCGGCTTGCGACCCCGGGCGCATCTAACAGGATTTTGTAGGCCTTGTCCAACATAGAGAGTCTTAGGGAACCTGCGAAGTTCATTTCCCCTCATTCTGTAATGTTCTGTTTTGTAAAAGAAATCCCCTGCGGAAAGAGGGCGGAGCGGACGGTGCGCGCGAGATTCGCGCTCAGGCCGCCCTAAACTGCGCTGACGGCCAGTGGAGGATCCTTCAAGGGCCAGTCCCGCCCGTTGCGGGCCCACAAACGAGAAGGGCCAGCGCTGCCGCTGGCCCTTCTACTTAAATGTCTGCCCCGGTGTACGGGACCTATGGCGGGATCGTGCGCCGTCTTAAGGCTGGACGACCTTGTCGCCGTTGGCGATGGGACTGAGTTCATCGAGCACCAGGCCGTAGCTCAGGTGGTCGAAAATCCGGAACATCAATAAGGTGCCGCTGATCTCCGAGGGCAGGTTGGCCGAATGGGCGATGCAGCTGCCCTTGCCCGCGATCATCTGGCAACGGTCGCGCACCTTATCGCCCGACTCGAGCACGCGCAGCACGTGGCCAGGCTCGATGCCCTGTTCACTGCCGCGGTTGATCGCCACCACCTGGTACTGGCCAGCCAGCAACACGCCGTTGACCACCGAGACGACGCGCCCGTTCACCTTGCCTGCCGGCACGTGCGGCACGATATCGGCAATGCTGCCACCGGCTTCCGGGATCAGCACGTCGCCGGCCACGATCTCACGCGCCGATTCCGTGATCAGCGCGCTCGCGGGATTGCCTTCACGGCTCACCACCGCGGTGCCCACGTAGTCGGCAAAGTAACCGAGCATCTTGCCGCCGTCGGGGTCCTTGAGCTTGTCGCCGATGTGCATGACGTTGTAATGCTCGCCCACGGCCGCCTTGAGCTTCTTCACGTAGATGACATTGTCGGTGCCCGCGATCATGTGCCGATCGCGCAGCCCCAGAACGTACGGAGCCGCCTCGACCTGCTTTCTGCTCAGCACGCCAGGCTTGGAGAGGAATGCGGCAATCGTCGAATAGGGAATGTTGGCGATCGGTGCTTCCAGCTGGGTGCTGCGCAGGAGCGGCTCGAGCTTGGTGGCACTGCCGGCGGCGTGCACCACCTGCAGCTGCTGCTTGCCGTCCTTGCCGGTCGCCAGGCGCAGCGTGTCGCCGGGATAAATTCGGTGCGGGTTCGCAACCTCGGGATTGACGTACCAGATCTCAGGCCACAGCCACGGATCCTTAAGGAACCGGTTGGCCAGGCCCCAGAGCGTATCGCCATGCTGCACCACGTAGCTCTTCGGTGCCGTCGGGCTGAGCGGCGCTGCGCTCTCGGTGACCACGGTCGTCGTGGAGTCACTGTCGGGCACGTCGGGCAGGTTGGAAGTGACGGTCTGCTGCTCGGCGGGGGCGCTGCTTTCCGTGTTCGCCGCCGGGAGGGTCTTAGGCGCCTCGGGGGCCGAGGCACTTTCATTATGGTGCCAAAGGGAGCATCCGCCCAACGTCAGGCCGAAGCTCAACAGCAAGGTCAGCCGGGCGAACTGAGGGAACGCCCGGCGGCAGCTGATTGTCTGATACAGGAACATCCCTCACTCCTAATAAAGGGCCGGGTGGGGTGGCCTACCGCCAGCTGTTATAAACTCAAAGCCCCTTGAACGCCCATGCTCCCGTGCGGAGTTTGTGCGCTGGATCACATGGGTGCAAGCCGAGGTTTCAAAAAGCTGCAATGGCGCAACTGACAATACTGGAGTTTCCGGACCCCCGGCTGCGCACGCGCGCAGCTCCGGTGCGCGATTTTGACGCCGCGCTGCACCGCCTGATCGAGGACATGCTCGAGACCATGTACGCTGCCCCTGGCATCGGCCTGGCGGCCACGCAAGTCAACGTGCACAAGGCGCTGCTGGTCATCGACATCAGCGATGTCAAGAACGATCCGCAGGTTTTCATCAACCCCAAGATCCTAAGCCGCGATGGCGTGGCGCAGACCGAAGAGGGATGCCTGTCAGTGCCGCAGGTGTACGAGAAGGTTGAGCGCGCCGAGCGCGTGCGGGTGCGCGCCCAGGACCGCAACGGCGAATTCTTCGAGCGCGACCTGGAGGGTCTGCTGGCGGTGTGCGTGCAGCACGAGATGGACCATCTCGACGGGCGCTTGTTCGTCGATTACCTCTCCAGCCTCAAGCGCGAGCGCATCCGGCGCAAGCTCGTCAAGGAGCAGCGCGAGCGCGGCGCTGCACCCCGCTCCCGCGCGCCGCCTGAGCACGCTGCGGCCAAAGTGATCTAAGCCCGCCTCAAAGTAGCGCAGGCCAAAAAAACAATCGCATGAATGCGCTGCGGATCGTGTTTGCCGGAACGCCGGAGTTTGCGCTGCCGGCGCTGGAAGCGCTCGCGCGCTCCGAGCATCGCATCGCCGGAGTACTCACCCAGCCTGATCGCCCGGCCGGGCGCGGGCGCGCGTTGCGCGCCTCGGCCGTCAAGCAGCGCGCGCTGCAGCTGGGATTGCCCGTGGCCCAGCCCGCGCAGCTCAAGCGCGATGAGGACCTGACGCCGCTCAAGGAGTGGCAACCCGAGCTCCTCGTGGTCGTCGCCTATGGCCTGCTGCTGCCGCCCTCGGTGCTCGCACTCCCGCGGCTCGGATGCCTGAACATCCATGCCTCGCTCCTGCCGCGCTGGCGGGGCGCGGCTCCGATCCAGCGCGCGATCCTCGCGGGCGATGCCGCAACCGGCGTGACCATCATGCAGATGGATTCAGGGCTCGACACCGGAGCGATGCTGGCCCAGCGGAAAGTCGCGATCGGTCCTGAGATGAGCAGTGCCGAGCTGCAATCCGTGCTGGCCCCGCTGGGCGCTGAGCTGCTGATCGAAGTGATCGGTGCGCTCATCTCCGGCAACGCGAAAGCCACGCCGCAGCCGGCTACCGGTGTCAGTTACGCCTCCAAACTTGATAAACGCGATGCGCTGATCGACTGGCAGGATAGTGCTGCGCAGATCGCACGCCAGGTCAGGGGCTGCAACCCCTGGCCGGTGGCGCACACGCTGATGCACGGCGAGCCCCTGAAGATCTGGCAGGCGCAACCGCTCCCATCAGCCTCCGAAGGTCCTAAGCCCCCGGGAAGCGTGCTGGGCCTGCGCGCCGATCGCGTGCAGGTGCAGTGCGGCGAGGGCTCGCTCGCTATCGAGCGGCTCCAGTGCGCGGGCAAGCGCGCGGTCACGGCCAAGGATTTTGCACACGGGCATGCCCTTGCCGGGCTGCGCTTCGGGTGAGCGCGAGAGCTAAGGGCGCGGAGCGCCGCTCCCGTCCCGCTCCCGGAACTGCAGCCGCGGTCCTAAGTGGCGCCGCCGAGGCGGTCGCGATGGTGGTGGGCGGCGAGTGCAACGTGGAGGAGGCCCTGGCCCGCCAGGCTTCAGGTGCGCAGCGCGCGGCGATCCAGGCCGTGAGTTTCGGGACGCTGCGCTGGTATCTGCGCCTGGCTCCCGCGGTGCTGCCGCTGCTCTCACGCCCCGAGCCGCAGACGGACCTCAAGCTGCGCACGCTTCTGGTCACGGCCGTGCACCAGCTCGAATACTCCACGCACCCGCACGGCACCACGGTGGCCGCCGCGGTCGATGCCGCGAGGCTCTTAAGACTCGAGCACGCCGCAGGACTCATCAATGCCATCTTGCGCCGGTATCTCAAGGAGCGCGCCGCGCGCCTGGCCAGCGTCGATCAGGTGCTCGCTGCCCGCAGCGCGCATCCTGCCTGGCTCGTCGAAAGACTCAAGGCAGCATGGCCCGATGACCTTGAGACGATCCTTCACGTCAACAACGAACATCCGCCGCTGAGCCTGCGCGTCGATGTGGCGCGCGTGTCCATCGCCGCCTACCTCGAGCAGCTCAAGGCTGCAGGACTTAGTGCACAGGGCGTGCCGGAGGTCGCAACCGCCGTGAGGCTCGAGAGCGCCGCGCCGCTCGCCGAGATCCCGGGATTTGCAGAGGGCTGCGTGTCTGTGCAGGACTCGAGCGCACAGCTCGCCGCCGAGTTCCTGGCCCCGCTTGCTGGCGAGCGCGTGCTCGATGCCTGCGCCGCGCCCGGTGGCAAGACCGGAGCGCTCCTCGAGCGCGCCGGGGGCACGATCGAACTCACCGCAATCGATAACGACGAGAAGCGCCTCGCGCGCGTCGCCGAAAACCTGGAGCGCCTTGGACGCCAGGCGCGGCTGGTGCACGCCGATCTAGGCGGTGATAAGGGCTGGTGGGACGGCCGCGGCTTCGATGCCATCCTGCTCGATGCCCCCTGTTCGGGCACGGGGGTAATCCGGCGTCACCCTGACATCAAGCTGCAGCGGCGCGCCGCCGATATTCCTAAGTTTGTCCAGCAGCAGCTGCGGCTGCTTGAGGGTTGCGCCGCACTCTTAGGTCCGCGCGGGCGGCTCCTGTATGTCACCTGCTCGGTGCTACCTGAGGAGAACACGGGGGTCATCCAGGAGTTCCTGGCCCGCCATAAGGGGTATCGCGAGCGCGCGATCCCCCGCGCTACGGCCTTGGGCCCGCCCTTGAGGCGCTGCGCCCAGGGCTGGCAGCTGCTGCCGGGGGCAGGCGGGGACGGCTTCTATTATGCTTGCCTGAGCCACGAGGGAGCCCCTTAAGAAGATGGCCACGCCGATAAGGACGGTTCGCCTGCTCACCGCCGCGCTGCTGCTCGCGGCGCTAAGTGCGCACGCCGCCGATCCTCTCGATGGCGAGCTCGAGATCCGCTCCGCCTACGCCGTGCCGAGTCACGGGGTGATCATGCTGTCGGTGCGCGTGGGCTACCCGAGGAGCGATCTGCTTAGTGCCACTCTCAAGGACGGGGTGACCTTAAGCTTCGATCTGGAGTGCACCGTTTCGCGGCATCGCCGGTTGTGGTTCGACGCCGAGGCGGTCTCGCTCCTGAGGCACAGCGAGCTCTCATACCAGGTGGTGACCGACCGCTACCTGGTGCGCAACGTCGATTCGGGCACGCAGGAAACCTTCCAGACGCTCGAGGCCGCACTCGAGCGCGTCGGCACCGTCGATGAGTGGCCGATCGCGGTGGACTCGCAGCTCGAGCGCGACGAGGAGTGGCAGATCAGCCTCAGGGCTGGGGTGCGCCGCGGTCACATGCCCGACGCGCTGCGGGCGCTGGTGTTCTGGTCCGACGCCTGGCACCGCACGAGCGACTGGTACACATGGACCCTCGTGCGCTAAAGCGCTGGGGGCTTCGCGCCCTGATATCGCTCGGCTGCGGCGCGGGCGTCTGGGCGCTGTTGCTGCTGCTGCAGGTGACCGAGAACTCCGCCGAGTTCAACCGGCGCATGCCCTGGATACTGCTGCTCAACACCTGCGCGGTGGTGGCCTTGGGCGTGCTGCTGACGCGCAAGCTCTGGCAGCTGTACCGGGATTTTCAGAATCACGTGCCCGGATCGCGCCTGACCGCGCGCACCGTGGGCATGTTCGGCACCCTGGTGGTGGTGCCGCTGTTGATCCTGTACCTGTTCGCGCTCGAGTTTTTGAACTACGGGATCGACAGCTGGTTCCGGGTCGAGTTCAAGCACGGCCTGAATGACGCGCTCGTGCTCTCGCGCTCCGCCTTGCAGCTGCGATTGCGCGAGCAGGCGCGCCGCACCGAGGAGTTCGCGCGCACCATTGCCGACTTAAGCGGCCCGGACCTGGCGGTGCGTCTCGATGCCGAGCGGCGCGCGGCCCAGGCGGCGGACGTGACGGTGTACGACAGCAGCGGCCGCGCGCTCAGTGTCAGCAACGGGGCGAATTCGCCCCTCCCGGGGCGCCCGCCGGCCGGCCTGCTGCTGCAGATCGCCTCGGGACGGAGCTTCGTGAGCCTCGAGACCCCGGTCGACGGGCACGCCACCATCCGCACCGCCGCACCCCTGCCTAAGGCCCAGGGAGTGCCGCCGGGGCGCTTCGTGCTCACCGACTACGACGTGCCGCAGGAACTCTCGCGGCTCGCCGATGCGGTGCAGAACGCCTACAGCAATTACGGCGACATGTCGGCCACGCGCCGGCCGCTCAAGGTCAGCTTCATGCTGACCCTGACGCTGGTGCTTTTGATCACGATGCTGGCCGCGGTCTACGGCGCGGTGTGGTCGGCACAGCGCCTGACCCGTCCGGTCAAGGACCTGATCGCCGGCACGCGCGCCGTCGGCAAGGGCGATCTGGAAACACGCCTGCCGCTCCCCTCGCGCGATGAGATGGGGTTCCTCGTGCACTCCTTCAACGACATGACCAAGCGGTTGCGACGCAGCCGCGAGGAGGCGGCCACCAGCCGCCATGCGGTCGAGCGCGAGCGCGAGCGCCTGGCGGTCATCCTCTCGCGCCTATCGAGCGGCGTGCTGGTGGTCGATGCGCAATTGCAGCTGCGCAGCGCCAACCAGTCGGCGGGCGCCATCCTGGGGCGCGATCTGGCCGGGATGGTCGGGCAGAGCCTGGTCTTGGGCACCGGGGCCACCACGCTGCTGGCCGGCTTCGTCGCCGAGCTGCGCGCGCGGCTGGATTCGGGCGAGCGCGAGTGGCGCGAGCAGCTCTCGCTCAAGGACGAGGCGAGCGCGCGCGTGCTGCTGTGGGCCTGCACGCCGTTGCCGGATGTGGGCGATGCGGCACGCCTGGTCATCGTCTTTGACGATGTGACCGCGCTCCTCAACGCGCAGCGCAGCGCCGCCTGGGGAGAGGTGGCCCGGCGCCTTGCCCATGAGATCAAGAACCCCTTGACCCCGATCCAGCTGTCCGCCGAGCAGATGCGCCGCCAGCTGCTGCGCGGGCTCGACACCCAGCACGCGCGCATCCTGGAGCGGGCCACCCACACCATCGTGCAGCAGGTGGACGCGATCAAGCAGATGGTGGATGCCTTCAGCGAATACGCCCGCGCCCCCGAGGTGCAGCTGGCCCGCTTCAGCCTCAATCAGCTGGCGGCCGAGATGGTCGAGCTGTACCGGCTGCAGGATACGGGGATCGACATTGTCATCGAGCTCGACCCGCAGCTGCCGGAAATCGAGGCCGACCGGGGCCGGGTGCGCCAGATCCTGGCCAACCTGCTCAGCAACGCCATCGAGGCGCTCTCCGGGGTAGGCGGGGCGGCCATCACGGTGCGCACCCGCTGGGTGTCGACCGCCCCGGTGGCGCAGGCCGAAATCACCATCAGCGACAACGGCCCGGGATTCCCCGAGGACATCCTGGGCCGGGCTTTCGAGCCCTACGTGACCAGCAAGGCCCGCGGCACGGGCCTGGGGCTGGCGATCGTGCAGCGCATTGTTGAGGAGCACGGAGGCCGGATCAGTGCAGAAAATCTAGTCGCGGGAGGTGCGCGGGTTCGCGTATTGTTGCCTGCTACCGCGGATAAACGCACGGAGTCCCGGAGGGAGCGAGCATGAGCCCGAACCGAATTCTCGTGGTGGATGACGAGGCCGACATCAGGCGGCTCCTGCAGGAAATCCTCAGCGAGGAAGGACACGACGTGGACGTGGCCGCGGACGCCGCGCAGGCGCGCGCCTCGCGCGCGCGCAGCGCCCCGGACCTGGTGCTGCTCGACATCTGGATGCCCGACACCGATGGCATCACGCTGCTCCGCGAATGGTCGAACGATGCGCGCCATGACTGTCCGGTGGTGATGATGTCCGGCCACGGCACGGTCGAGACCGCGGTCGAGGCCACGCGCCTTGGGGCGTTTGATTTCATCGAGAAGCCCTTATCGCTCGCCAAGCTCCTGCCGACGGTCAAGCGCGCGCTGGATGCGCGCCGCACGCGCCAGTTCGGCGGCTACGCGGCGACGCGCCAGCTCGCACCGCTCCACGGGCGCTCGCGCGTGGCGCAGCAGCTGCGCAGCGAATTGCAGCGCCTGGCGACCTACCCCGCACCGCTCCTTCTGATTGCCGAATCGGGCAGCGAGACCGAGGCGCTGGCGCGCTTCGTGCACCAGTCCGGATCGCGCGCCGCAGGTCCGTTCGTGAGCTGCAACCCGCGCGCCTGGCAGGGCGATCAGGCGGTCAACGTGCTGCTGGGAACCGCAGGGCAGGCAGGGCTCCTCGAGCAGGCCGCCGGCGGGACGCTGTTCGTCGGTGACATCGAGGAACTGCCCGAGGCCGCGCACCGGTTGCTGACCGGCGTGCTCGAGTTCGGGAGCTTCCCGCGCTCCGGCGGGGATGCGGCGGTCAAGTTCGACGCGCGCGTTGTGGCGACTGCGCTTCCTGGAGTTGAGAGCCGCGCCGGCAAGCCGCCCTCGATCAGCCGCGAGCTGTACGCGCAGATCGCGGTGCTGCCGCTGCGGGTGCCGCCGCTGCGCGAGTACGCGGAGGATGTTCCGGACCTGTTGCGCCAGTGCACGGATCAGCTCACCGAAAGCGAGCAGCTGCAGTTTCGGCGCTGCAGCGTCGCGGCGCAGAACCGGCTGCGCAATTACCCCTGGCCCGACAACCTGCGCGAGCTGCGCAATTTGCTGCGCCGGCTGCTGTTGCGCGGGGGGCCAGAGGAGATTTCCCTGGAGGAAGTGGAGCGCGAGCTGGCCGCGCAAGCGCCTATCGACGCGCCGCTGGTCAAGCAGGATCTGCTGGCTCTGCCGATGCGCGAGGCGCGCGAGCACTTCGAGCGCGCCTACCTGCAGCAGCAGCTGCAGCTGTGCGCCGGCAAGGTGGGGCTATTGGCCAAGCGCGTGGGCATGGAACGAACGCACCTGTACCGCAAGCTTCGCTCGCTCGGCATCGAGATCACGCACACGGCCGAGGACTAGAAACGCGGCCGATCAGTCCTCGACGCGGATCACCAGCGTCACGATCTCCGCGGCCTGCAGCTGCTGGCGCACGCGGTTGAGCTGCCCCAAATCCTTGATGGGTCCGATGCGGATCCGGTACCAGACGTCGTTGTCGAGCTGCACCCGTTGCACGTTGGCGCTCACGCTCTGGCGCGCCAGCTGCGCCTGCACACGATTGGCCTCCGCCATGTCGCGGTAGGAGCCGGCCTGCAGGAAGTAGGTGCCGGGCCGGTCGATGCGCGCCGCGGCATCGACGTGCGTGCCGTGTTCCTTCTCGGGCACCACCACTTCGAACTTCGCAAGCCCGGAGTAGAAATCGTAGTTGTTGTCGGCATCTCCCGCCGCATCACCGGCGGCTTCGGCCGCGGGCTTGGCGGCGCGATGCGGACCTGGAGCCAGCTCGGCACGCGCGTCCACCGTCTCCGCATCGCGCCGGTGATCGCTGATGTAGACGATGAGTGCGACCAGCAGGCCCGCGGCAAACCCCAAGGCCAGATCCTTCATGCGTGCCAGCGCCGGGCCCCCGCGGCCGACGCCCTTGTAGTCGCGCCCCGTGAGGCGGCGGCCGCTCACATGCTCTCCGGCGCGCTCGCGCCCAGGAGCTTTAAGCCATTGCGCATGACCTGCTGCACGCCGAGCGCGAGGGCGAGTCGCGCGTTGCGCGTGGCCGGCTCATCGACAATGAACTGCGAGGCGTTGTACCAGGTGTGGAACGCCTGCGCGAGCTCGCGCAGGAAGTGCACCAGCGTGTGCGGCGCGCGCTGCATCGCGGCCTGCTCCAAAATCTCGGGGTAGCGGCCTAAGGCGGTCAGCACCACCGCCTCGTGCGGACTGTCGAGCTTGTCGAGCTGCGCGAGCGCGTCCTTGGCATCGTAGCTTAGGCCCCGCGCTGATAGCTGCTTCATCACGCTGGCGACGCGCGCGTGCGCGTACTGCATGTAGTACACCGGGTTGTCGCTGCTGCGTGACTTGGCGAGTTCCAGATCGAAGTCCAGCGGCTGGTCGTGGCTGCGCATCAGATAGAACAGCCGGCACTCGTCGTTCCCCACCTCGGTGCGCAGCTGCCGCAGGGTCACGAACTGGCCGTCGCGCTTGCCCATCGGCACCTTCTCATCGCCCCGGTACAGGCTCACGAACTGCATCAGCGAGACTTCCAGGCACTCGCCCTTCTCGCCGAGTGCCATCAGGCCGGCGCGCATGCGCGGGATGTAGCCGTGATGATCCGCGCCCCATACGTCCAGCAGCAGCTCAAAGCCGCGCGCGCGCTTGTCCATGTGGTAGGCGATGTCCGGGGCGAAATAGGTCTTCTGGCCGTTGGCGCGCACCAGTACGCGATCCTCGCTGTCACCGAAAGCGCTCGTCTTCAGCCACAGCGCGCCATCCTTCGTGTAAGTGTGCCCGAGCGCTGTGAGCTTCTCCAGGGTGCGCTCCACGGCGCCCGCGCGCGCCAGCGCGCGCTCGGAGGACCAGGTGTCAAAGTGCACGCCGAATTCCGCAAGGTCCTCGCGGATGTCGGCGAGCATCGCGGCGAGTGAGAGATCCTGCACCGACTCGTAGTGGGCGTTTCCCAACAGCTCGCGCATCCGGCTGATCAGTGCGTCGATGTATTGTTCCTTGTCGCCGACGGGCGCATCCGCAGGCAGCCCTTGCAGTACCTTGCTGGCCGGGAAGCGCAGCGCCTCGCCGTGGGCGCCGCGCAGCGCATCACCGATGGCATTGACGTAGTCGGCGCGATAACCGTTCTCCGGGAAGGGCAGCGTCTCGCCGAGCGATTGCAGGTAGCGTACCCAGGCGCTGGCCGTGAGGATGTCGACCTGCCGCCCGGCGTCGTTGATGTAGTACTCGCGGTGCACGCGATGGCCGGTGACCTCGAGCAGGTTCGCAAGACTCGCGCCATACGCGGCCTGGCGCCCGTGACCCACGTGCAGAGGCCCGGTGGGATTGGCGGAGACAAATTCCACGCACACGCTGCGGCCGGCGCCGGCGCTGCCCTCACCGTAACGCTCGCCCCGCTCGAGCACCGAGCGCAGCACCTCGCCGTGCGCGCCGCGCACCAGGTACAGGTTGATGAAACCGGCGCCCGCCACCTCGGTGCGAGCGATGAGCGCATTGGCCGGGAGCGCCTTGACGATCAGCTCTGCCAGCTCGCGCGGCTTTCGGCCGGTTTCCTTGGCCAGGCGCAGCGCGACGTTGCAGGCGAAATCGCCGTGACCGGCATCGCGGGTGCGCTCGACGCTGACCCGTGAGCCCGCAGTGGACTCGAGCGCGGCCGGAAGCGTGCCGGGAGGTAGTTTTTGCAGAGCCTGCCGGAGCAGCTCTTCGAGCTCAGCTTTCAATGCGATCAGCCTTGCATGAGCGGGCCGCGCAGTTTACCGAAATTCCCCTCTCACTGGATGTCCAGGGGATCCACGTCGAGCGCCCAGCGCACCCGGCGTGCCTCCGGGAGCCGCTCGACTTCGGGCAGCCAGGCGTTGAGAAAATTCTGCAGCACGGCTCGTTCCCTGTGCTCGAGCAGCAGCTGCGCATGGTGGCGTCCGGCACGGCGCGCCATGGCCGCCGGCACCGGTCCCAGCAGCCGCACGGCGCTTCCTGCATCGGCAAGCTCGCGGGCGCGTCGCAGGAACTTGAGCGGCGCTGACGCATCGGGAGCCGAGGCGCGCAGCAGCGCCAGGCGCGTGAACGGGGGCCAGCGCGCGGCCGCGCGCTCTTCCAGAGCCGTAGCGGCGTAGGCCTCGTAGCCGCCCTGGATCAGGCTTTGCAGGAGCGGATGTTCCGGGTACTCGGTCTGGATCAGCACTTCCCCGGCGCGCGCTCCGCGGCCCGCGCGACCTGCCACCTGCACGATGGTCTGCGCGAGCCGTTCGGCGGCCCGGAAATCGCTGCTGAACAGGCCCTGGTCGGCATTGATTACCGCGACCAGCGACACGCCCGGAAAATGATGGCCCTTGGTCACCATCTGCGTGCCGACCAGAATGCGGGCGCTCCCATCGAGGAGCGCATCCATCACGGCGCCCACATCCGCAGCATCGTGCGCGCTGTCGCGATCGAGGCGCACGAGCGGCGCGTCGGGAAACATTGTCGCGAGCGTCTCGGCGACGCGCTCGGTCCCCTGGCCCACCGCGCGCACCGCAAATCCGCAGCGGCCGCAGCGCTCCGGCAAGGCCTGGCTGGCACCGCAGTAATGACAGCGCAGCTGCCCGGCCTGACGGTGCACCGTCAGTCTCGCATCGCAGTGCAGGCAGGGCGCGATCCATCCGCACTGGGTGCACAAGAGGCTCGGCGCGTAGCCGCGCCGGTTGAGGTACACCAGCACCTGCCCGTCGCTCTTAAGATGCCTATCGATGGCCTGCGTCACAGGTCCTGCGAGGCCAGCGTGCACCGCGTGCGCGCGCAGGTCGATCAGACTCAGGCGCGGCGCCGCCGCCTGATCCTCGCGCCGCGGGAGCGAGAGCGCGCGGTAGCGCCCGAGCTGCACGTTGTGGAGCGATTCGAAGGCGGGCGTCGCCGATCCGAGCACGATCGGTATCGCGTTCTGCTGCGCGCGCCGCACCGCCAGGTCGCGCGCCGAGTAGCGGCAGCCCCCTTCGTGCTGCTTGTACGAGCCATCGTGCTCCTCGTCCACCACGATCAGCCCGAGCTGCGCCACCGGCGCGAACACCGCCGAGCGCGTGCCGATCACGACCTGCGCCGTGCCGGCACGCACGCTGCGCCAGTGCGCCAGCCGCTCGACATCGCTCAGACCCGAGTGCAGCACCGCGATCGGCACCTTCAGGCGCGAGCGGAAACGCTCGAGCAGCTGCGGCGTGAGCGCAATCTCGGGCACCAGCACCAACGATCGCGCACCGCGCGCGAGCACGCGCTCCACCAGCCGCAAATACACCTCCGTCTTGCCGCTGCCGGTCGCTCCCTGCAGCAGGAAGCTGGCGTACCGGCCGGCGGCCTCATCGACGGCTTGCACTGCGGTAAGCTGCGCGGCGCTCAATTCCGGAATCGCCTCGCGCGGCGGGGCATAGGGCGCCTGGGGCGGAAGGTCCGGCACCTTCACTTCGCGCTGCGTGAGAGTCAGCCAGCCGCGCGCGCGCAGCGCGCGCGCGGCGTTTCGCCAGTTCGGATCGAGCGCATCGAGTTCATCGGCGCCCAACTCTGCCGCGTGCGCGGCCAGATGCTGCAACAACTCGCGCTGCCGGGGCGCGCGTCGCAGCGAGTCCTCACTCAGTGCCGCGCGCCCGGCACTGGTCAGGCCCACAAAGCTCGCAAGCGGGCGTGAGGTGAGGCCGGAGCGCAACGCGGCGGGGAGCGCTGCGGCGATCACTTCCCCGGGCGGGTGGTGATAGTAGCTGGCGGTCCACAGCAGCAGATCCAGCAATTCGGCCGAGAGTAGCGCCGTGGGATCGATGAGTTCGCGGACCGGGCGCAGGCGTTCCCTGGGAAGCGCGGACTCGGTGGCGTGGCCGACGATGAGCCCGATGGCACTGGCGCGCCCGAGGGCCACGCGCACGCGCGCGCCAATCGGGAGCTCCTCCAGTGAGGTGCCCGGCGGGGGCAGATAATCAAGGAGCGTGCGCAAGGGGCAGTCCACCGCGACCTTGAGGATCCCGAGGGCGCTGGCGGTAGGGGTCTTCATCCGGCTAAAAGCTGTGGATAAATCTGTGTACGGAATGCCCCGTCGGGGGTGATCGGAAGGCTGTCGATCGCTCTTGAGGAATCGCGGCGAGGTCCGTTGGAGCCTGAAATTATTCTTAAAATCATACAGTTATGGAATTTGAGGCCCTGATCCACAGGGCGTCGGATTTAGCCTACCAAGCGACCTGCAGGACGGTGCGTAAGTGGATGATTCTGGCTAGGACTCCCTTCGTTGCCACAACTGTCAACGGCGCGGTCTGACAAACGTTGTGTTCTAGGCCCATGAACCGCTTTGCTACATTGCTGGTCGAACCGGCGAGCCTTCTCCCGCCCAGGTACTTCGACTTGCCAGAATCGACGAAGCTGTCAACTCGGGCCCTGGAAAGTTTTCTCGCGAGCGTCGAGGCCAAGGCCTTCAGGATGGCACAGATCGCCTTGCGCCATGACGAGGACGCACTCGACGCCGTGCAGGATGCCATGTTGCGTCTGGTCCGGCGTTACTCGCAACGCCCGGCGGCGGAATGGCGGCCGCTGTTCTACCGGATCCTCGAAAACTGCGTGCGCGACGTGCAGCGCCGGCGGAGCGTGCGCGGCCGCGTGTTTACCTGGTACCAGCGCGCCTTCGGCGAGGACGGGACCGAGGTGGAGGCCGATCCGCTCGAGCGCGTCCGCGATCCCTCGCCGCACCCGGCCACGCAGGCCCAGATCGATCAGACCCTCGAGGCGCTCGATGCGGCGCTTGCGCGACTGCCCGCCCGCCAGCGCCAGGCATTTCTGCTGCGCAATCTCGAAGGACTGGACGTGGCGGCCACGGCGCTCGCGATGGGCTGCTCGGAAGGCAGCGTCAAGACCCATTATTTCCGGGCGCTGCACACGCTGCGCGAGGAGCTTGGGGAGTACTGGTCATGAGCGAGCAGCAAGATAGGGAATCGACGGAATTCGTACGGCGCACCGAGGAACTGCTGGCGCGCAGCGCGCAGCAGTTGCCGGCCCGCATCCGCTCGCGCCTCACTCGTGCCCGCTATGCTGCACTTGATCAGCACGCCGCCGGGGCGCCGCGACGTTGGGCGCGCTGGCTGCCGGCGGGCGCTGCGGCTGCGATGGTGCTCGCGGTGCTGATCGTGCAGGCGCCCAGGCCTGGCGCTGAGCTCGCGCACGGCAGCGCCGGAAGCAACGAAGACATTGAAATGCTGGCCGACAGCGGCGCGTACGCGCTGGCGCAGGATCAGCTCTCGCAGGACGGCGAAGTTGACTACGAGTTCTACGACTGGGCCGTGAGCACCGAGCGCGAAGAGCGCGGCGGCGAGACCGGCTCATGAAGAAGATTGCCGCGCTTGCCGGCCTGATCGGCGCGGGGGCGCTCATTGCCGCTCCGCTCAAGGCGGCCGATGAACCGGTCGATGCCGATCTGCTGGAATTCTTGGGCACCGTGGATGCGAGCGCCGCGGACTGGCGCGATTATCTGGCCGCGACCGACGTCGATGCGCTGGTGCAGGCGCGCACCGCGAAGCCCACAGATCCCGCCAAGCCCCCGCCAACCGCCCCGGAAAAGGACAACAAGCCATGACGCCGCGATACCTGCCCGTGCTGGTAGGACTTGTGTTGCTGGATTGCGCGGGCGTGAGCGCGCGCGCGGCGGCGGTTGAAGCCCCTGCCGCCCCGGCGCAGAGCGCTCCTGCCGCGCCGGCCGCACCACTCGCCTGGAAGGAGCTGCCGGCGAACCAGCAGGAACTGCTGCACGCCTACGCGAAGAACTGGGACACGCTCCCGCCGGCTCGCCAGCAGGCGCTCTCGCGCGGTGCGAATCGCTGGCTGTCGATGGATCCGGAGGCGCGCGCGCAGGCGCGCGAGCGATTTCAGAACTGGCAGAAACTTCCCGCGGAGCGTCGCGAGCTGATTCGCCAGCGGTGGGAGCGCTTCCAGCAACTCGATCCGCAATCCAAGGCGATCGTGCGTGAGAATTTCAACGCCTACATGCGCCTGCCGCCGGGCAAGCGCCGCGCGCTGCGAGAGCGCTGGCTGGCGGCGACTCCTGAGCAGCGCCAGCGGATGATCGAGCGGATGCGCGAGAGGAAAGCGCACCAGCACCATCCGGCCCAAGACGGCCGCGCGCACGAGGGCGGCGCGCCACCGTAACCTGCCGCCGGACGCTTCGCCGACTTAGGGAGCGGCGGTGGGAGTGCGTCCGGCGGCGGTTACTGCCCGCTGATCAGGCGCCGGTCTTGCCGGCTTCGTGCTTGTGGTAGGCCGAGAGCGAGGCGTTGTTGATCTGCGCCACGGCGCCATCAACGGCCTGTGACAGGCACTGCTTCATGTCCTTGCTCTGCAGCCGGCTGCCGGTCACGTAGTCCGCGCCGCAGGCCTGGTTCGCGGCGCTCTTGATGCGCGCGTAGAGGGTGGCCACATCGGAACTCTTGCTCAGGTCCAGGTCGCTGACCTTCAGGCTCAGCGACTGGGCATTGGTGGCATCCGCAGCGCGGGCGGTGTTGACCATCCAGGCCTGGCCGAAGGTGGCGCAGACCGCGAGCATGCCGGTGCCGAAATAGCTGCTGATCGAATTGGCTTTCATGACAGACTCCTTACAGATATTCGGGGCAAAACTAGGCCTCAGACGCGGCGTTTCGCCGCACCTCCAGCGCCTCCAAGAAGCGCTGTCCTGTCCTTTGATACTCGACACGCCGCAAATGGTTGCAGCGTCGGAGCAGTTTTTTTCCGAGCCTGTTTTTGGGAGCCCGGGCGTCTGACAGACGCCCGGGGCGCTAGATGGCCTTGACGGCCTGGATCAGCTGGCTGGCGGCGGCCTGTCCGTCGCCGTAGAGCATGCGCGTGTTGTCGAGGTAGAACAGCGCGTTCTCGATGCCCGAGAAGCCCGCGCCCTGGCCGCGCTTGATCACGATGACGTTCTTGGCCTTGTCGGCATTGAGAATCGGCATGCCATAGATCGGGCTCGACTTATCGGTGCGCGCCACCGGGTTGACCACGTCGTTGGCGCCGATGATCAGCGCCACATCCGCGGTCTCGAACTCGGCGTTGATTTCATCGAGATCGGCGATCAGGTCGTAGGGCACGCCGGCCTCGGCGAGCAGCACGTTCATGTGACCCGGCATGCGTCCGGCCACCGGATGGATCGCAAAGCGCACCATCACGCCGCGATCGATCAGCAGCTGGCACAGCTCCCAGACCTTGTGCTGCGCCTGCGCGACCGCCATGCCGTAGCCCGGAACCACGATGACCTTCTGCGCAAAGGCCATCATCACGCCGACATCGGCCGCTTCGATCGGCTTCATGCTGCCGGTGACCGTGCCGCCCGCGGCTGCGCCGCCGGTGTCGCCGAAGCCCGAGAACAGGACGTTGCCGAGCGAGCGGTTCATGGCGCGCGCCATGAGCTGCGTGAGCAGCGTGCCCGCCGAGCCCACCACCGTGCCGGCGATGATCATCGCGGCGTTCTGCATCACGAAGCCTTCGAACGCGACCGCAAGTCCGGTGAAGGCGTTGTACATCGAGATCACCACCGGCATGTCCGCCCCGCCGATTGGCAGGGTCATCATCAGGCCGAACAGCAGCGCCAGCACGAAGAACAACGTGACGTGCATCGTGACGTGGAACGGGTCGGCGTGGTAACCGGTGGCGATGAACGCCCCGACCAGCACGGTGGCGGCGATGATCAGCAGGTTGACAATGTTCTGGCCGCGGAAGCGGAACGAGCGCTTGATCAGTCCCTGGAGCTTGCCGAAGGCGATCAGGCTGCCGCTGAAGGAGATCGCGCCGATCAGCGCGCCGACCACGGCCAGTATCGACATCGTCAGTGACATCTGCTCGCCGCGGTACAGCTCGACCGCGGCGATCGCCGCTGCGGCGCCACCGCCAAAGCCGTTGTAGAGCGCGATCATCTGCGGCATGTCGGTCATCGCCACGCGCCGTCCGCTCCACCAGGCGAGCGCGGTGCCGGCGATGATCGCCGGCAGCAGCCACTCGTAGTTGCCCAAGCCCGGGAACAGGAAGGTAAACAGCGTCGCGACCAGCATGCCGGCGCCGGCCCAGACGATACCGCTGCGCGCCGTGACCGGAGAGCTCATGCGCTTTAAGCCCATGATGAACAGGAAGGCAGTCAGCAGGTAGCTGGCCTGGATCAGCCACTGGCGCCCTTCGGCGCCCAGAAGGGTCTCCATCAGTGGCCTCCCGGCTTCTTGCGCGTGCCGCTGGCCTTGAACATCTCCAGCATGCGCTCGGTGACCACGTAGCCACCGGCCGCATTGCCTGCGGCCATGAATACGCCGATAAAGCCGATGACCTTCTCGAGCGTGGTGTGGGCATTGCCAAGCGCGACCATGGCGCCGACCAGCACGATGCCGTGCACGAAGTTGGACCCGGACATCAGCGGGGTGTGCAGGATTACCGGCACCTTGGCGATGACCTCGTAGCCGGTAAAGGCGGCCAACATGAAAATGTACAGAGCAACTATGCCGGTCATGTTCCCTCCACCGCCTTGCGGGTGGCTTCGTGCTTGATGGCGCCATCGTGCGTGAGGCACGACTGTGCGAATACCTCGTCCTGCCAGTCGATGGCCAGTGCGCCGCTCTTGTCGATGGCGGGCTTGAGGAAGTTGAGCAGGTTGCGCGCGTACATCTCGCTGGCGTGATAGGCGAGTTGTGCGGCCAAATTCACCGGGCCCACGATCTTGACGCCCTGGTGCAGCACGGTCTCGCCGGCGCGCGTCAGCTCGCAGTTGCCGCCGGACTCGGCGGGAATATCGACGATGACCGCGCCCGCCTTCATGCGCTCGACCGCGGCGCGTGAAATGATGCGCGGTGCGCGGCGCCCGGGAATCGCGGCGGTGGTGATGACCGCATCGGCCACGGCGATGCGCGCCTCGAGCACTTCCTGCTGCTTGGCCTTTTCCTCTTCCGTGAGCTCGCGCGCGTAGCCGCCCTGGCCCTCGGCCGACACGCCGGTCTCGATGAATTTTGCGCCCAGCGACTTGACCTGCTCGCGCGTGGCGCTGCGCACGTCGTAGGCTTCGACCACGGCGCCCAAGCGCTTGGCGGTGGCGATCGCCTGCAGGCCAGCGACGCCGACGCCCACGATCAGCACCTGCGCGGGGCGGATCGTGCCCGCGGCGGTGGTCAGCATCGGCAGAAAGCGATCGAGCGTGTCGGCGGCAATCAGCACCGCCTTGTAGCCGGCCACGGCGGCCTGCGAGGACAGCGCGTCCATCGATTGCGCGCGCGAAATGCGCGGCACCAGCTCCATCGCAAAGCTTGTTATGCGCCGTGACTTGAGCGCGGCGACCTCGGCGGCGCGCGCGTGCGCCTGCATGAAGCCAACCACGACACTCCCGGGCTTGAGGGCCTCAATCTGCGCGATCGAGGGCGGCTGCACGGTCAAGAGGATGTCGGCCTGCGCGAGCACCGCGGCGGCGGAGTCAGCCCACTCGACTTTCTTGTAGAGCGCGTCCGGAAACTGCGCACTGAGGCCGGCGCCGCGCTGGAGCAGAACCCGTGCGCCGGCGGCGGCAAATTTTTCGGCCACCTCGGGCACGATACTGACGCGCGTCTCGCCGGGCACGCTCTCGCTGAGCGCACCAATGGTCACGGGCATGTGAATTGACTCCCTATTTGGATGGGACGCGGGGTCCCATCCGTTGAATTCTCGCACAAATCTGCCTTATCTTACACGCATGGGTCTTAAGGTCTTAACCGCCAGACAGCAGCGTCGCGTGCTGGAAGAGGACACGCGACTGGTATTGCATTCGGCCGCGCACGGCTTAGGGCAGATGGTTTTGCGCACCGACATCGCCGGCATGCCGCTGGAGTGGATCGACTATAGGGAGGCGGCGCGCCTCTACCATCAGGAGCAGGTGGCCTATACCTGCGGCTCGCTGGTCTACCGGCTCTACGGCGGCGTCAACGCTCGCACGGGCAACCGCACGGTAGTCGAAGTCAGTTCGATCGTGGCCACCGTTGGCCACACCGGCAATCCCGGCAACACTCGCCACGACTACGTGCCGCCGCTTAACAACGAAACGCTGTTTCGGCGCGATGCGTACCTGTGCCTGTACTGCGGCGAGCGCTTCAGCAGCCGCGAGCTCTCGCGCGATCACGTGCGGCCCTTCAGCCAGGGCGGGCGCGATGTGTGGACCAACGTGGTCGCGGCCTGCCGGAGCTGCAACAACTACAAGGCCTGGCGCACGCCGGAGCAGGCCAAGCTCCAGTTGATCGCGGTGCCGTTCATGCCGACCTACGCCGAGTACATTTTCCTCAAGGGCCGGCGCGTGCTCGCCGACCAGATGGAATACCTGCAGGCGCACTTCCCGCGCTCAAGCCCGCTGCACGCCCGCATCGAACGCTGGCTCAGCTAGCTCCTCGCAAAGCGCCCTATAGCGTGCTCTACATAGTCGACGCGTCGGTCTACATCTTTCGCGCGTGGCATTCACAGGGACCGGATCAGCGCGATGCAGACGGCAATCCGACCCACGCGTTGTACGGCTTCGCGCGCTTCCTCGGCGATCTGATCGAAAAGCGAGCGCCGCAGTACCTCGCGGTCGCCTTCGATGAGTGCCGCGGATCGGGCCACCGCCACGCGCTGCTGCCCAGCTACAAGGCGAACCGCGAGCCAGCCCCAGTCGAACTGAAGCGCCAGTTCGTGCTGTGCCGCGAATTCTGCCGGCACCTAGGGATTGCCGAGTTCGGCAGTGCCGAGTACGAGGCCGATGATCTGATCGGCACACTGGCGGTGCGGGCGCGCGCCCGGGGCCTTAGGGTCACGCTGGTCACGCGCGATAAGGACCTCTCGCAGCTGATCGGCCCGGGCGATCGGTTCTGGGACTACGCGGACTCCAGCGAGTACGGTTATGAAGAGATCGCTGCGCGCTTTGGCGTGGCGCCCGAGAGCATGGCCGACTATCTGGCGCTCACCGGCGATGCAGTGGATAACATTCCGGGCGTTCCGGGGATCGGGCCGAAGACCGCGGCCGCACTGCTGAGCCGCTATGCGACACTCGAGCTGCTGTATGCGAGCTTGGATCAGCTCGCGTTGTTGCCGCTGCGCGGCGCGGGGCGCCTGGAGCAGAAACTACGCCAGCATCGCGAGGCGGCGTACCTCGCGCGAGCGCTGACGCGCATCCATTGCGATGCGCCGCTGAGCGATGAGCCCGAAGCCTTACGCCGGCGCGAGCCCGCGCTCCAAGCACTCGGCGATTTCTGCAGCCGCCACGGCTTTGGCGCCATGCTGCCGCGCCAGGCCGAGCGCATCGCGCGCCTGGTGGCCTGAACGGGAGTTCAGGGTTTCTTGACCCAGACCTTGCACCATCCCCCCGCATTGACGAGCTTGCCGGGGAACAGGTTGCACGGCCTAAAGGCGTCGCCCTCGTTGCCGGTCAGCTGTAGGCAGTTGCCGCAGTGCTGGTCCGGCTTGTAAGTCGGAAACTTAGCAGCCTCCACGGTCTTCGCATTCTCGTGGTACGAGAGCGCCACGGCCGTCGGGTCGGTCGGGGCCACGTGCGGCAGGCTGGCATAGCCGGCCGGCGCTGCCTGGGATGCAGTGGCGCCGGCGCCCGCCACCAGCAATGTGCCCGCCCCTAAGGCGAGGTTCTTGAGCGCCTCGCGGCGCGAGATGAGTTCTTTCATCGGCGATCTCCAGACAGATGAGGATTCCGCAGCGTTATTGTACCGGACTCCCGCGCGCACGCTGCAGTAACACTCGCTCGCGGCGTTCCAGTATCCTTGAAATCAAACTCGGTTCCAGCGGAGGTTCCGTGGAAAAAGAAAACATCGAGTCGGCGCTGCTGGAACACCGCCGCTTTCCGCCCCCCGACTCGTTCGTGGCGCGCGCGCGGCTCCGTCCCCAGGAAGTCGAGGCCATGCGCCGCAAGGCCGAGGCCGACCACGTGGGCTACTGGGCGGACCTGGCGCGCAAGTCGCTCTATTGGCATAAACCCTTTACCGTCACGCTGGATGATTCCAGGGCTCCAAATTACCGTTGGTTCCCTGACGGGCAGCTGAATGTTTCCTGGAACTGCCTCGATGTGCACCTTGCGGCCCGGGGCGAGAAGCCGGCCATTATCTTCGAGGACGAGGCCGGCGGGGTGCGACGCTTGTCCTACAGGCAGTTGCATACCGAAGTATGCCGGCTCGCCAATGGGCTCAAGGAGCTGGGAGTGGGCCGCGGCGACCGGATCGTGATCTACATGCCCATGATCCCCGAGGCGGTCATCGCCATGCAGGCCTGCGCACGGATCGGTGCGGTGCACTCGGTGGTGTTCGGCGGCTTCTCGTTCAATTCGATCCGCGACCGCGTCGAGGATGCGGGCGCACGCGTAGTAATTACAGCCGACGGGGGCGAGCGCGGCGGTCACGTCATCGAACTCAAGGCCGCAGTCGACAAGGCACTCGCAGGCGCCTGCCCGACGATCGAGAAAGTCATCGTGCTGAAGAACAGCGGCACGCCCGTCTCAATGCGCGCGGGCCGCGATGTGTGGTGGAGCGAACTCACGCAGGGACTCTCCTCCGAGTGCGCGCCGGAGTGGGTCAATGCCGAGCATCCGCTTTTTCTGCTCTACACCTCCGGATCCACGGGCATGCCTAAGGGCATCCAGCACGCCAGCGCCGGCTACCTGCTGGGCGTCAAGCTCACCAGCGAGTGGGTGTTCGATCTCAAGGACGACGATATCTTCTGGTGCACCGCTGACGTTGGCTGGGTCACCGGCCACAGCTACGTGGCCTACGGGCCGCTGGCGGCCGGTGCCACCGTGGTCATGTACGAGGGCGCGCCGATGGTGCCCGACGGCGGCCGCTTCTGGCGCATCTGCCAGGATCATGCCGTCACCATCTTCTACACGGCGCCCACCGCGATACGCGCGCTAATGAAACTCGGCGATGCGCTGCCGGCGAAATACGACCTGTCGCGGCTGCGGTTGTTAGGGTCGGTGGGCGAGCCCATCAATCCGGAGGCCTGGGTCTGGTACCACCGCGTGATCGGCGGCGGTCGCTGCCCGATCGTGGATACCTGGTGGCAGACCGAGACCGGCGCAATCATGATCGCGCCGCTCCCGGGCGTCACCTCGACCAAGCCAGGCTCCTGCACGTTCCCGCTGCCGGGAATCGATGCGGCCATCGTCGATGATCACGGTGAGCCGGTGACCTCGAACGACGCCGGCGGGTACCTCGTGATCCGCAAGCCCTGGCCCTCGATGCTGCGCACCATCTGGGGCGACAACGCGCGCTATATCCACACCTACTGGGAGCGCTTCCACGGCCGCTACTACGTGGCCGGCGACAGCGCGCATCGCGATGCCGACGGTTATTTCTGGATCATGGGGCGCATCGATGACGTGCTGAA
>Ga0105245_10000902_pt1 | contig 27024 bp, 25 predicted proteins | sample KBSM54metaG_FD_81523 | JGI IMG/M metagenome (GOLD analysis project Ga0105245, IMG submission 81523) | Miscanthus rhizosphere microbial communities from Kellogg Biological Station, Michigan, USA - KBS M5-4 metaG | ecosystem: Host-associated > Plants > Roots > Rhizosphere > Soil | place...
CCCACCGGGCTCGGCGAGGCGCGCAACGCGCTCGTGGTGCGGGCGGCCGACGCGCTGATCGCGGTCGGTGGCGCCTACGGCACGCTGTCGGAGATCGCTTTCGCCCTGAAGGCCGGGAAGCCGGTGGCCGGACTCGGCACGTGGGACGTCGACGGGGTCACGGTCGCCGACTCCCCCGAGGCCGCGGTCGAGAGCGTCCTCGCCGACCTCAGCACCTAGACTCGCGACCTCTTGCCGGGCCAGCCCGACACGCCCTACCTCGACGCGCTGCGCGCGTACGCCGCCCGGAAGCCGGGGCGCTTCCACGTGCCGGGCCACAAGGGCGGCCCGGGAGCCGACCCCGAGCTGAGAGAGCTGTTCGGCGACCAGGTCCTGGAGCTCGACATCCCCGCGCTCACCTACGGCATCGACGTGGGCGACGTGCCCACCCCGTTCCAGGAGGCGCAGCGACTCGCGTCCGAGGCGTGGGGAGCCCGGCGAACCTGGTGGCTCGTGAACGGGGCCTCGCAGGGCAACCACGTGGCGCTGCTGACGCTCGGTCATCGCGGGCAGCGCGTCGTGACGCAGCGGAACGCGCACTCGAGCACGATCGACGCGCTGATCATGTCGGGGCTGCGGCCGACCTTCGTCGCGCCGGAGCTCGACCCCGAGCTCCACATCGCGCACTGTATGACGCCCGAGGCGCTCGAGCGCGCCCTCGGCGAGACGCCGGAGGCCACCGGGGCGACCGTCGTGTCGCCGACCTACTTCGGGGCGGTGGCCGACGTCGCAGGACTCGTCGAGGTCGCCCACGCGCACGGCGTGCCGCTGATCGTCGACGAGGCGTGGGGTGCGCACCTCGCGTTCCACGAGGACCTGCCCGCGCCGGCGCTGAGCCTAGGCGCCGACCTCGTGATCTCGAGTACGCACAAGGTGGTCGGCAGCCTCACCCAGTCGGCGATGATCCATCTCGGGCACGGCGACCTGATCGAGGAGGAGGTCGTCGATCGCTGCGTGACCTTGATCGAGTCGACGAGCCCGAACAGCCTGCTGTTCGCCTCACTCGACGCGGCACGCAGGAGCGCCGCGACACGCGGGCGCGAGCTGGTGGGTGAGACGCTCGCCGCGCTCGAGCAGACGCGCGAGGCGATCCGCGCGATCCCGGGCCTCGACGTCCTCGACGAGCGTCTCGCGGGCGCGCCCGGCGTGTTCGACTACGACCCGCTGCGGCTCGCGATCGACGTGCGCGGCACGCGCATGAGCGGCTACGAGCTGGCGCGCCGCCTCCGCGAGGAGTACGACGTGCTGATGGAGCTGGCGGGCGAGAACGTGATGGTGGCCGTGTACGGGATGGGCGAGGACGCCGGGGCGGCGAGCCAGCGCCTGCTCGCCGCGCTGCGCGGGGTGATCGAGGCCGCCGGCGACGACGACCACGAGTTCGCCGACGTCGGGTTCGCCGCCCCGCCGCCCTGGGGCGAGCTCGTCATGACGCCCCGCGAGGCGTTCCTGGGACCCCAGGAGGTGGTCGCGGCGCGCGACGCGGTCGGCCGAGTCGCGGCGGAGTCGCTGGCCGCATACCCGCCCGGAATCCCGAACGTGCTCCCGGGCGAGCGGCTGACCGCGGAGACGCTCGACTACATCGAGCAGACGATCGCGCACGGCGGCAGCCTGCGCGGAGCGAGCGACCGCGCCCTGCGGACGCTCCGCGTGGCGGTCGAGAGCTAGGCGACCCGCTCGCGCCGGATCGCCTGCATGAGGCAGTGCGCTCCGCCGCCGCCGAGCGTGAATGCGGCGAGCTCCGGGTCGTAGACGGTCAGCCCGAGCGCGCGAAGCCGCTCGTTCAGATCCTTCGACTCGGCGCTCGTGAGCACGCGGTCACCGCCCAGGCACACCCCGTTCACACCGAGCTTCAGAGCGTCGGCGAGCGAGACCGGGACGATCTCCACGTTCTTCGACTCCAGCCAGCGCACGAAGCCTGTGCCGACCTGCTCCACGCACACCGCCGCCAGCCGTTCGCCGAGCATCGCGGCGAGCACGTCTATGTGGAGGAAGTGCGGCGGGATGCGCTCGACTCGCACCTCCCAGCCGTCCGCCTCCAGCCAGCTCGCGAGCTGTCGCGCCGCCGGCTCCTCCGTGCGCTCCTCGCCGTTGCCGATCACGGCGACGCCGGGCTCGACGATCATGAAGTCGCCGCCCTCGAGCGCGGCGGCGGTGATCATCCGGTGGATCGGGATGTCGCTTCCCTGGTAGAAGCGGATCACGGGCGCGTACTCGCCGCGCCGCCACCACTGGTGGCATTGCGTGACGATCGGCCCCTGCGGCACGTTGATGCTCGAGTCGCGCGCGAACACCTGGTACGGGAGGGCCGGGTCGGACTCGAGGAAGTGGACGCGCACGCCCGCCTCCTCGTACACGCTCACCATCTCGGCATGCTGGCGCTTCGCGTCCTCGCGGCTGAAGGTCAGCCCGCTGTCGAGCGTTGCGCGCGAGATCGCGCTGGCGGGGAGCCAGCGGAAGTTGTCGGGCGGGCAGAGCAGGACGTCCAGCAGGCGTCCATACTCCGAGTCCACGCCCCAGGCGGTCTGTGTGGCCTCTCGTCCCTCCAATGCGCGCACGATTCTATGAGTGAGCAGGTCCGCCGCCGAGTCGTGGTCCGCGGCTACGTGCAGGGAGTGTTCTTCCGGGACACCTGCCGCAGAGAGGCGAACGCCCGCGGAGTGGGCGGCTGGGTGGCGAACCGGTCGGACGGGGCGGTCGAGGCGGTCTTCGAGGGCGAGCCCGACGCGGTGGCCGCGATGGTGGAGTGGTGCCGTCGCGGGCCGCGCGGAGCCGACGTCGAGGACGTCGAGGAGACGAGCGAGGAGCCCGAGGGCCTGGCTCGCTTCGAGATTCGCTGAGAAGTAGCCCGCTCGTCACTCTCGCGGCCCTGCCGTAGGCCGCACGTTCCTACGGTCGGCGGGTGTACGACAACCCCCGGTCGACCGTCGTGATCTGGGTGGTGGCGGCCGCGGTCGCAGTGTTCGCGCTGGTGCGGCTGCTCGATGGCGGCCGCGAGGCCGCGCCCCCGGTGAGGATCGACGGCGCAGCCCACAGCGCCCGCCCAACGAACGAGCCTGAGCTCTACGTTCACGTGACTGGGGCGGTGAGGAGGCCGGGCCTGCTGCGCCTGCGCGCTGGCACGAGGGTGGCGACCGCGCTCGAGGGGGCCGGCGGCCCGACGCGCCGAGCCGACCTCGCGCTCGTGAACCTGGCCGCTCCGCTCCAGGACGGCCAGCAGGTCGTGGTCCCGGTGAAGGGCGCCTCGGGCAATGCGGTCGCCGCCGGGGCGCCGCCCGCCGCCGGCGCCGCCGCTCCTGCCGACGGCGCGGCGCCAGGCGCGAAGGTCCACCTGTCGACCGCGACACCGGAGCAGCTCGACGGGATCGACGGAATCGGCCCTACGCTCGCCGAGCGCATCGTCGAATACCGCGACGCCCACGGCGGCTTCCGGTCGCTTGACGAGCTGGCAGAGGTGGAGGGCATCGGCGAGAAGCGCCTGGCGACGCTTCGCGACGCGCTGCAACCGTGAGTCCCGCCGAACGGCCGGCCCACGTTTGCGTCGCGTGCCTCGCCCTCGGACTTGCGCTCTCGCCGCTCGCACCCCTCTTCGCCCTGGCGGCCGCAGCGGCGACGGCGATCGCGCTGACGGTGCATGGCCGCCGCTTCACCGGGCTCGCCTCGATTGCCGCTGTCCTGGTGCTGTCAGGCGCGGCTATCGGGGATGCGCGGCTGCGGTCGCTCGAGGCGCCGGCCGGCCGTGTTCGCGACGGTCCCGTGCGCGAGCTGCGCCTCCACCTCGCGACGCCGCCGCGGCCGTCCGCGTTCGGCTTCTCCGCTGAGGCCGAGGTCGCTTCGGCGACGCTTCGCGGCGCCCGGCTTCTGTTGCGAGTTCCCCGCTGGTCGCGGCTGCCCGGCGGCATCGAGGTGGGAGGGGAGCTCGCGGTCAGCGGCCGCCTTCGCGAGCTTCGGGATACGCCCGGCGCCGGCTTCGACTTCGCAGGCCATCTCCGCCGCCGCGGCGTCGCGGCCGAGCTCTTCGTCGACCGGGCGAGGCCCACCGGTCGCAGGCGCGGCGGCGTGACCGGCCTACTCGATTCGATGCGCAGGCGTGCCGAGCGGGCGGTCGCCGCCGGCCTGCCCGCCCCGGAGGCCGCACTCGCGCGCGGCATGGTGCTCGGCCAGGACGAGGAGATCGACGAGGCCGCGCGACAGGACTGGCGCGACTCGGGGCTGGCGCATCTGCTCGCGGTGAGCGGTCAGAACGTGATGCTTCTCGTCGCCCTCGCCCTGCCGGTGCTCGCGCTCGCCGGCGCCCGGCCGGCTGCTCGCGGCGCCGCGCTCCTCGCGCTCGTGGCTCTGTACGTGCCTCTGGCAGGCGCGGGCCCGTCGCTCCAGCGCGCCGGGGTCATGGGCGCCGCGGGGATCGCGGCGATGACGCTCTCACGGCCGGCGTCGCGGTCGTATGCCCTGCTGCTCGCCGTTGCGGCGACGCTCGCCCTGAACCCGCGCGTGAGCAGCGACCCGGGTTGGCAGCTCTCGTTCGCGGCGGTCGCGGGGATCCTCGTGTTGGGACGACCGCTGGCCGTCGCGCTGGCCGATGCGGGAGGTGAGCTGCTCCGAGCTCGATCGAGCGGCGCGGCGCGGGCCGTCGTGCGAGCGCTTGCGGACGCGATCGCGATCACGGTTGCAGCGACTCTTGCAACCGCTCCGCTCGTGTCGTTCCACTTCGGCGCTGTGCCCCTTGCCGGATTGATCGCGAACCTCCTGGCGCTGCCGGCGGTGGCGCCGGCCATGTGGCTGGGCATGGTCAAGGTGGCGCTCGGGCTCGTCGCGGCAGTTGTGCCGGCAGCCGGCGGCCTCGCCGAGCTGCTCGGCCCGCTCACACGCCTGCCGCTCGCCTACCTCGAGCAGCTCGCGGAGCGCTGCGCGGACCTGCCGGGCGGACGGCTGGCGCTGCCGCTCGACTCACCGGCTTCGGTCGGGCTCGCCTACGTGCTGCTGATCGCGGCGATCATTGCCGTGCGCAGGGTTCTTCGAGCACCAAGGAAGAGGAGGCCTTTGTCGCCGCGCCTGGGCGCCGGCTTCGCGGAACGCGCCGCTGCCTGGCGGCGCGCCTCGCGTGCGTTTCGCGTCGCCGTGGTGGTGCTCGTTCTCGCAGCGCTCGCGCTCGCCACGGCGACAGGCCTGGGCTCGCCCTCGCCTCCGGGTGACCTCACGGTGCGGTTCCTCGACATCGGCCAGGGCGACGCCACGCTCCTCCAGCACCCGGACGGGACCGCGGTGCTGTTCGACGGCGGGCCGCCCGAGGGCGGGGTCTCACGACTGCTGCGGCGGGCGGGTGTCAGGAGGCTCGCGATCGTCGTCGCCACGCACGCATCCCGCGACCACCACGGCGGCCTGGTCGACGTCCTCGACCGTTACCCGGTCGGCATGCTCCTCGACGGCGGCGACGGCAATCCGCACCCGGGGCTTCAGGCCGTCCGCGACGAGGCGAAGCGAGACGGCGTCCGAATCGTGCCCGCGGTCGCGCCGATGACCCTTCGGGCCGGAGGGCTGGTCATCCGGATCCTCTCCCCGCTCCCGCGCCCACCCGGCCCGCCGCCGGACGATCCGAACCCGCGCGCGGTCGTGGCGATCGTCAGCTCCGGCGCCTTCGACCTGCTCCTCTCGGCGGACGCCGAGAGCGAGGCCCTGTTGCCCCTCGACCTCCCCGACGTCGAGGCGATGAAGGTGCCGCACCACGGCAGCTCGGACCCCGGCCTGCCCGAGGTGCTCGGCCGCCTCCGCCCTGAGATCGCCGCGATCGAGGTGGGCGCCCACAACACATACGGCCACCCGGCGCCCTCGACCCTGACGGCCCTGGACCACGCGGGCGTGCCGACCTACCGAACCGACCAGGACGGCACGGTGAGCCTGACCGTGAAGCACGGTGAGATGCACGTAACGACAGAGCACTGAGGCTCGGAGCATCAGGCCGGACCGGCTGACCGGACACATAGACTCGGACCCGTGCCCGCCCTCAAGCCCGCCTACCTCGTCTGCGGCGACGACGACGCCAAGATCGACGCCTGGCGGGCGCGTGTCCGCAGGCGCGCCGAGGACGAGCGCGGCCCGGGCGGGCTGGAGGCCTTCGACGCCCGGCAGAGCGATCCCGCCGAGGTGGTCGGCTCGCTCGCGATGCTGAGCTTCGACACCGCCGCGCGCTACCTGCTCGTGGACGGTGTGGAGGCCTGGAAGGCCGGTCAGCTCGACCCGCTCGAGGAGGCGCTCGGCGACCTGCCCCCCGACACGGTGCTCGTCCTCATCGCCAGGGGCAAGTCGGTCAAGCAGCTCGCCAAGGCGGTCGAGAGGGCGGGCGGTGAGGTCCGCGAGTACGCCGCTCCGAAGCCGTGGGAGCTGCCGAAGTGGTCCGTCGGCCACGCTCGCGAGCTGGGGCTTCAGCTCGACCCCGAGGCCGCGAAGGAGCTCGTTGCGCGAGTCGGATCGAGCCAGCAGCGGCTGTCGCGGGAGCTGGAGAAGATCGCGCTGGCCGTGCACCCCAGGGCGAATGTCACGACCGCGGACGTCGAGCAGCTCGCCGCGAGCGACACCGCGCCCGGTGCCTACGACCTTGCCGACGCGCTTGTGGCGGGCGATCTCAAGACGACCCTGACGCTCGCCGAGCAGCTCGACGAGCACGGCGAGCGCCCCGGCCGGCTCATCTTCCCGGTCGTCCGTCGCCTGCGCGAGGTGCACCAGGCGGCCGCGCTGCTCGCCGCCGGACTGCCGGACGCCAAGGTCGGCGAGGCGCTGAAGGGCCCGCCGTGGGCCACCAAGAAGGTCATAGCGAAGGCCAAAAAGGCCGACGTGGCCACGCTGGAGCGCGCGATCTGCGTGTTCGCCGACCTCGAGGTCGAGCTGCGCGGGGGAGGCGACGTCCGCGTGGACGAGGACGCGGCTTTCTCAGTCGCTCTCGCCCGAGCGGCGGGCTAGCCGCCGTACGGATACCACCAGTCCTTCAGCTCGATCTTCGTCTCGATGTGGACGTGCTTCGTGTCCTGGAACGCCTCCAGGCCCTCCTGGCCGAGCTCGCGGCCGAAGCCGGACTGCTTCATCCCGCCGAAGGGCCCCGCGTCGTTGTCGGTCAGCGGGTCGTTGATCCAGACCGTCCCGGCGCGGATCTCGCGCATGCAGCGCACCGCGGTCTCGAGGTCGCGCGTGTAGACGTTCGCGCCCAGCCCGAAGCGCGTGGAGTTCGCGAGCCGGATCGCCTCGTCGAGCGAGTCCACGGGCACGATCGGCGCCACCGGCCCGAAGGTCTCGTCGCGCAGCAGGGCCGTCGAGTCCGCGGCGCCGGTCACGACTGCCGGGGAGAGGAAATGCCCGCGCTCGAAGCCGGCTCGGTCGCCGCCCACGAGCACCTGCGCGCCCGCGTCCACGGCGGCCGACAGCTGCGCCTCGACCTTCGCGCGCTGCGGCGCCGAGACCATCGGCCCGACGTCGGTCGACTCCTCGAGCGGATCGCCCACCCGGAGGGAGTTCGTGTAGTCGACGAACTCGGCGACGAAGTCCTCGTACACCTCGCGCGCTACGTAGAAGCGCTCGGCGGAGGTGCACACCTGGCCGGCGTTCAGGTACGCCGCCCACGCGCCTCCGCGAGCGGCGACCCGGACGTCGCCCGCCACGTCGGCGCAAACGATGAACGGGTCCTTGCCGCCCATCTCGAGGTTCATCCTCGCCACCCGCGTGGCACACGCCGCTGCCACCTTCTTGCCGGTCTCGACGGAGCCCGTGAACGCCACCCCGTCCACGCGCGGATCGTCCACAAGCGCGGAGCCGATGTCGCCGGCGCCGGCAACCACGTTGACCACGCCGGGCGGCAGGTGGTCGAAGCACTCGGCCAGCATCAATGTGGACAACGGGGTGAGCTCCGACGGCTTCGCGACGACCGTGTTCCCCGCTGCGATCGCGGGCGCCACCTTCCACGAGAGCAGCAGGAGCGGGTAGTTCCAGGGCACGATGCAGCCCCACACGCCGATCGGCTCCTTCACCACCAGCGCCAGCTGGCTCGCCTCGATCGGCGGGATGACTCGGCCGGCGAAGTTCCGGCCCATCTCGGCGTAGTAGTCGAACGCGGCGGCGGTCCAGCCCACCTCGTCCGAGTTCTCCACGAGCGGTTTGCCGCCCTCCTGCGTCATGACGCGCGCCAGCTCGCCGGTGCGGGCGCGGAGCCGGGACGCGACCTCGTGCAGCAGCTCTGCGCGCTCGACGGCCGGGATCGCGGCCCAGACGGGAAACGCCTCACCGGCGGAGGCCACCGCCGCGTCGAGCTGCTCCGCCGACGGCAGCCCGACCGACGCGATCGTCTCCTCCGTGGCAGGGTTCTCGACCTCGAGCGGCCCGCCATCGCCGGCGACCTGCTCGCCGCGGATCAACAGTCGTGTCTCCATTCGCGCGCACCCTAGCGGCGCGCGGGCGGGGGCCCGGCTACTGCCGCAGGAGCACCGCGCGCTGCATCGTGTCCGGCAGCGTGAAGATGTCGCCGAGCTTGCCCTCGTAGCTCGGCACCCCGAAGCGCTCGGCCAGCTGCTCGAGCGCCGCGAGGTCGCTCGCGTGGGCGGCCTGGCTGTCGAGCACGTCGCCGCCGCCGAGCGAGCAGGGCGCCGTGGCCACCTCCGGCGGGTCGGGAAGCGCCGGCGCGTCGAAATCCGGGTGCTCCCAGTCGAAGCTGAGGCCGATGTTGCGTGCCGCGGACTGGCGGAGGTTCAGGTCGCCAAGCCCGAAGCGGTACGAGATCAGCTTGAGGATCGACTCGTGTCCGTACTGGCCGTGGTCCACGCGGAAGTCCGTGGAGCGCCTGCGTCTGCCGCGCGAGTAGGGCGAGACGGCGAGTGCGGGAATGCGGAAGCCCATCTGGCCGAAGTCCTCGTCGAGAGCCGCGCTTGCACGATCGTCGGGCACGTGCGGCGGCCGCACGTGGTCGAAGAAGCCGCCCCACTCGTCGTAGATCACGAAGAGCGCGCCGCGCCGGTAGTTCGGCGAGCTCACGAAGGCGTTCACGACGTCGGCCATGAACGCCTGCCCGAGCCTCACATCCCCGAGTGGGTGCTCGTCGGCCGAGAGCCCGTCGCCACCGCCGCCGTCCCGAAACGGCGGGTCCACGAAGGAGATGTTCGGGAGCGTGCCGGCGGCGCAGTCCGTGTAGAAGCGTGAGATCGGGTTCGTCCAGGTGGCGCCCCGCGGTCCCCACACCGCCGAGAAGGGCAGGTCGGAGGCGTAGTAGCGGGCGCTCAGCCCATGGGCCAGCCCCCGGTCGAAGATGGTCTCCCACTGGTTGCCGGCCGTGCCCAGCGGCGGGTCGTTGGTCTTGAGCCCGCCGGACTGCGCGGACCACTTGTAGTAGCGGTTCGGCCAGGTCGAGGCGAGCAGCGAGCAGAAGAAGCGGTCGTAGAGCGTGTACGCGCGCGCCGCGTCGTGGATGAAGCCGAGCTCGCCGCTGTTGAAGTAGGTGAGCGCGAACTCGTCGTTGCCCGAGCCCTCGGCGAGGAAGCCACCGAGGAGCTGGGCGCGGCCGGAGTCCCAACCGTGGCCGGGATCCGGATGGCCGCAGCCCTTGTACTCCTCGCCGCCGCTGCCGAGCGTGGAGAAGTGGCGCGTCGGCACCGAGTTGCCCGCGGGGTCGGTGTAGCTCTGCTGCTGCGAGGCATCCGCGCCGGCGACCCAGCCGAAGTAGTGGTCGAACGAGCGGTTCTCCATCATCAGGACGACGAAGTGGTCGATCGGCACGTTGCGGGGCGCGGGCATGCCCGACGTGCGCGCCGCCGCCTCCGCCGCCTCGGCCAGAATCGTGCTCGCCGGCCACACGGCCGACATGCCGGCCAGCCCTGCTCCATACGCCGTCCGCTCGAGGAACTCCCGCCTCGTCTGCGCCATCCCGCGCGGCATCTAACCACCCCGAGGGGCAGCGATGTCGCAGTTCGGTTAAGCGCTAGGAGAGGCGGCTGCGCACGCGAGCCGCGCGCGCCTTCTTGCGGGCGCCGTTGTTGCGGTGGAGGGCACCCGACTTCACGGCCCTGTCGATGCGCGAGACCAGCTTGCGGAACTCGTCGTCCGCGCGCCCGGAGTCGCCCGAGCCGACCGCGGCCTCGAGGCGCCGGAACCAGGTCTTCACCTGGGAAGTGCGGCGCCGGTTCTCGAGGCGCTCGCGCTCCGCCCGATGAATCCGCTTTTCTTGTGAGGCGATGTTGGCCATAGAACCGACGCGAGTGTAGCGGGCGCCAAGCGGTGGCAACCGACGCTCCCGATCGGCGGGGACACGCGCGCCGCCTGGCGCGCAACACCGCCTTCTTCAGCTTCGCGACCGGTTTGTCGCGCGTCCTCGGGCTCGTTCGCGAGGTGGTGGCCGCGAAGTACTTCGGCGTCACGGGCGCCATGTCCGCCTTCACGATCGCCTTCCAGGTGCCGAACCTCGTGCGCGCGCTGTTCGCCGACTCGGCCCTTCAGGGCGCCTTCGTGCCGGTGTTCAGCGAGCTGCTGGAGAAGGGGCAGCGAAAGGAGGCCTTCAGGGTCGCTTCGAGCCTCTTCTTCATGATCCTGCTGATCCTCGGCGCGATCACCGCGCTCTTCATCCTGTTCGCGAGGCCGATCATGAGCGTCCTCGCGCCGGGCTTCGACAACGACCCGGCGCTCGCCGACCTCACGGTGAACCTGGCGCGGCTGATGTTCCCGATCGTCATCCTGCTCGCGCTGTCGGGGCTCGTCGTCGGGGTGCTCAACTCCTTCGAGCACTTCGCCGTGCCCGCGCTGGCCCCGGCGGCCTGGAACATCGTGATCATCGTCGCGCTCGTGGTGCTGGTCCCGGTGCTCCCGGTCGACGACAAGATCTACGCCTACGCGATCGGGATCCTCGTCGGCACGGTCGTGCAGTTCCTGCTGCCGTTGCCGTGGCTGCGCGGGCGCGGGGGACACCTCACCTTCAGGATCGAGTGGCGGGACGAGCGCGTGCTGCGCGTCCTGAAGCTGATGCTGCCGGTGACGATTGCGCTCGGCCTCATCAACCTGAGCCTCCTGATCAACTCGATCTTCGGCACGCTCGTCTCGCCCCAGGCGCCGGCCGCGATCGACAAGGCGTTCCGCATCTACCAGCTGCCCCAGGGCCTGTTCAGCATCGCCGTGGCGACGATCCTGTTTCCGGTGATGTCGCGCCTGGCGGCGCGCGGCGCGCGCGACGACCTGCGCCGCACCATGGGCAACGGCGTGCGCCAGATCTGCCTGCTGCTGATTCCAAGCGCGGTGCTGATGGCGGTGCTGGCCGAACCGATCATCCGGCTCGTCTATCAGCGCGGCGCGTTCGGCCCCCACGCCACCGACCTCACCTCGACCGCGCTCGTCTGGTGGTCGATCTCGCTGCCCTTCCAGGGCGTGAGCCTGCTGTTCTCGCGCACCTTCTTCAGCCTCCAGCAACCGTGGGCAACGACGGCGCTCGCGGGCGTGAACCTGCTGGTGAACGCGGCGCTGGCCGCGGCGCTGTACGGCCCGTTCGAGATCGCCGGGATAGTGCTCGGGACGGTGGTGGGCACCGTGGTCATGTGCGTGGCCCAGGGGTGGCTCCTGCGCCGCGAGCTTCACGGGATCGAGGGCCGCAAGCTGGTCTGGGGGCTGGTCCGGATGCTGGCCGCCGCCGCCCTGCTCGGCGCCCTGTCGTACGTCACCTGGTACGAGCTCGACGACCTCCTCGGGCGCTCGCTGATCGCACAGGCCGCGTCCGTGCTGAGCGCGATCGCTGTGGGGTCGGGCGCCTACATCGCCGCCGTCTGGGCCCTGCGGGTTCCGGAGGCGCGGCAGATACCGCGGCTGCTGGCCAGCCGCGGCCGCTCCGACGGCAGCGGCCGCGGCTCCTGACGAACGACAGCGGTGAAGGAGGCGACGCTCCCTCGATTCGGCGCAACGATCCTGCCCTGGTGTTGCCACGCAACACTTAGGCAGGACGGTCGATGGATTCCGGGCAAATGGGGCCACCCCCTCAATGCCCGTCGTTGGCCCGCGGAGGAGCAGGCGCGGAGGGACCCCCGCAGCGCGAGCGCCCGCCGCGCGAGCGCCCGCCGCGCGAGCGCCCGCCGCGCGAGCGCGCGCCGCGCGAGCGCCCGTCGCGCGAGCGCCTACTCCTCCTCCAGCGCCGCGATCGCGTCGGCCGCCGACGGGTACACGCGCACGTAGGTCACCTTGCCGTCGCGGACGCGCCAGATCCAGCCCGTCGAGCCGCTCACGGTGCGGCTGCGGGAGCGCGCGGAGACCCTGCCCGTCACGAGAATGCGGTCGCCGGAGGCGCGGAAGTCGCGCGGCGATAGGCGCAGCTCCTCCCAGACGGCGGCCACGTCGCGGAAGTACTGGCGCATGCCGTCGTGCCCGCGGTAGGGCTCGGTGCGGCCGGCGTGCTCTCCGGTCACGGCGGTGAACTCGACGTCGGGCGCGCACAGGGCCAGCACCGCTTCGAGGTCACGCGCGGCGAACGCGGCGAACGTCGCCCTGACTACTTCGAGGTCGGTCGCGATCACGGACGTGGCGGCACTATGACTCATCGCCATACTCGTACGCCGCAGTGGCTTCTCCAGCCAAGAACATCCGCAACTTCTCGATCATCGCCCACATCGACCATGGGAAGTCGACGCTGGCCGACCGCATCCTCGAGATCACCGGGGCGGTCGACGCGCGCGAGCACCGGCCGCAGCTGCTCGACACGATGGATCTCGAGCGGGAACGCGGGATCACGATCAAGGCCCAGGCGGTGCGCGTTGAGTACACCGCCAGGGACGGCCAGCTGTACCGGCTGCATCTGATCGACACGCCCGGCCACGTGGACTTCACCTACGAGGTGTCGCGCTCGCTCGCGGCGTGCGACGGCGCGCTGCTGCTGGTGGACGCCTCGCAGGGCGTCGAGGCGCAGACGGTCGCGAACACCTACCTCGCCGTCGACTCGGGCCTGGAGCTGATCCCGGCCATGAACAAGCTCGACCTGCCGGGGGCCGAGCCGGAGCGCGTCGCCGGCGAGATCTCGGAGCTGCTCGGCGAGGACCCGGACACCGTGATCCGGATCTCGGCGAAGACGGGCGAGGGCGTGACGGAGCTGCTCGAGGCGATCGTGGCGCGCGTCCCGCCCCCCGAGGGGGACCCCGACGCCCCCGCCCGCGCGCTGATCTTCGACTCCGAGTTCGACCAGTACCGCGGCGTGGTGGCCTACGTCCGCGTGGTCGACGGAACGCTCACGAGCGGCGACGCGATCCTCGCCATGCAGGCCGGCACGCACGCCGAGATCGACGAGATCGGCTTCTTCGGCCCCCAGATGACACCGGTCGACGCGCTCCACGCGGGCGAGGTGGGCTACGTGATCACGGGCATGAAGGACGTTTCACAGCTCCGCGTGGGCGACACGCTCACAACGCGCGCGGGCGCGGCCGCGGAGCCGCTGCCCGGCTATCGCGAGATCAAGCCGATGGTCTTCTGCGGGCTGTTCCCCGTCGAGACGAACCAGTTCCCGGAGCTGCGCGACGCGCTCGAGAAGCTCGAGCTGAACGACGCCGCGCTCACGTGGGAGCCCGAGACCAGCGAGGCGCTCGGCTTCGGCTTCCGCTGCGGGTTCCTCGGCCTGCTCCACATGGACATCGTGCGCGAGCGGCTCGAGCGCGAGTACGACCTCGAGCTCCTCGCAACGGCGCCGACAGTCGAGTACGACGTGCGCCTGACCGACGGAAGCGAGATCGTGGTCCACTCGCCGTCCGACATGCCGGACCCCGCCGGGATCGCCGCCATCGAGGAGCCCTACATCCGCGCGACGATCCTCACGCCGAAGGAGCACGTCGGGGCCGTGATGGAGCTCTGCCAGGAGCGCCGCGGCACGCACGTCGACATGACGTTCCTCTCTCAGGAGCGCGTGCAGCTCCACTACGACCTGCCGCTCGCCGAGATCGTGCTCGACTTCTTCGACCAGCTGAAGTCGCGTACGCGCGGGTATGCCTCGCTCGACTACGAGCTGATCGGGATGCGCGAGGGGGACCTGGTGAAGCTCGACATCCTGCTCGCGGGCGAGAAGGTGGACGCTCTGTCGATGGTCGTGCACCGCGACAAGGCATATCCCGCCGGCCGCGTGCTGACCGAGCGCCTGCGCAAGCAGATCCCGCGCCAGCAGTTCGAGGTGGCCATCCAGGCCGCGATCGGCGCGAAGATCATCGCGCGCGAGTCGGTGCGGCCGGTTCGCAAGGACGTGATCGCCAAGTGCTACGGCGGTGACATCACCCGCAAGCGGAAGCTCCTCGAGAGGCAGAAGGAGGGGAAGAAGCGGATGAAGCAGGTCGGCCGCGTGGAGGTTCCGCAGGAGGCGTTCCTCGCGGTGCTCGAGCTCTCGGGGGACGGCAAGCCCTGAGAACCGTCCTGGTGCACGCGGGCATCTGCGATGCCTCGATGTGGGATGGCTTCGACCTCCCCGGCGAGCTCCTCCGGCATCAGCTCCCCGCCAAGCTGGACGACACCTTTGCCGCTGAGCCGGCCGCCCTCGTGGGGAACTCGTTCGGCGGCATGCTGTCCGTGGACTTCGCCGCGAGGAACCCTGAGCTCGTGACCAGGCTGGTCCTGCTCGACGCCGCGCTGCCCGATCACGACTTCTCTGAGGAGGTCGAGCTGTACGCGCTCGAGGAGGAACGCCTGCTCGAGGCGGGCGACGTCGACGCGGCGGTCGAGCTGAACCTGCGCTTCTGGTGCCCGGACGTGGCCGATCGCGTGCGGCCCATGGTCGCCGGCGCGCTCGAGTGGGAGGGCGAGGGCCCGGAGACGATCGACCTCAGCGCTGTGCGGGCGCCGACGTTGGTGGCCGTAGGCGAGCACGACAAGAAGGACTTCCACGCCATCGCCGAGCGCCTCGCGCGCGAGATTCCGGACGCCGAGCTGGAGGTGATCCCGGGCGCGGGCCACCTCCCCTCGATCGAGCGCCCCGCCGAGACCGCGGCACTGGTGCGCGGCTTCCTTCGGACGTAGACTCGCCAAGTGACGGGTGCGCGCTGGTCCGGGCTGGTCGTCGTCCTCGGTCTCGCCCTGTGCGTGCCCGCGAGCGCACAGGCGGCCGACTGCCCGCCGGGGTCGCCGACTCTGGTCGTCACGGTGAACGGGAAGACCAGCGGACCGGTCTACACCACACGCGACCTCCTGATCCGCACACGGCTGTCGGGCGGAGCCCTGTACACCGTCAACAGCTTCGACGTGACCGGGCTCCGGCCCGTACCCCATCCCGACGGCGACGAGGCCTCTCCCGGCGAGGCGTACGGGATCGCAGACAGCCCCGGCACGCTCTCGGTCACCGCCAATCTGACGAACGACGACGCAGACCCGGGCTGCACCGTCAGCGGCACCGTCAACTTCGAGATCAGGGCGGCCACGGCGCCGATCGTCTCGAAGCTGCGGAAGCCGCCGCCTTTCAAGGGCCACCGCGGCTGGCTGTGGGACTCGCGCTATTGGTTCTGGGTCAAACCGGGGCCGACCGGCGACGTCAGGCCGCTCACGGTCGAGGCACGTGCGATCCGGCGCGCGCGCCTGCCCGGCCCGGGGGTACCCGCCAAGCAGATCACGTTCCCCATGCGGCCCTCCGACGGGGCGGTCCCGGACCAGGAGCCGTTCGGTGGCTGCGGGGCATACACGCTGGTCTGCACGCCGAGGGTGCGGACCTGGGCGAAGGGCGCGGAGATCGACGTGTTCCCGAAGGGCGGTCGCGATGTGCCCGGCCTCGTGAAGGTCCAGATCACGCTGCCGCGTGGCGTCCCGACCCTCCGCAACACGGTCGCGAAGACGCCGATCGGCCTCGACGTGAAGGTCTCACAGGACGGAGCGGCAGTCGCTCGGGTCCGGATGGCGGGCCGTTGCGAGATGAGAGGGCAGTTCTCACAGTGCCGCTTCAAGAAGTTCTCGAAGGCTCTCTAGCGGGAAAACGGCCTTAAATACCTTTTAGGCGCGCCTTTAGCTCGCCCTTAAGGGTCAGACGTAGCTTCCCGGCCCGATGAGCACCGAAACCCTCCCGCAGGCGGCGCCCGATCCGACGCTCGACTCGCTTCAGCAGTTCCTCGACGGGATCGCGAAGACGCCCCTCCTCACTGCAGACGAAGAGATTGCCCTCGCCAAGCGCATCGAGCGCGGCGACCTGATCGCGAAGGACCACATGACGCGCGCGAACCTGCGCCTCGTCGTGTCCATCGCCAAGCGGTACCGCAACCAGGGCCTGCCGTTCCTGGATCTCATCCAGGAAGGGACGATCGGCCTGGTACGCGCCGTCGAGAAGTTCGACTACCGCAAGGGCTACAAGTTCTCGACCTACGCGACCTGGTGGATCCGCCAGGCGATCTCGCGTGCGATCGCGGACAAGGGCCGGACGATCCGGATCCCGATCCACATCGACAACATCCTCAAGAAGCTCGACGGCGCCCAGCGGAAGCTTGAGGCGCAGGGGGACCGCGAGATCACCATCGAGGAGATCGCGGACATGGCCGGCGTGGACCCCGTCGAGGCCGACGTGATCATGCGCGCAGCGCAGCAGCTGGTGTCGCTCGACAAGCCCGTCGGCGACGACTCCGACGCCGCGCAGTTCGGCGACCTGATCCCCGACGAGTCGGCGGCCTCGCCGTTCGACCAGGCGGTCGAGTCGATGCGCGACGACCGGCTCCGGGCCTGCCTCGACAACCTTCCCTACCGCGACAAGCGGATCATCGAGCTCCGCTTCGGGCTGAACGGCGAGCAGCCGCAGACGCTCGACAAGGTGGCGAAGCTGTTCCAGCTCACGCGCGAGCGCACGCGGCAGATCGAGGAGGCCGCGCTCCGCAAGCTCAGCACGCTCGCGGAGGCGCAGGCGCTCCGCGAAGCCGCCTAGACCTCAGCCTCGGCTGACAGCGTCCTGCGCGCGGCAAGCGCGAGCAGGAAACCGGCGCTGCACGCGAGCGCTGCGCTGCCGAGCGCCCACGGCACGGTGGCGCGCTCGACGAGCGCACCCGCGATCGCGGACCCGAGCCCGAAGCCGACCGCTGTCGCGACGATCTGCCACGAGTACGCCTCGGTCGACATGCCGGCCGGAGCGAGGCGCTCGATGAGGGCGTACTCGGTTGTCGCCATGGGCGCCAGCGCGACCCCGGTCAGAAGCAGCAGGACCGCCATCACCGTGATCGACCCCGCAAAGGCCAGCGGCGCGGCCGCAAGGGCAAGCAGCCCGACCAGGATCAGCAGCCGCCGCTCGAGCGGGGCGCGCCAGCTCACCGTGCCGTACCAGAGCCCTCCGAGCACGGATCCGAGCGCCCAGACCGTGAGCAGCGGCCCGGCGGCCGCGCGCGACCCCTCGCTCTCGGTGAACGCGGGCAGCGCCACTTCGACGGCGCCGAAGCAGATCGCGGTCAGGAGGCCGAGGCCGGCGAGAGTCCGCATCCCGGGCGACCCGAGCGCGCCGGCACGCGTGCGGTCGACGGCCTGCTCTGGCGGCGCGGCACGGACGGCCGGTGCGGTCGCGAAGCCGACGCTCGCCACCAGGTAGAGCCCGGCGCACAGGAACATGCTCACCGCGGGCGTGAGCGCCGTCGCGATGCCCGCGGCGATGAGCGGCCCCACGATGAACACCAGCTCGAGTTGGATGGCGTCGAACGCGTATGCGCTCTCGACCCGGCCCGGGGCAACGAGCTTGCCCCAGAGCGAGCGCATCGACGCCGAGATCGGCGGGATCGTCGCACCCTGGAGCGCCGCGCCCGCGGCGACCACCGCCACCGGGGCCGTCGCCAGGATCGCCACCGTCTCGCCCACGAGCAGCAGGGTCGTCGCGCCGCCAAGGATCAGGATCACCCGACTCCGCCCGGTCCGGTCGGCGAGCCTGCCGATGAACACGCCGGTGAGCGCGATCGCGACGGACTCGGCCGCGAGCGTGATGCCGATGTCCGCGTAGCCGTAGGCCTCCCGGCGCATCAGGAACACGATCGACAGGCCGACGATCGCGAAGGGCAGACGCCCCACGGCCGTGTACACGGCGAGCCGCCCGACGCCGGGCGTCCGCAGCACGTCGAGGTAGCGGTTCAGCTTCACAGCCACATAGACTGCCGCGCCGTGCCAGTGAAGACCGAGGCCATAGGGAAGAGCTACCCACCGGTCGAGTACGAGGTGGGCAAGGAGAAGATCGGCGAGTACGCCCGCGCGGTGGGTGAGGAGAACCCCGTCTACTACGACCGCGCCGCGGCGAAGGAGGCCGGCTTCCGCGACGTCGTGGCGCCGCCGATGTTCGCGGTCGTCTACTCGTGGGGCTCCGTCGCGCTGCCCGCCGTGGACCCTGCGGTGGACCTGAACTTCGCCATGCTCGTCCACGGCGGCCAGGAGTTCGCCTGGGGAGAGCCCGTGTGCTCCGGCGACGTGATCAGCACGGTCGCGAGCGTCAAGGACATCTCCGAGAAGGGCGGGATGGGCTTCTACGTGTTCGAGACGGTGTCGACGAACCAGGACGGCCAGGAGGTCGTCCGGGGCACCTGGACCAACATCGTCAGGGGGGTGTCGTGAACGTCGAGCTGAAGGTCACACCCGACAAATACCTGCCGTACCGCTATGCGGGCGCGTCTGGGGACTTCAACCCGATCCACATCGACCGCGAGTTCGCCGAGCAGGTCGGCCTCCCATCGACCATCCTGCACGGCCTCTGGTCGATGGCGCAGGTCGCGCGCGCGTGCACGAACGCAGCCGGCGGCGACCCGCGCAGCCTGAAGCGGTTGTCGGTGCAGTTCCGCGGCATGGGCTTCCCGGAGCAGGAGGTCGCCGTGACCGGATCGGTGAAGGAGGAGGGCGACGGGCGCGTGGTGATCGCCGCCGAGGCCGCGCAGGGCGACAACCGGATCATCCGGAACGCCGAGGCGGAGCTGGACACCTCCTCGTAGGGCTTCGCCACAATAGGGGCGTGGAGATCACGTCCAGACAGCGCTTTCTCCTGCACAAGGTGGTCGAGGCGCACCGCGAGCTCGACCAGCCGGTCGGCTCCAAGTGGATCGCCGAGCAGGACGACGTGCCCTGGGGCCCGTCGACGGTTCGCGCCGAGCTGGCCAACCTCGAGGAGGTCGGCCTCCTCGAGCACCCGCACACGTCCGCCGGGCGAGTGCCGACCGATCGCGGCTACCGCGTCTACGTCGACGAGATCCTCGCCGGCAAGGCCCTGGCGGTGCCGGGCAAGCAGTTCGAGCTCACCTCGATGCGACGCGAGGTCGACGAGGCGATGCGCGCGACGAGCGAGCAGCTCTCGCAGGTCACGAACCTGCTGGCGCTCGTCACGGCGCCTCCGATCGAGACGGCCACGATCCGGCGAGTCGAGGTGCTCCTGCTGCAGCCCCAGGTGGCGATGGTCGTGATCATCACCTCCACCGGGGGCGTGACAAAGCGGATCGTCTCGTATGACACGCCCGTCGATCCCGGCCTCGTCGACTGGGCGAGCAGCTACCTGAACGAGGCCCTCGGCGGTCTCGACGTGGGCTCGCGCATGCTCCAGTCGCGGCTCATGGTCGAGGGCGGCGCCGAGCAGCAGTTCCTCGCCACGCTCGCGCCGGCCTTCACCGAGCTCGAGGACACCGCCGGGAGCACGCTGTTCATGGAGGGCGCGGCGCGCCTCCTGGCCGAGCACCGCCTTGACGAGCTCTCGCAGATCGGGGCGCTCATGGAGGTGCTCGAGCACCGCCGCGCGCTGCTCGGCGTGCTCCGCGAGTCGCTGACCGAGCCGAACGTGTACCTGAAGATCGGCAGCGAGAACGCCGCCCCGGCGCTGCGGTCGCTCAGCCTGGTCGCCGCGAACTACGGCCTCGCGCGGCGGAACCTCGGCGCGGTGTCGGTGATCGGCCCGCTGCGCATGGACTACCCGGGCGCGATCATCGCGGTCCGCCAGGCGGCTTCGGAGCTGTCCCGCTTCGTCGCGGAGGTGTACGACGAATGAGGCGCGACCCGTACGAGGTGCTGGGCGTCGGCCGCGATGCCGACGACACCGAGATCAAGAAGACGTTCAGGCGGCTGGCGCGCGAGCTTCACCCGGACGTGAACCGCCACGACCCCGAGGCGGAGGAGAAGTTCAAGGAGGCCGCGGAGGCCTACGAGATCCTCTCGGACGACGAGCGGCGCGCGACCTACGACCGCTTCGGGTTCGAGGGCCTCGACTCACGCGGCTACGCGTCACAGGCGCACGGCTTTGGGTCGTTCGCTGACATCTTCGACGCCTTCTTCGGCGGCGACCCGTTCGGCGCCGCGTTCGGCCGCGGCGGCGGAGGGCGCGTCCAGGGCGGCGACATCGCGGTGGAGGTCGAGGTCTCGCTCGCCGAGGCCGCGACGGGCCGGGCCGTCGACGTGACCTACGAGGTGGTCGACACCTGCGAGCACTGCCACGGGAACGGCGCCGAGCCGGGAACCCCGATCGAGACGTGCCCGACCTGCGGCGGCGCCGGACGGCTGCGCGCCGTGACCCGCACCGCCTTCGGCCAGCTCGTGCGCGAGCAGGCGTGCGACACGTGCGGGGGCGACGGGAAGATCGCGTCCGAGCCGTGCCACGAGTGTGGCGGCCGCGGCCGGCGCGCGGTACGCAAGACGCTGCAGGTGGACATTCCCGCGGGGATCGCCGACGAGCAGCGGATCAGGCTGGGCGGCCGCGGGCACGCGGGCGAGCGCGGCGGCCCGCCCGGCGATCTGTACGTCCTCGTGCGGGTGGCCGAGGACGAGCGCTTCCTGCGCGACGGGAGCAACCTGGTGACGGTTGTCGACGTGCCGGCGCCCGCTGCCGCCCTGGGCACCAAGGTCACCGTGCCGACGCTCGACGGCGAGGAGGAGATCCAGGTGACCGCCGGGACGCAGCCCGGCACTGTGGTGACGCTCCGCGGGCGCGGGATGCCGACAGTCGGGCGAGGGCGACGGGGCGACCAGCAGGTGGTCCTGAACGTCGTGATCCCGCGCAACCTGACCGAGCGCCAGGGCGAGCTGCTCGAGGAGCTGCGCGCCTCGCTCACGCCGGAGAACCTCGAGGAGCAGGCCGACGAGTCGCTGCTCGCGAAGGTGAAGCGAGCGCTGCGCTGATCCGGCTGGCGATCCGCGCTCCGGCGGAGCACGCCGAGGCGGTGCTCGCCGAGCTCGTCGAGCTGGCACCCGAGGGCTTCGAGCAGGTCGACGGCGACGGGTTCGTCGAGTACGCGCTGTACGGGGCGCCGGGCGAGCTCCCCGAGCTGCCGGACGGGCCGGCTCACATCGGGGGCATCGAGGTGCAGGTCTCGGCCACCGTGGTGGGCGACGACTGGGCCGACCGCTGGCGCGAGTTTCACCGCCCGGCGCAGATCGGTCGCATCCGCGTGCGAGCGCCGTGGCATTCCTCGGCGGACGGCGGCAATGAAGGGGGCATCGACGTCGTCATCGATCCCGGTCAGGCGTTCGGCACCGGCGCACATCCGACCACGCGGCTGTGCCTGGAGCTGCTCCTCGACGTAACGGACGACACACCCAGCACCGGTGCCGCAGGAAATGCGGCTGACAGCCGCATAAGGTGCGGCACCGCCCCTCTAGGGCCGCTCGCCGATCTTGGCTGCGGGTCCGGGGTGCTCTCCATCGCTGCCGTGAAGCTCGGCTTCGGGCCTCTCACCGCCGTCGATCACGAGGTTGCGGCACTCGAGGCAGCGAAAACGAACGCTCGACTCAATCGCGTGACGCTCGACCGGCTCGAGCGCGTCGACCTACGCGAGCAGCCCGCGCCCGTCGAGCCGGTCACCGTCGCCAACCTCGTCCGGCCGCTGCTTCTGCGCGTCGCCGAGCTGTTGCCCGAGCAGCCCGAGACGCTGATCGTCTCGGGACTGCTCGAAGGCGAGGAAGATGAGGTGGCGACGGCGTTCGCCAGCCTGCGCGAACGCCGTCGCCGACGACTACAGGGGTGGAGCGCCCTCCTGCTGACCCCGCCCTAGCGTTGCCCCCGCAGCTAGGGCTTGCAGGCGTTTGACCTCCGCAGTCTGCACCGGTATCGGCACCCCTCAGGCCCGCCTACCTAGGACATGCGTCCAGGCCGGATACGCTGCCGCCGTGCGACTCGTGGACCTCTCGGCGCCGATCCGGCAGAGCCCGGCCGAGCTGCCCGACGTGCTCCGCACGGACATCGAGTTCATGGACCACTCGCAGGGGGCCGCTCAGATCGAGGCGCTGCTCGGAGTGCCCGCGCGCCTGCTCCGTGACCAGGAGGGCTGGGCCACCGAGACCTTCACTCGCTTCGGCACCCACAACTCGACCCACGTCGATGCTCCGTGGCACTACAACTCGCGCATCGGCGGCGAGCCGGCCGAGACGATCGACGCCCTGCCGCTCGACTGGTTCTTCGGCCCCGGCGTCGTGCTCGACATGACCGCCAAGGAGGAGGGCGAGACGATCGACGTGCCCGACGTGGAGGCCGAGCTCGAGCGGATCGGCCATCAGCTCGGTGAGCGCGACATCGTCCTCGTCCGCACCGGCCGCGACAGGTTCGTCGAGGAGCCCGAGTACATGGCGCTGGGCCCGGGCGTCACGGCGGGCGCGACCCTGTGGCTCTACGAGCGCGGCGTGCGCGTGATGGGAATCGACGCGTGGGGCTGGGACGGCCCGCTCCACCTCCAGGCCCAGGAGGCGCTCGAGCGCGACGAGCCCGGCATCTTCTGGGCGGCTCACCAGGCGGACATCCCGTACTCGCAGATCGAGCGCCTGGTGAACCTGGGCGAGCTGCCGCCGGCGGGCTTCCAGGTCGCCTGCTTCCCGCTCAAGCTCATGGGCGCGGGCGCCGCGCCGGCACGCGTCGTCGGGATCGTCCCCGACTAGGCCGGGTCGCCGCCGCGGGCAACGTCCGCGAGCGGCCACAGGTCGCTCCACTCGTGGTCAGGCCGCTCCGGTCCGGGCGCGGGCTCGCGGTGGCGGTTGACCCAGGCGGTCCGCAGCCCGTGGCGCTGGGCAGGCGCGAGGTCGTACTTGAAGCCGAACGCCACGTGCAGGATCTCGGAGCGGTCCACGCCGATCTGGCCGAGAGCGTGGTTGAAGGGGGCGTCGCCCGGCTTGTAGCCCCGGACGTCCTCGGCCACGGTCACGCCGTCGAACTCCACCTCCAGATGCCGCAGCGAGTGCTCCATGATCGCGCGGTCCGTGTTGGAGATGATCCACAGCTGCAGCCCCGCCTCCTTTGCCTCTCGCAGCGCGGGGATCGTGTCCGGAAACGGCTGCCAGCTCTGCATCGAGCGGGCCATCGCCTCGCCGTCGCGCTGGTTCCAGCGATAGCCGCGCTCGCCCGCCCACTCGGCAAGGCTGTGAGCGAGCACCTCGCGGTAGGGGGCGTAGGGGCCGCTCAGGCGCTCGAACTGGATCGCCTCCCAGCGCTCGCGCAGCTCGCGGCCCGGCGGGGGGTCGGGCTCGTGCCGGCGCGCGAGGTCGTACAGGAACGATGCCGCGCCGCCCTCCCAGTCGATCAGGGTTCCGTAGCAGTCGAAGGTCGCAACCTTAAAAGTCAACGGATTCAGTTTCGCAGTCGAAGTCGCCGGGCAACCGTGCCCAACGTGCAGTGACGCACACGTCCCCGACGGGAGGCAGCGGCATGAACGCTCAGGTCAATGGACGGAAGATTTTCTTCTTCGGGGCGCTCGGAGGCCTGCTGTTCGGCTACGACACCGGCGTCATCTCCGGCGCGATCCTCTTCATCACGAAGGACTTCGGCCTGTCGCCGTTCATGCAGGGCGCCATCGTGGCCGCCCTGCTGCTGGGTGCAATGCTCGGAGCGGCTCTCGCCGGACCGCTATCCGATCGACTGGGCCGCAAGCGCCTGATCATGATCGCCGGCATCACGTTCACGATCGGCGCGCTCGCCGCAGCCGCCGCGCCGAGCGCGTGGCCGCTCGTGGGCGCCCGCTTCGTCATCGGCCTGGCGGTCGGGTCGGCGGCGCTCGTGGTCCCGCTCTACCTGTCGGAGATCGCTCCGACGGAGCTCCGCGGGCGCGTCGCGTCGCTAAACCAGCTGATGATCGTCGTCGGCATCCTGGCCGCCTTCATCGTCAACGCCATCCTGGCCTCGTCAGGTGACTGGCGCCTGATGCTGGGACTCGCCGCCGTGCCGTCGGTGATCCTCCTGCTCGGCATGTTCTCCATGCCGGAAACGCCGCGCTTCCTCGTTCGCCAAGGCGAGGAGGGTGAGGCGCGCGAGGTCCTGGAGGAGGTCACCCAGGACGACGCGAAGCACGCGGATCAGCCCCAGCAGAAGATCGAGGAGATCCGCGAGATCGACGAGCGGGAGGAGGAAGGCGGCGTCCGGGCGCTTCTGAAGGAGCGCTGGGTCCGGCCGGCCCTGATCGTCGCGATCGGGCTTGCCGTCTTCCAGCAGTTCATCGGGATCAACACGATCATCTACTACGCGCCGACGACGCTCACGAGCGTTGGCTTCAAGCCCGAGGACGCGATCTACCTCAACCTCATCATCGGCGTGCTGAACGTGGCGATGACGATCGTCGCCATCCGCATCATCGATCGTGTGGGGCGCAAGCCGATGCTGCTCGGTGGCCTCGTCGGAATGGTTCTGAGCCTGGCTGTTCTGGGCATCGCCACGGAGGTCTTGGCGACGCCGAACTCGCCGGGCGATCCCGCGGCGATCATCACGTTCGTCTGCCTCGCCAGCTTCATCGTCTCCTTCGCGGCGACGTGGGGCCCCGTGGTCTGGGTCATGCTGCCCGAGGTGCTGCCGCTGAGCGTGCGCGGCACCGCTCTGGGCGTGGCCGTGTGCCTCCACTGGTTCGCGAACTTCCTCGTGTCCCAGAGCTTCCCGATCATGCTCGACAAGTGGGGCTCCGGGCCTGTCTTCCTCGGTTATGCCGTGATCGGCGTGATCGCGTTCGTGTTCGTGAAGGCGCTCGTGCCCGAGACGAAGGGCCGCAGCCTGGAGGAGATCGAGAGCGACCTCCACATGAAGGAGGACGCGCCCGAGCGCGATCGGCAGATGGCGGGCGTCCGCTGACCGTCTCCGGCAGCGACCCGGCCTACACTTGGAGGCTGGATGTCGCTGTTGGAGCAGGTGCAGGCGGACGTGAGGACCGCGCTCAAGGCGGGTGACCGTGAGCGCGTCCATGCGCTGCGCCTGATCGCCGACGCGCTTCAGAAGGCCGAGAAGGACAACGGCGGCGAGCCCGTCGAGGTTTTGCAACGCGAGCGCAAGCGCCGCCTGGAGGCCGCCGAGGCCTACCGCGACGGCGGCCGCGGCGACGCCGCCGAGGCGGAGGAGCGCGAGGCCGAGGTGATCTCCTCGTATCTGCCCGAGCAGCTGTCCGACCAGGAGCTCAGTGAGATCGTCGGCAACGCCGTCGCCGAGTCGGGCGCGTCGTCGCCGCAGGAGATGGGCAAGGTCATGGGCCTCGTGATGCCGCACGTGAAGGGGCGTGCCGACGGCAAGCGCGTGAGTGCGGCGGTGAAGGAGATGCTGACGCCCTGAGGATCCAGATCGAGCTCCCGAACCAGGTCGCCGCGGAGCTTGCGGGCCCGGGCGACGCGGTCATGAAGACGCTCGAGGAGCACCTCGACTGCGAGGTCTTCCTCCGGGGGAACGTGCTGACGCTGGACGGCGACGACGACGCGGTGTCGATGGCCCGGACCGTCGTGCGCGAGATGACCGACCTCGTGCGCCAGGGCCACGAGATCGCGCCCGGCACGATCGAGGCGATCGCGAGTGCGCTCGACCGGCACGAGAGCCCGAGCCGCATTCTCGAGGACGTGGTCTGGCGCCACCGAGGCCTGCGCGTGGCGCCCAAGACGGTGAACCAGAAGCGCTACGTCGACGCCATTCGCCGCCAGACGATCACGGTCGGCGTCGGCCCGGCCGGCACCGGCAAGTCCTTCCTGGCGGTGGCGATGGCCGTGGCGGCGCTGTCGCGCCGCGAGGTCAACCGAATCGTGCTCACCCGCCCGGCGGTCGAGGCCGGCGAGCGCCTCGGCTTCCTGCCCGGCGACATAGCGGCGAAGGTCGACCCCTACCTGCGCCCGCTCTTCGACGCCCTCTACGACATGCTCGAGCCCGAGAAGGTGAACCAGCACCTGGACCGCGGCGTGATCGAGGTGGCGCCGCTGGCCTTCATGCGGGGTCGCGCGCAGCCGCTCGATCGCCAGGTGCTCACGCCGTCGGGCTTCCGCGCCATCGGCTCCCTTCGGGTCGGGGACCTGGTGATCGGCTCCGACGGTCTATCGACACCCGTCCTGGGCGTCTATCCACAGGGTCGCCGGCCGGTATTCGAGATCCGGGCGCAGGACGGAGCGAGCACACTCTGCTGCGCCGAGCACCTCTGGTTCGTGACCACGCCGGATGACAAGGCGCACCGGAAGGACGGACGCGTCCTCACGACGCAGGAGATGATCGGGAACCTTCGGGGGCACCATCAGCACCGCTTCGAGCTGCCCATTGCCGAGCCCGTCGAGCTCGAGAGACAGGACGTGCCGATGGATCCGTACGCCCTCGGTCTCCTGCTCGGGGACGGCTGCATCACCACGTCCACGACGCCGTCCTTTGCCACGGACGACGCGGAGCTGGCCGAGGCTCTCGAGGACGCGCTCCCGGGTATCGAGCTCAAGCGCAAGAGCAAGTACGACTACGTCCTGCGCCATGTCGACGGTCATCGCGGCGGAGTCATCGTCTCGAATCCAGTGACGGCGACGCTCCGCGAGCTGGGCCTGGCCGGTGCTCGCTCCAGCAGCAAGTTCGTGCCGGAGTGTTACCTCACGAACTCGCCCGAGGTTCGGCTTGCGGTCCTGCAGGGCTTGCTGGATACCGACGGCGGCCCGGTGACGCAGAAGGCCCGCCACTGCCGCATCCAGTACAGCACGAGCTCGAAGCGGCTCGCGGATGACGTCGTCTTCCTGGTGCGCTCGCTGGGGGGCGTGGCCTACCGCCGTCGCCGCGTTGCGAAGGGGCGTCCACCTGGCCATGCGCGCGGCCGTGAGGTGCACCACCGTTCGGACGCGCACATAATCGACCTCCGCCTCCCGGTC
>Ga0105245_10000906_pt1 | contig 26965 bp, 17 predicted proteins | sample KBSM54metaG_FD_81523 | JGI IMG/M metagenome (GOLD analysis project Ga0105245, IMG submission 81523) | Miscanthus rhizosphere microbial communities from Kellogg Biological Station, Michigan, USA - KBS M5-4 metaG | ecosystem: Host-associated > Plants > Roots > Rhizosphere > Soil | place...
CGCTCTGCCCGATTTCAACCGGAGAAACTTACCATAGCGAGTTGCCCGATCTGCCTTCACTCCCCGTCGCGTTGCAATAGTTTTAACGTACCACCGCGCGACGGATCAACGTTCCAGCTCCGCTACTTCCCGCTTGGCTCGCTGTCCTTCGAACCTCTTGGAACCATAGCCATCTTGCGCTCATGCGAAACTTTCGTCAAGCGAAAACGTGAGCTTTCCTCAAGGTTTATTTGCCTTGTTATCAGTTGGTTGCGGCCAAGTCGGAGTGGACAATTTGTGGATAAAACAAATCGATTACAGCACGTTTGAGGAAATTTTTCCGCTTATTTTAAGGAGATAACCGTAGAATCATCCCCGTATCCGTCGCGGTCCACAAATGCTCGGCATCTGGACCCGCCAGCACCAGCGATTGCGCCACCGCGCGGTAGTCCACCGGCATTTCCACCCAGTCTTTTAAATTCGTGCTCGAAAGCATCCGCACTTTGCCTGGAATCGGCGCCGAGCGCAGCCGCCCCGGCGGCTCCACTGCCGCGATAAATGCGCGCCGGCCCTCCCCGTCCAGCCCACCAGCGAAGATCGCCGCATCCGTTACCAGCCGGTCTTTCTTTTTAAATACGCTCTCACTCTGGCCCGTCTTCAAATTCAGCCGGTAGACTTCCGCCGGCCACTCGAAGGAATCGACGTAATCGAAGACCAGCAGGCCGCTCTCTCCGGCTAGACGCACGCTGACCAACGAGCCCAGCAACGGAGCCGTGCCCGACTTCCAGGTCACTCCGCCATCGAGCGTGTCCACTTCGAGCGTGAGCCGCGGCTGCTGGCGCCGGTGAAGCGTGCTCTCCGGATGCATCCAATCCGGCAGATCACCCTCTTCGTCGCGTTCCGCGCGCGATTTTCCGGCACTGCGCGGCGGCACATAGCCCCCCACGATCAGGCCGCGCCTGCCGTCCGCAAAGGCGATGTGCGAATACAGGCTGTATGCGGGATTTGACGTGGGCACGGCGGCCTCCGCCAGAGGCTTCCAGGTGCGCCCTCCGTCGAGGGTTTCAAATACGGATTTCTGCAAGCCCACCGCGTAGCCATGTTGCGCATCCAGGAACCACACGCGCAGGATCAGCCCGCCGTGCGGCGCGTCCGCCAGCTTTTTATTCGGCTTGATCTGATCGCTGATGCGGATCCAACTGCGGCCGGCTTCCTGCGTGAACCACAGCGACTCGCCGGTGACCATCCAGCCATTCGATTCGTCCAGAAAGAAAATCGAGCGTGGAAATTCCTTCAGCGGCGTCAAAGCCCAGTGCTCGCCGCCATCGCTCGTCACCAGCGAGGTGAATTGCGGCTTGCGCCCTTCGCGGTCGATTATGGCTCCCACCGCGATTCCACGTTTAGCGGAAGGAAACGCCAGATCGGTGATGTGGAGATCTTTGCCGTCCTGGTCGTAGAAATACTGGACCGTCCAGCGTGCGCCCTCTTTGGTTTGCCCGTGCAACGCCGTAAGCAGCGTGGCCGCCAGCCACCACCGGAGCATCCGTGGTCAGCCTCGCGGGACGGAGACCGGCCCTGAAGTTACCGGAGCCATCACCAGTTCCAGCAAATCGGTCCCGGCCAGTTTCGCGGGGTCGAGCGAGGCCAGCGCCACCAGGCACCCGATCTGTTCCCCAACGGTAGTGAGCAGTTCCATCTCGCCTCCCGAATGCGGATGCGGGTCGCGGTGCTGCACATTGATGACCCCCGCGACTCGCCCGCGCATCAAGATAGGAGCCGACAGAAACGCTTCGTAAGTATCTTCCGGCAGATCCGTGAACAGCTTGAATCGTGGATCGGCGTACGCCTCGCGCGATATCGAGAGCAGCCGCCGCTCACGCGCCACCCATCCGGTCAAGCCTTCGCCCAATTTCAGCCGCACGTTCCCGATGGTCGATGGCTGCGGGTTATTGGATGCGCACAATACCAGTTCCTTGTCCTGCAGCAGGTACAGCAGGCAGGAATCCGAGTTCATGAACTCCACCACCAGCGACACCACACTCGCGAGCGATTTCGCGAGCCCAACTTCGCGAACCATGTAGCGGCTGATCTTTTGCAGGAGCCGGAGCTGTTGCTCCGTGCTGGCGAGCTGCGCTTCCAATTCTCTTGTGCGGGACACCGGCTCTATTATGGCAGAAACTTAATGTTCCATACGGCCTACCACCCGCAAGACAACCTCTTTTTGATCTGCCCACGGATGAACACAGATGGACACGGATAACTCAAGTCTCCGAGCCGATGTTTTTTCTTATCCGTGTCCATCTGTGTCCATCCGTGAGCCAATTTTTTAAGGTGTTTACGCACTCACAGCTCGTCCCTCACAATCCGCCCGAGCCGCTTCCCCGTATATCCTATTAGAAGATTGCTGTCTTAAGACTATAGAATGCTGCTGCTCAGATTACTGCCGGCCGGACTCGCGTTTGCGATCCTGCAGGTGGCCTTGCGCTTGACCGACGACGCAGATCTGGTGCGCCGCCTGAAAGCCCGCGAGCCCCGCGCCATGAACGATCTTTACGATCGCTACGGCCGCCTCGCATATTCGCTGATTTGCCGCATCGTGCGCAACACCTCCACCGCCGAAGACTTGGTGCAGGAAACTTTTCTGCGCGTTTGGAACCGCGTGCAGTCCTTCGATGCGGAGCGCGGCGCGCTGGGTGCGTGGGTGCTGACAGTCGCGCGCAACCGCGCCATCGATCATCTGCGTTCCGTCGACGGCCGCATGGAAGCCGGCGCCATCGAGCTCGATCACCTGGAACGCCCCGGCCTGTTCGCAAAACTGGACTCCGCTGCGTTGGCGATGGATCGCGTGCGCCGCCTGAAGAGCGCCTTTGAGAAGCTCACACCCGCGCAGCGGCAAGTCATCGAGCTCGCATACTACGAAGGCATGTCGCAAACCGAAATGGCGGAGCGCTTAAAGCAGCCGCTGGGCACTGTAAAAACCTGGACCCGCAGCGCGCTCAAGATTCTGCGCGACGAACTGGCGGAGGCGGCCATCGCGTGACTTGCCAGGAGCTACAGGAAATGTTCGAGCTCTACGCCCTGGGCGCGCTCGAGCCCGCGGAAAAGTCCGAGATCGAAGCCCACCTGGCGCGGGATTGCGACAACTGCCGCCGGGCGCTGTCCGCTGCGCTCGCACTCAACGCCGGCGTCTTCACTCTCGTGCCGACCCTTAAGCCGCGCGGCCGTTTGAAGCGGCGCTTACTCACATCGGTGGGCGTGCATTATCCCGGCTGGGGATGGGTTTGGGCGGTAGGAGCGGTGTGTCTGTTGCTGGTGGCGGCATGGCTGGGTGTCGAGGAGCGGAGCCGCACTTATGAGCTAGCCGACGCGCGGCGCGCGTTGATCGAATCCAACAGCGAGCGTGATCGGCTGACGCAGGCGCTCCAGTTTCTTTCCGATCCGGCAACTCGCCCGGCCAGTTTCGGGCGCGGCCAGACCGCACCTCCGCGCGGCTACGTGTTCCTGCATCCGCAAATGGGCGTGCTGCTGATCGCTTCCAACCTGCCTGCGGCAGGAGTGGGCAAGACCTATGAGATGTGGGTGATTCCCAAAGGCGGCGCGCCACAGCCCGCGGGATTGTTCCAATCCGACGGCATGCGCGCTCTGCACATTCTAAGCGGCCCCGTGGACGTGGCGGCCATCGGCACGGTGGCTGTGACTATTGAGCCGGCGGCCGGTTCGTCCGCACCAACCATGCCAATCATCATCGCCGCGCCCGTCGGGAGCTAGCATTCGGATCGGAAGCGAGGGTGCAATCGCCGCCCCATTCGGAGCGGAGCGATTTTGCAGCGTCCATCGGAACTTGGGCAACATCGCGCCCCATCGGAATCCGAGAGCAGCCGTAGAGAAAAGCGGGAGCGACCACGTGGCCCGCTCCCCCTTAGCTGCTAAATCAACTTGACCGTCAGAACTGCAGCCGCATGCTGAACTGCAACTGCCGGCTATTATTCACCAGCACCGACTGCGTTCCGTTTGCGGATGTTACCTGACCGAAAGCCGAGTTCGAGAAATCTGTAACCGGACGGTTATACTGCGGCGTGTTGGTCAAGTTAAACGCTTCGGCGCGGAACTCCAGGTTCATCCGCTCACGGAGAGGGAATCTTCGGAAAATAGAGGCATCTATGTCGAACAGGTTGGGGCCGTGCAGGACGTTGCGGCCGAGATTACCGAAGGTACCTGAGGCGGGCGCCGAAAACTTTGACTTGTCCAAATACAGAGATCCTGGTCCAATGTTCCCGAAGATCTGTACCGGACCATTTACGTTCGGGCGATTGATGTTACCCGGTGCGTTCAAGCTGCCGGTGCTGGTGCTGATATCCAGCGGCAATCCACTTTCCCAACTCCACAGGGCATTGAGCTGCCAACCCCCGAGAATCCACTTTCCAGGGCCGCTCGTTAAAAGATGCTTGCCTTGACCGAAAGGCAACTCGTAAACCGCGCTCATCGTGTAGATATTGCGCCGATCCCAGTCGGAAAGCCCTTTGTTGCGGGAGAAATCGATGACGTAAAAGTTATTCGCACCGGCGGTGCTGGGGTTGAAATCGATTGCCTTGCCGTACGCATACGAATTGTAAAGAGTAAAGCCATTGCTGAATCTGCGGTTCAACCTTAGCTGCAAGCCCTCATAGTAGCTGGGCGCGTTCCAGGGCTCAAGCGTCTGAGCAGTACGGCCGAATAGGATGTTCAACGGCTCAGTTGCGGTTCCGGATCCCGGAACTCGGCTGGCGTTAATATTGAGATTGTTACTAGTCGGCACATTCACGCCGTGATTGCCCACAAAGGCTGCTTCGAAGGAGAAGCCAGAGGGGAGTGCTCGCTGCAGGGTAACATTCCACGATTCCACATAACCCTGAGGAAGATCCTTCGGAATGTAAGTAAACGCTTGAGTTCTGATGTTCGCGGGGCTCGTGGATAGATCGATGATGCCGGTGGTGGGCAATACAGCCGGGCTGGGCGCCGGAAAGCCGGTCGCCATGTGTCCCGCTGGGAACAAGGTACTGCTAGGCTCAAGAAGCTGTGTGGCTTGCGAAACTGGGAAGTTGTAAACGTTAGTATCTCTAGGTATGTAGCTGATACCGTAGCCGGCACGAAAAACGGTCTTGTCATTAAAGCGGTAGGCAACTCCCAGCCGCGGCCCGAAGCTCTTCCCAGGATTGCTAATACCCAGATCATTGGGTACGCTGCCGATACCCGCGAGTTCGAGCGTATTATTGAATGGATTGTAATTGGAGAAGCCGCCAGGATGATGAGGAGTGCTGGAAGGCCAGTATTCCCAGCGCAACCCCAAGTCCACTGTGAGCTTCTGAGAAATCTGCCATTTATCCTGGAAATACAGGTTGTAAATAGTATTTCTGCGGGCCGGGAAAATCACAGCCAGATCGCGGCCACTACCAGTCCCTCCACCCGGTAGATCGAGCAGGAAGGACGCAAACGAATTGCCGTAACTGGTGGCAGAGGTTCCGACTTTTTGGGTGCTCGGATCAAGGATACCGTTCGCAGTAGGCCCACCCGTGAAGACAAATCTTCCTCGCGGGTTGAAAACCTGGGTCTGCAGCAGGTCCTGCCGCTCGCGGCGAACATCCACCCCAAATTTAAATATGTGGGTGCCCATCGTTTTGGTCCAATTATTAACGATGTTGAAATTTGTGACGGAGCGAACCCATGGGAGGCTGTTTGAAAATCCCAACATCGGATTGGTGTATTGAGTATCAAACCGAATTTCGGTAAGGCCACTCGACCACGCGTCCAAATTGACGCCGGGGATACCGATGTCCTTGGAGGTCGTCGTACCAGAGTCAACATTGATCGCCTGGTTATGATTGCGCACAATGCCGAAGCGAAACTCTGTTACCAACGTCGGGCTCACAATGTGGGTGAAATTAAGCCCCGGACTTTGGTTGCGCGAGGGCCCGGATCCCTGGAAGCCGCCGTTATGAGGACCGCCGTAAATACCACCGTTAGGTCCAAAAAGGCCGGGGTCATTTACCGTCGCCCGCTGAAAGCTGTACCGTACAAAGAGGCGGTCTTTCTCCCCTAAAACGTAATCGATTTTGGTATCGAACTGGTCCGTTGGTTTCGACTGCACAGTGTCTTCCTGAAAATTATTGGTCAGCGCCGAATTGGTGGGCGCCGGCAGGAAGCTGAGGAGTTTGGCCGTGATCGGACTGATGGGGCCGACCTGATTACCGGCAAAAGGAACTCGGTTGGTGCCATTCGCCGCGCCCGTAGCGGGATTGTAGATAGCGGTGGGAGAGGCACTCAAATCGCCCCTCCGGAAGGCCAGGGTCGGGATGGTCACGATGTTAGTTTGGCCCGCAATGTCCCGGCTTCCTTGGTAATCGCCAAAGAAGAACAGTTTGTCTCGCTTGATCCGGCCGCCGAAGGCTCCCCCAAACTGGTTATAGACCGAGTGTGCCGCCGGAGAATTGCTGAACGGGTCCCGAGCCTGCAGCGCATTGACGCGATTGTACTCGAAGGCGCTGCCGTGATAATCGTTTGTGCCCGACTTCAGAACTACGTTGGTAACCGCTCCGCCAGCCCGTCCGAGTTCCGGGTCGTAGTTAGTAGTGCTCACATCCACGTTCGCGATAGCGTCGGCGGGCGGGATGATGCCGGTCAAATCCTCCACGTTATTGTCGAGGCCCTCAAGCATGTAGCTGTTGCGATGATCGAGGCCGTTCACGACCGACTGGAGATGCTCCTGCGAGTTGAAGAATGCTGAATGATCGCGATACGACTTCTGCACCCCTGGAACGATCTCCAGCAGGCTTTGATAATTCCGGTTATGCAGCATCGGCATCGTGTCGAGCGTTCCGCTACTGATCTGACCGCCGGTATCGGCGCGATCGGTTTTAAGTACCGGAGCTTCGCTGGTGACGTCTACCGTTTCAGTAACCGCGCCGGGAGTCATTTGCAGGTCCACGCGCACCGTGGTGTTGGCGTCCAATCCGATGTCTGAACGCACTGTCTTTTGAAACCCTGGTTGTTCCACATCCACGCGGTAAGTGCCGGGGGCGAGGTTGGGAAATACGAAGTAACCCTGGGCATTGGTGCTATCCGAGCGGCGCGTATTTGTGCCGGTGTCTGTGAGCGACACTTGCACGTTTGCCATCACTGCGTGAGAACTGTCAGTGATGGTTCCCAGGATGGTCCCGTTGGAAGTTTGCCCGCTCACTGGAACTACGGACAGAATGATCGCAACAATCGTCAAAAACAGATGGAACTTCAAGAAATTTCGCATGCGGCCTCCCCTTAAGCCAACTAAGCCAATTAAGCCAACGACCAATTAAATCCCGAACCGAAAAAACGTGGTTGGTTCTAACCCCTGCTACCTGCCTGATCAGCGCCCCTAAATCCTGTCGATTGCGGATATCCGCAACTATGCCATTTGGCTAAGACGTTTGCTATTTGTATCAAAGTTAGCTGGTGGTGTCAAGCGGACCGCGGCGGCGCTGGCGCTTAGCTGCCGGCGCCCAGCGCCACTTTCATAGGCAATGGATCTCAATGGTACGATGTCACTAACCAGTTCTTGGCCGCGTAACTGCAAGCCTTTGAAGGGCCCTTAGCACAGCGGTTAGTGCAGCGGACTCATAATCCGTTGGTCGATGGTTCGAATCCATCAGGGCCCACCAAGTTTCTAAAGAAGGGAACTTTATGGATCGGCGAAAGTTCTTGACCGGCAGCATGGGCGCCGCGGTTCTGGGGTCGTTGGAAGCCGACTCTTTTGCGCAGGACGCGACGCCGCCACCGGCGCAGAACTGGGATGCCGGACAGGTGCGGCACCTTCTGCCGACGGTCAGCGACACAAGGATCTTGATCAAAGCATCCTTCGGGAAACCGTTAACCGGAACGCCGGCGCTGCGGATTGGCGGGTCGACTTTTCGCGGCCGGATGAACGACACCGAGGGCGCCTTTTGGCAATTCAACGCCGCGGGGCTCCAGCCGGGCCGGCGATATTCTTTGTCGCTGGTTGCTTCAAACCATAAGCCTCTGTGCCAACCCTGGGAGCTATCGACGTTCCCCGCCACCGATGCGCGGCCCGGGAGTTTTCGGCTTTTGTTATTCACTTGCGCCGGCGGCCCTGACAATGATCATCTCCAGCGCGCCTATCTTCCCACCGCTATTCGTAATCGAATACTGCGCCGCGCTCTGTCATTCCAGCCGCAGGCCATGATCGCGAATGGCGATCACATTTACTGGGACTTGCATTCGCCGAATCTTCCGCCGGAGCGCAGGAACAATACGAAATTGGAGAGTTTCAAGCGATCGGCGCTGGTGTTCGGCAATAAGAACGAGACGGTGTTGAAGCTCGCCGCAGGGCCGCAGATTGTGAATGTTTACGGCACGGACTTTCGCTCGACGCCGACATTTTTCCTGCAAGACGATCACGACTACTTCGATAACGACGAAGCCTGGGATGAGATCGTCACGTTTCCTCCCGTCTGGTTCCAGTTGCAACTGGCGCGCGCCACGCAACACCTTTATTATCCGGAATTCCTGCCGGATGACAATCGGCCGCCAGGCTTGCCCTGGGGCTCAGTTGGCGGCCCCAAGGAGGCAATTTCCGAAAGCTGGGGCACGCTGCGCTTTGGCCGACTGGCGGAGGTTTTGCTTTACGATGTCCGCCGAACTTGCACGCTGGCCGGGCCCAGCGCCGTCTACATCGATCCCGAGGCGGAGCGCTGGCTGCTGGCGCGCACGGCTGCGCCGGATGTTACGCATTTGATCCACGCTCCGAGCAATCCCATGGGATGGAGCGCGGGGAAGTGGATGGAGTGGTATCCGGACGTGCTCGGCGAGGACGGCAAGCTCACGATCGCTAAGCCGAAACCGTATTGGCAAAGCGGTTGGCTGAAGCAGCATGACCGCCTGGTGGCGTCGATGGCCGCGATGAAGGGGCGCATCCCGCTCACGGTCAGCGGTGATTTGCACGCGATCGGCATCGGTAAGATTTTGCGCTCGGGAAAGCTCGATCTCGAGAAGACGCCGATCACGGCTATTTTGTCTGGGCCCATCGGCACCGGACCGCTGGGCTGGCCATCGGGGAGACGCGGAGTGGGTTCGACTCCGCCGGCCTATCTCGACGTGAAGGAGGAGATCAAGCCGATCGAGCAACACGGCTTTACCATCGCCGATTTTCTGCCGGATCGAATCTCGCTGCGATTTTTCAAATGGGATGTGAATAGCGACTCCCCTGACGCGATCGACAATCTGCAGCCGTTTCACAGCACGGAGCTGGGACGGCCGATATGATGACGCGGCGGCAATGCCTTTCCAGTTTCGCTGCCGCGGGGCTGCCATTCAGCATGCCTGCGGTTTCACTCTCCGCGCAAAGTGACGCCAGGAAAATTCGCATCGGCGATCACGAGACCTTTGTGGTCCATGTGAATGCACGGGGCAATTGGGTTCTGGTAAGGCTCGCCACGGACGCGGGCATCACGGGACTGGGCGAGGCATCGCATGGCCGCGATGCCGACACTTTGCGATATGTCACCTTGTTCGCGGACCGACTGAAGGGCCGCAGCATCTTCGATATTGAATGGCTGCGCTCGGCGGTGGCTTCAGAGATTGCGGCGGGCGGTACCAGCGCTGCGTGCGCCTTGAGCGCGCTGGAACAGTGCCTTTGGGACATCATTGGACAGGCGTTGAATGTTCCGGTGTATGAACTTTTCGGGGGCGCATTGCGAACCGCGATCCGCAACTACGCGAATATCAACCGCTCCACCGATCCGCGAACGCCTGCGGGATTTGCTGCGATGGCGGAACGCGCGGTGGACGCGGGCTTTTCTGCCGTCAAGCTAGCACCGTGGGACGACATGCCGGAAGACTTGTCGAATGCAGCCCGGGTGGAAGAGATCACGCAGTTGGGTATCGACCGCGCCGCTGCGGTCCGCAAGGTATTGGGACCGGATCGCGATCTCTTGTTGGATGCGCACAGTAAGTTCGATCTGACGCGCGGGCTTGCGCTGCCGAAACTTTTGGAGTCGCTGAAGCTCTTCTGGCTGGAAGAGGTGACGCGAGTTCCCGACCTGCCGGCGATTCATCGCGCGGCTCCGATGCCTTCCGCTGGCGGCGAAGTGATCTACGGCGCAAAGGGCTTCCTGCCGTATATCAACGCGGGCTGCGTCGACATCGTCATGCCCGACGTGAAGTATTGCGGAGGCATGCTGGAGTTGAAGAAAATTGCTAGCTTGGCGGAGGCGGCCGGACTGCGGGTCGCACCGCACGGCCCTGCGAGCCCGGTGGGAAATGTCGCGGCGGCGCACGTTTGCGCCGGAATGCCGAACTTTTTGATCCTGGAATATTCGTACGGTGAAGTGCCGTGGCGCGCTGAATTGATCGATCCGCCGGAACGCATCGAAAAAGGATTTTTGCAACTCGCCTCGCGCCCTGGATTGGGCATCCGTCTCAATGAGAAGACCGCCGCTAAGTATCAAGTGCGTTGAGCGAGCTCTGAACTGCCCGCATTCGCGGGTATTTCGTAGGGTTTTCACCCTAAATCTTCTAAGTATCTTTTGTTGGCCTATACCCCTGTTCATGCGCGCGATAGACCAGTACGATGGTCGTGGTACCTACTAAGATCGAATTCGGGCGGGAGTAAGTGATGGATACTAAGGCCGTGCGGCGCGTTATGTTGTGTTCCGAGATTGTCAACCTGCATGTGCAGGCAGGGGTGGGACGCGATCGCATCCTAAAAGCCAATCTCGAGGAAATCTGGCCAGCGGGCGCGATTTTCTGGACCGATGCGCGGATACGGCAGGATACGTCGCTGCGGTTCCTGGGCGGAAGCTTTGAATTCCGCGGGCAAGTGAGCGCCCAAAAGTTGCTCAGAGGCCTGGGCTACTTGGTGGAAATGCAATTCTATCCGGGCTGCAGGTGGTCTGAACAGCGATATCGCCCCAAGCACCTTTTCAATCCGCTGGTGCTGCTCGCGAACCGGGTGTTCGAAACCACGCTTTGCGCGGCCCGAAGCCCGTTCGACCGTTCCCGGCAAGCTGCCTTCGCGAGGACAGCGGGTGCGGCTCCGCTCAAGGTGGCGTGCGGGAGCTGATGTTGCTACCCGGCGATCATCACGCGTCTGACCTCGAGCATCGAGCGGGGCGTCATCGCGCGAATCGCTGGTTCAGAAACGTTCAAGCCGGCAGCATTAAAGCGCACCGCAGAGGAATATCGCTGCGCACGGAACTAATTTTATTTCTGGGCATTCTGGTTCTTCTGGCGACTGCGAGCCTGGGCTCGATTGCCTACCGCACGTCGCGCACGATTATCGAGCAGGATGCGGTTCGCGACGTGGGCGTCACTGCGACGGTTCGCAAACAGGTGCTGATTCGAGTCCTGGCGCAACAGCGGGATCGCGCCGATGCTCTGCTGAAAACGGCGGAACTTGGTTGTCTGCACAGCGAGACGTGGTGCCTTCGCAAACTGCTGCTGGATTTCGTAGCGACCGAGGGCGCGACCGCCGCCCGGCTGGCGTATAAGGACCGCGCGGCAGTAATGGTCGGCAAGGACGCAGTTTCGCTGCCGGCTGCGGTTCCTTCTGACGTGGACGCCGGCCAAATCGCCCGCTTCGGTCTCGACAAAAAAGGCCAGCCGTCGTACTTTCTTCAGGTGCTGTCGCGGAACGGCAACGGCGTCCTCACAATTCGCGGGGACATGCAACTTCCCAACCAGATCTTTCTGGACCGCTACGGGCTTGGTCAATCCGGTGAGACTTTTCTAACCGATAACAAAGGTTTTTTACTCACGCCGCCGAAGTATCCCGCACGGGCGGGCGAGAGAAGCTCGCTGAGCGGCCAGCCGGTGCAGACCTGTCTCGACGGAATGGATGGCGAAGGGCTGGGAGAAAGCTACCGGGGAGTCGCCGTGATTCACGGGTTCCGTTCCGTGCCGGAGATCGGCGGCGGATGCATTATGGCGCTTATCGATCAGACCGAAGCCTTCGCGCCCACCAAGCGGGTGGCGAGGGATGTGGCCGAAGTATCAGGCATCCTGGCCATGATGGCGATCGTCTGCTCGCTGCTGCTGGCGCAACTGGTCTCGCGCCCCATGAAGCGGCTGACGGGGCGCGCGCGATCGCTGCAGAGAGGAGACTTCGACAGCCCGGTCCCGGTGGAGGGACCTTCCGAAGTGCGCATGTTTGCACAGACCTTTCAGGCCATGGCGCTCTCTCTCAAGAGTTCGCGCGCGGCCCTGGAAGAATACAGCGAGCAGACCAGGAATATCCTCGAAAGCATCAGCGACGGATTCGCGGCGTTCGACCGGCAATGGCGCTGCACCTACGTCAACGACAAAGCCACGGAATTGAGCCGTATTTCCCGCTACGAAATTCTGGGCAAGAATGTCTGGGAGCTGTTTCCCGATAGCGCCAACACCTCGCTCTACGCCGAGCTTCACCGTGCGATGGAAGACGGCGTGTTCGTGCATTTAGAAGAGCATTACGCCCCCTTTGATAGTTGGTTTGAGGTGGACGCTTATCCAACCAAAGACGGCCTGGCAATCTTTGGACGGGACGTCACCGAACGAAGGCGGTTCAACGACCGGTTGCAGCAAACCCAGAAACTGGAGAGCCTCGGCGTGCTGGCGGGAGGAATCGCTCACGACTTTAACAATTTGCTCACCGGAATCATGGGCAATGCCAGCATTGTGCTGGACGATCTTCCGTCCGGAAGCCCGGGGCGGGAAAATCTTGAAGCAGTGATGAAGGCGAGCGAGCGGGCCGCCGTATTGACGCGCCAACTACTGGCCTATGCGGGCAAAGGCCGCTTCGTCATCGAGCCGTTGAATCTGTCCGAGGTCGCCCGGGAGATCACCAGCCTGCTGCAAACTTCCATTCCCAGGACTGTCGAGCTACGGCTGCAGTTGCAGGAGGACGTGCCTTCGATCGAAGGCGATGCCGCTCAGATCCAGCAGCTGGTCATGAACCTGGTGATCAACGCCGCTGAGGCTGTCGAGGAAGGGCAAACCGAGACGGTTTGGATCATCACTCGCCTTGAGCAAGTCAGCCAGGCTTACATCAACCAGATGATTTCTCCCAACGGCGTCGCACCCGGCAAATACGTCACGCTTGAGGTGCGCGATGCCGGCTGCGGAATGGACGCCGAGACGTTGTCGCGCATTTTCGATCCGTTCTTCACCACCAAGTTCACCGGTCGAGGCCTCGGCTTGGCAGCGGTGACTGGCATGGTGCGGGGACATAAAGGCGCGCTGCACGTGGAGAGCACTCCGGGGAAAGGGAGCTGCTTCAAGGTGCTCTTCCCGGTTACCACGGAAGCAGCCGCGAGCATCGTTCCTTCTTCTCAGGAGAAGAGTCTGGCGGGGGATGAAACCATCCTGGTGATCGATGACGAGGACACGGTTCGGCAGGCTGCCAAGTCCGCACTGGAAAGCTACGGCTATAGAGTGGTGGTCGCGACGAATGGCAAGGAAGGTGTTCGCCTGTTTCAGGAACTGGCCGGTCAAATCGACGCGGTGCTGTTGGATATGACCATGCCGGTGATGTCGGGCGAAGAGGCGCTGGCACGCTTGAAGGACATTCAAACGGATATCCCGGTGGTGTTGTCGAGCGGTTACAACGAGGCCGACGCGACGCGCCGGTTCACGGGCAAGGGACTGGCTGGCTTTATTCAAAAGCCTTATGCAGCTGGGGGCCTGGCGGAGAAAATAAAGATCGCGCTGGAACTCCGGGCGGCCGCACGGTGCCGCGCGCGTGGGGCGAGTTAAGAGTTAAGCTATCCCTTCACCAGCGCGCCGTTGACGCCGCCGATCAGCAATAGCATTCCGCACAGCGATAGAACAATCCAGGTCATCCATTTTTCGTAGTTGGTTTTCATTTCCCCCTCCATTTGTTCCCAATCGGCGGGATTGGCTATCGGGATTAGGGCGGGGCGCAAGCGAGTTAGGGGAAGTCACCAAGACACGAAGCTGGGGGAGTTCAGGTTCGGCGGAGGGCTCAATCCGTAGCCTATACTTTATCGGGGGAGAACACTTATTCCCGTCTTAGGTATCGATATCGGCACAGGCGGATCCCGCGCCATCGTCATGGCGGACGACGGCTCGCTGATCGCTTCGGCGACCGCGGAGCATCAGGCTTTCACGTCAGCGCGCGTGGCGTGGGCTGAACAAGATCCCGCGGATTGGTGGAGGGCTTGCCAGCAAGCGGTGCGGTCGGTATTGTCGCGAAGCGGGGTAGAGCCGGGGCAAATCGTGTGCATCGGATTGTCTGGGCAGATGCATGGGACCGTGGTTCTCGATAGAGACGGGCAAGTTCTGCGGCCATCCATTATCTGGTGCGATCAGAGGGGCGAGGAACAATGTGCGTGGCTGAATCAGAGCGTTGGCGCTCGGCGGCTGCTGGAGTTGACGTGTAATCCGGCTCTCACCAATTTCACTTTGATCAAGCTGTTGTGGATCCGCGAGCACGAGCCGCAGATATGGAGCCGGGTCCGGCATTTGCTCCTTCCCAAGGATTATGTTCGGTTCTGTCTGAGCGGTGAGTATGCGATCGATGTGGCGGAGGCTTCCGGCACGCTGCTGCTGGACGTGGCGAACCGTCGCTGGTCTCAGGAGCTTGCCGGTCAGGTCGATCTGGATGTGGAACTGCTGCCGCAAGTGTTTGAATCACCGGAAATCTGCGCGCGTGTCACGGAACAAGCGGCGCGACTAACCGGACTGGTGCCTGGAACTCCGATTGTCGCGGGCGCTGGGGATCAGGCGGCGGGTGCGGTTGGGATGGGGATTACTCGTCCGGGAACTGTGAGCGCGACGATCGGCACGTCAGGAGTGGTATTCGCGGCTACCGACCGGCCGGCGCTCGATCCCAAGGGCCGGCTGCATACGTTTTGTCATGCGATTCCGGGCCGTTGGCACGTGATGGGCGTGACCCAGGCCGCGGGTCTTTCCTTGCGATGGCTGCGCGATTTGTTCGACGAGACGTGCTCCTATGAGCGCATGTCGGAAGAGGCGGCTCTTGCGCCGCCGGGCGCCGACGGAGTGCTGTGGGGACCGTACCTGATGGGAGAGCGAGCGCCGCATATGGATCCGAATATTCGCGCCGGATTGGTGGGGCTGGCGGCGAGTCATACGCGGGCGCACGTGATTCGCGCGGTGATGGAAGGGGTCGCATTCAGCCTGCGCGATACTCTTACGATTTTCTCCGAGCTAAATGTGCCGGTGGAAAAGATTCGGCTTGGCGGAGGCGGCGCGCGATCGCCGCTGTGGCGGCAGATTCAGGCGGATGTCTACAATCGCAGTGTCGAGATCATCGCAGCCGAAGAAGGCGCGGCTTTCGGGGCAGCGATCTTAGCTGGAGTCGGCGCAGGGTTGTGGCCGGGAGTCGACGAGGCTTGCGACCAGGCCATCCACGCTACCGAGAATATCCCGTGCCAGCCGGAGATTGCTAAATTAATGAACGAGCGCTATCGCGATTACCAGCGTCTCTATCCGGCGCTGCGCAGTCTTCATTCACAGGGAAAAGTTAATGCCTGATCAATATACTCCGCTTCCGGAACACAAGTTTTCGTTTGGCCTCTGGACCGTCAGCAATCGCGGACGCGATCCGTTTGGCGATGCGGTGCGGGCTCCGCTGCCTCCGGTGGATGCGGTGAACCTCCTCGCCGAAGTCGGCGCGTGGGGAGTGAATCTGCACGACAACGATCTGGTGCCGATTGACGCAACACCAACCGAACGGGACCGGATCGTGAAAGAGTTTCGCGAAGCCTGCCGGGCCAATGGAATCGTAGTTCCCATGGCAACCGTGAATCTGTTCTTCGATCCCGCCTTCAGGGATGGAGCGTTCACTTCGAATGATCCGCGAGTGCGTGCTTTTGCGGTCCAGAAAACCATGCGCGCGATGGATATCGGCTCCGAACTGGGAGCCACCATCTTCGTGCTGTGGGGCGGCCGCGAAGGGGTTGAGACCGACGCCTGCCGCCGTCCAGACGAAGCGGTGAAGCGGTTGCGGGAGGCCGTCAATTATCTTTGCGAGTATTCGCTGGATCGTAAGTACGGTTTCAAGTTTGCAATGGAGGCGAAGCCTAACGAGCCGCGCGGCGATATTTACATGGCCACCACCGGCGCGTATCTGGGCTTTATTCCGACGCTGGCGCATCCGGAAATGGTCGGCGTGAATCCGGAATTCGCACACGAGCAAATGGCCGGGCTGAATTTCGCGCACGCAGTGGCGCAGGCCTGGGAAGCGGGGAAGCTTTTTCACATCGATCTCAACGATCAGATGCCCGGGCGCTACGACCAGGACTTGCGCTTTGGCTCGGCGAATTTGAAATCGACGTTTTGGCTGGTGAAGTTCTTGGAAGACGTCAGCTACGCGGGACCGCGGCACTTCGATGCCCACGCCTATCGAACTGAAGACTACGACGGCGTTAAGGATTTTGCGCGTGGCTGCATGCGAACTTATCTCATCCTGAAAGAGCGGGCCGCCCGCTGGAATGCCGATCCGGAGATTCAGGCGCTGCTCCACGGCATCCGTCAAACCGGCCAGGGCGCGCCGGCACTGTCGACATATTCACCGCAGAGCCGAGACGCTTTGCTGGGGGAGAAGTTCGATCGCATCGCGCTGGCGGAGAAGGGCTTGGCGTATGAGCGGCTGGATCAATTAACCGTGGATCTTCTGTTGGGGGTTCGCTAAGGGGCGTTGAAGTACCGGTACTTTTGTCCTACCCTCAAGTACTAGTGGATGGCGCTGGCCGGGATATACTTGCCGTACTGTGAAATCGACGCTTCTCGCCTTTCTTGTATCGACATCGCTGTTAGCGGGCGCCGACACGACGCCGCCAAGTGCTCCCACTCAGCTGCGCGTCGTATCGGTCACTTCGGCATCCGTGAGTTTGCAATGGAGGGCTTCCTCGGATAACAAGAAAGGCAGCGGTCTTGCGGGCTACGACATCGTCGAGAAGGGCTCCGCGGTAGCCTCCACAACGAGCACCTCGTTTACTGTGACGGGACTTTCGCCGTCGACGACGTTTCAGTTCGCGGTTCGCGCGCGGGACAACGCGGGCAATGTTTCGGTGCTCAGCAATGTGGTCAGCGCCAGTACCAAGGCGCCATCTTGCACTTCGTATCCGCCGACGCCGACGGGATTGCAGGTGACCTCGGTTTCGAGTAACTCGGCGAATCTTCTGTGGAACGCTGTGACGCCGCCCACCGGCTGCAGCGTGAGCTACAATGTCTACCTCGGCGGCACTGCAGTCGCCAACGGCCTGACGATTGCGACGTTCAATGTGGGCGGTCTTCAGCCATCGACCCCGTATGAGTTCACGGTCTCTTCCAGCGATGCGTTCGGACCTTCGATTATGTCAGGGCCGGTGGACGTGACCACTACCTCGGGGGGCGGAGCCTCCGGCACTTTCCCGACACATCTGTTTGCCCCTTATATCGACATGTTGCAATGGCCCACGCCTTCGCTTGCTGGGCTCGCCACCACGACGGGCCAGAAGTATTTCTCGATGGCCTTTATCGTCGCCGGCAGCGGCTGCCAGGCCAACTGGGGCGGATATTACACGATGGCGCAGAACTTCGAAGTGAGCGATGTGGCGGCGCTGCGCGCTCAGGGCGGCGACGTGATCGTCAGTTTTGGCGGCGCGAACGGAACGGAATTGGCGCTGGCTTGTTCGACGGCGGCAACGCTGCAGGCGCAGTATCAATCGGTAATCGACAAGTACAATCTGACGCGGGTTGATTTTGATGTCGAAGGAACGGCGCTCGGCAACACAACTTCCATCGACCGCCGCAACCAGGCCATTGCGGCACTACAGGCTGCCGCGGCCAATGCCGGGAAAACGCTCGTCGTTCAGTACACGCTCCCGGTGCTGCCCACGGGCCTTACCACGGAGGGGCTGAACCTGCTGAAAAACGCTGTGACGAATGGCGTCAATATTGGCATCGTCAACGTGATGACGATGGATTACGGCAGTTACTACGACCCCAACCAAATGGGCGTGTACGCGGTTGACGCCATGAACGCCACCATCTCGCAGGTAGCTTCGATCTACGGCGCTGCGAAGACCGAAGCGCAGGTGCGCGCGATGATCGGCATCACGCCTGAGATCGGATTAAACGATGTTATGCCTGAAGTATTCACTCTCGGCGACGCTTCTACGGCGCTTTCGGCCGCGCAGTCGGGCGGCATCGGGATGCTGACGTTCTGGTCCACGGGACGCGATCAGCAGTGCCCCGGTGCTGCGGTTGTTTCGGGGACTTGCAGCGGCATCATCCAGTCGCAGTGGGCGTTCACAAATATTTTCAAGCTGTTCACGGGAAACTGAGCCGCACTCCTGGCTCGCCGCGTTCTGAGCGAACCTTCAGGCCGTATCCTGGAGGAGAGCCGGATCGAAGTCATGAGCCAAGACAGTCGTACGACCCACCCCATTTACAATCTATTGCCCACGGAAATCTCAGGGTTCGATTCCCTGGCGGAACTGGCGCTGGATATGCGCTGGTCATGGGATCACGCGAGCGACGAAGTTTGGCGGACGCTGGATCCAAAACTGTGGGAGCTCACGAATAACCCCTGGGCCGTACTGCAGACGGCGTCGCGCGATCAGATCGGACGCGTGCTTTCTGATCCAATATTTCGCAAAAAAGTTGACGGCCTGGTGGAAGAGGTGCGCCAAGCGGCGATGGCGCCCAGTTGGTTTCAAGAGAATCATGCGAACTCTCCCTTGACCTGCGCCGCTTATTTCAGCATGGAATTCATGTTGAGCGAAGCGCTGCCTATCTACTCGGGTGGGTTGGGCAATGTGGCCGGCGATCAGCTTAAAGCTGCGGGCGATTTGGGCGTTCCGGTGGTAGGCGTCGGGCTGCTCTACCAGCAGGGATATTTTCGCCAGGCGATCGACAAAAACGGAGCGCAACAAGATCTTTATCCCTTCAATGATCCGGGACAGTTGCCCATCACGCCGATGCGCCAGCCGAATGGAGAGTGGCTGCGGCTGGAGATTGCATTGCCAGGGTACTCGGTTTGGCTGCGCGCGTGGCAGGTCCAGGTCGGCCGCGTGAAGCTCTACCTGCTGGACAGCAACGACGCGGCCAACTACCCGGTCCATCGGGGGATCACCAGCGAACTCTATGGTGGCGGGCCGGAGCTGCGTCTCAAGCAGGAGTTGCTGCTAGGAATCGGCGGATGGCGGCTGCTGCGTGCGTTGGGGATTGCGCCAGAGGTGTGTCACCTGAATGAAGGGCATGCGGCTTGCGCGGTATTAGAGCGGGCCCGCAACTTCATGGATGACACCGGGCAGCCTTTCGAAGTGGCGCTCGCCGCGACTCGAGCCGGAAATCTTTTCACCACGCACACCGCGGTCGATGCCGGCTTTGACCGCTTCGCGCCATCCCTCATTGAGCAATACATGGGCACATACGCGCAGCAGAGACTCGGCATTTCCGTGCGTGATCTGATGGCGCTCGGTCGTGCGAATCCTGACGACGCAGGGGAACCTTTCAATATGGCGTATCTGGCGATGCGCGGGTGCGGAGCCGCAAATGGCGTCAGCCGCTTGCACGGGAAGGTTACCCGGCACATTTTCTTGCCGCTATTTCCGCATTGGCCGGAGGAGGACGTTCCGGTGAGCCACGTGACCAATGGCGTCCATATGCCGACGTGGGGCTCGGCGCAGGCCGACGATCTGTGGACCGGAGCTTGCGGAAAGGACCGCTGGCTGGGAACGGCGGATAATCCGGCGCAGGACATTCGCGGCGTCTCCGACGCGGCACTGTGGCAATTTCGCAATGCATCCAGAGAGGCTTTAGTGGCGTACGCGCGCGGGCGGCTGTCCCGGCAACTCGCCGCTTCGGGTGCTTCAGCCGAGGCGATAGAGGGCGCGAAGCATGTGTTCGATCCCAAGGCGCTGACGCTGGGTTTCGCGCGGCGCTTTGCTACCTACAAGCGGCCGGATTTGCTGCTGCACGATCCGCAACGGCTGCTGCGTTTGCTGACGAACGCCGAGCGCCCAGTGCAACTCATTATCGCGGGGAAGGCGCATCCGGCGGACCAGGAGGGGCAGGCGCTTATTCAGAGATGGGTGCAGTTCATCCGTCGTCCGGAGGTGCGTCCGCACGCGGTATTTCTCGCCGACTATGACATGCTGCTGACGGAAAATCTGGTGCAGGGCGTGGACGTCTGGATCAACACTCCGCGGCGGCCCTGGGAAGCATGCGGAACCAGCGGGATGAAGGTGCTGGTGAATGGAGGCATCAATCTCTCTGAACTGGATGGCTGGTGGGCGGAGGCTTACACTCCTGAAGTCGGATGGGCATTGGGGGACGGCCAGGAGCATGGCTATGATCCCGGTCACGACGACTTCGAAGCGGGCGCTCTGTACGATTTGCTGGAGCGCGAAGTGGTTCCTGAATTCTATAGCCGTGACCAGAACGGCATTCCCACCGCGTGGATCAAACGCATGCGGGAAAGCATGGCGCAGTTGACGCCGCGCTTTTCGGCGGCTCGCGCAGTGCGCGAATACACTGAGCAGCATTATCTACCGGCGGCGGTGCACTATCGGGGACGGGCGGAAAATAAGGGCGCGGTCGCGAAGCAAATCATGGACTGGCGGCATGCCGTGGACGGCAAGTGGGGCGGGATGCGTTTCGGAGAAATGCGCGTGGAATCGAATGCGGATCAGTACGTCTTTGAAGTCGAGGTCTTGTTGAACGATCTGGACCGGGAAGCGGTGCGAGTGGAACTATATGCCGATGGGATCAACGGGGGCGCGGCCGTACGGGTGGAGATGAAACACGACTACAGCGGCAATCTCTATACTGCGGCTGTCTCTAATGCGCGGCCCGCGACGGATTACACACCGCGAATCATCCCGCAGCGCTCGGGGGTGTCGGTACCGCTGGAATCCGCTCGAATCATTTGGCAGCGTTGAAGAGTTTCAATCAGCGCAACTGACCCAAAGTGTATTGCAGCGCTGCGTATTGGGTCTGGTAATCGTACTTCGCGTTGAGGTTCTCAATCTCGGCTTCCGTGAGATTCAACTGCGCCTGGGTCAATTCAACAATGGACGACAATCCGAGGTTGTAGCGGCCTTGCGCAAGATCTAAAGCGAGAGCCGCCTGGCGCAGAAACTGGGCCGTGACATCGATGCGCTGAAACGCGTCGTTGGTGCTGGCCCAGGCCACGCGGACGTCACGCGAGACGCGCTGCTGTTGGTCGCGAAGACGCTGGTCGGATTCCTTGGCTCGCTCCAGGGCAGCTTCGCGGCGCGCTGAGAACAGGTGGCCGTTGAACACCGGAATGCTGACGTTCGCAGCCACTCCTTCATATTCGGCCGGAATGGTGGCCCCGGCCGCGTTGATCAAGGGCAGAAAGCCGCCGACGGCCAGCACGCTGACGGTGGGTCGCGAGAGATCTTTCTCGGCTTCGGCGAATTTATAGCTTGCGTCGCGTGAAAAGCGAAGGCTGGCGAGCTCAGGCCGATTACCCATCGCCTTCGCCACCAACTCATCGGCGGTGGCAGGCGGCGCCGATGGCAGAGGTTCATCGGAAAGCTGATAGTTCACGGGCTGATCTGAACCCATCGCGCGGCCCAGTTCGGCGAAAGCCTGTTGGACGCTGTCCTGAGCCCGCAGTAGCAGGAGTTTGGCTTGAGAAACATTCACGTCGGCAAAGCTGACGTCGAGCTGCGACTTCAGGCTATTCCGAGCGAGCTCGGTCACCTGATCGCTCAGCAACTGGCGCGCGCTCACGGTCTGCTCGGCAACTTTCACTATGGCTTGCGCGTGGAGAACCTCAAAATAGGAATGGGTCACTTGGAGGAGGACGTCGTAACGCGTGGCTTGGGCGGACTGGGCGGTCGCTTGGGCCTGCAGCCGCGAGCTGCCTATCAGATTTGACGTCCGGCCGGAATCTGTAACTAACTGGCGCACTACCACTCCTTGGCCGAAGCGCGTGAAGAGGCGTGACGCGGAGAGGTCTCCGGCGCCGACGCGCGCGAGGCTGTTGCCCTGGGAGCCAGTCAGATCGCCAGTGACATTGGGTGAGTAGGCAGCGCGGTTTTCGACGATTTGTTGATTGGAATAATTCACCTCGTGCTGCGCGGCCTGCACCTGGGGATGATTTTGGAGCGCGATCGCTTCGGCTTGCTGCAGAGTTAGCTTGGGCGGGTTTTGGGCGGCGGCGGTGGAAATCGCGAGGACCAAGAGAGCGTGATTGATTTTAAACATGGGCTTTTCTCCGGTCGTAAACCAGGACGTAGGCGGCGGGCACCAGGAATACCGTGAGCGCGACCGAAACTGCAAGGCCACCCAGAATGGCGCGGGCGAGCGGCGCGTACGACTCGCTGCCGGCACCGAGCTTCAGTGCCATCGGCAGTAACCCGATAATAGTGGCCAGCGAAGTCATCAACACCGGGCGAAGGCGTACACGGCAAGACATCGCGACTGCTTCGCGGACCGGCATTCCTTCATGCCGCAGATGGCGCGTGAACTCGACGATGAGGATGCTATTGGATACCGCGATCCCGACCAGCATCACGACTCCCATCAGCGACATCACGTTGAGCGTGGTGTTGGTCAGCCAGAGCGTGACGATCACGCCTGTCAAGCCGGGGGGAACCGCGATGAGAATGATGAAGGGATCGACAAAGGACTGAAATTGGGCCACCAGGATGAGGAACAGCAGCACCACGGCGAGTGTCAATCCTAGCGCGAAGCTGCTGAAGGATGCTCGCATCCCTTGCACCATTCCACGCAGCGTTACGCTCAGGCCTTGGGGCACGTCGGTACCGGCGATTATCTTGTCGATGGAGTTGGCGATGCGCCCTAGATCTTCGTTCAGCGGACGCACATAGATATCGATGGTGCGGCGGAGCTGATAGTGATCGACCTCCGTGGGCGACTTGATTCGTTGAACATTGCTGATCATATCCAGGCGCGTGGGGTCTAGCTGACTGGAGGCGCGCAGAGGAATGCCTTTGAGATCCGCCAGAGTTTTGACTTGGTTCTCGGGATACTGGACGGTAAGCATGTAGTCGTTGCCGGTCTTGGGATCGATCCAGAAACTCGGCGCGATCATGGTGTTCGAAGTCAGGGCGGTGATGACGTTATCCACCACTTCCTGCTGACTGAGACCCATCTGACTGGCACGCATGCGGTCCACGTCGAGTTGCAGCGCGGGGTAATCGATGTCTTGGGGCGTGAACACGTCAGCCACGCCGGGGATGTCACGGATCTTCGCGGAGAGCCGGAGCGCGGCGTTGTAGGCGTTGGCCATGTTCGAGCCGGCCACCTGAACGTCGATCGGCGCCGGGAGACCCAGGTTGAGAACCGCGTCTACCAAGCCGCCGGATTGGAAGTAGGCGGTGAGCTCCGGCAGCTCGGTCTGGATTCTTTGTTTCGTCCGGGCCATATAGTCGTAGCTACCGGTTTTGTGATCCTCTGCGAGGCTGACCTGCACGAACGCGGTGTGCATGGCGGAGTTGGTGGTGTAGATCGCGGAAAAGTCCGGCGTGGCGCCGATGTTGGAGACGATCATCCCCAAATCTGATGGGGAAACCACTTTGCGTATGAGGTTTTCGACCTTGGCTACCTCGTCTTCCGTTACCGAGAGGCGGGTTCCGCTAGGCGCCTTCAAGTTGATGACGAACTGCCCGGCGTCAGTGCGCGGGAAGAAGGAGAGGCCGAGCAGTGGGAAGAGTCCCAGGCTGGCGACAAAAATCACTCCGAAGACTAGTAGCGTAATCGCCGGAACCCGTAGCACTAGGCCGACAAGCTTGTCGTAGATACGGAGGAAGGCTTCGAAGCGATCGTTGAACCAAACGTTGAACCACTGGCCGAACGACTTGCGTGGCTTCGACTGGTCCACCGTCACGGAAACTTCATCGGACGGCGTAAGATGATGCGAGGGCTTCAGAAAACGGGCGCAGAACAGCGGCACCACGGTCATCGCCACCGCGTAGGACGCGAACAGGGAGAGTGCCACTGCCAGCGCCAGTGCAGAGAATAAGAACTTGCTGACTCCGTAGAGAAACGTCACGGGAAAGAACACCACAACCGTTGTGAGAGTCGCGGCGAGAACTGGAAGCGCCACTTCCTGGCCACCCCTTTCGGCAGCAGTGGCCGGGTCCTCTCCCAATTCGAGATGGCGGTAAATATTTTCCAGCACCACTACGGAGTTATCGATCAAGCGGGAGAAGGCAAGCGCCAATCCGCCCAGCACCATGCTATTGACGGAGCCGCCGCCGAGCGCCATGGCGATGAAAGCCGCCAGCACGGAAAGCGGAATGGAAAAGAACACGGCGACTGTCGCTCGCAGGCTGCCGAGGAACACCAGGATCATGACGGAGGTAAGCAACAATCCCAGGCCGCCCTCGTGGAGCAGCGTTTCAATGGCGGTTTTCACGAACACGGACTGATCGAATACCACGCGTGTGACTAATTCTTTAGGCACGTCGAAAAGGTGCTGTATGGCTTGCTTGATGCCGTCAACCACAGCTATGGTGTTGGTGTCGCCGCCCTGCTTCAGCACAGGCGTGTACACCGAACGCTGGCCGTCCACGCGAACGATGTTGGTCTGGATCTGGTGCCCGTCTTGAGCGGCGCCGATGTCGGCGATGCGTACCGGCGACTGTCCCACCATCTTGATCGGGAGCTGGTTGATCTCACTCACAGTACGCAATTGGCTGTTGGTGTAAATGTTGTAATCGAGCGGCCCGATCTGCACGTCCCCCGCGGGCAAAATCAGATTTGCCATATTGAGGGTGCGCACCACATCCATCAAGCTGAGTTGGTGCGCTTCGAGCTTGTAGGGATCGGCATAGACCATGATCTGGCGATACTTTCCTCCGAACGGTTGCGGGACGCTGGCGCCGGGAACGCTGGCGATCTGGTTGCGCACCTGAAACTGAGCCAGATCGCGCAAGGAGGTTTCGTCAAGGCCCTCGCCTTTGAAAGTAACCAGGCATACCGGCAGACTGGATGCGTCGAACTTCAAGACCACCGGCGGTAAAGTGCCCGGCGGGAGACGCCGCAATTGCGCCATCGCCAGATTGGAGATGGTGGTCACCGCCGAATCCGGGTTGGTGCCGGGCTGGAAGTAGACTTTGATAATGCTCACACCGGGGAGCGAGCGTGACTCGATGTGCTCGATACCGCTGCCCAGTGTGAAGAAGCGCTCAAAGCGGCTGGTGATGTCGGTCTCGATCTGCTCCGGCGGCATACCGGAATAGAAAGTTGCCACCACCACCACGGGAATGTTCATGGCCGGAAACATATCCACAGGCATGCGCGCCAGGCTGGTGATGCCGACGACGGAAATGATCAGGCAGATGACGACGATGAAGTACGGATTGCGGATAGCGAAACGGGACATGGCTTATTGCGCGGCGCTCATCGCGGTTACCTTCGGCTGTACCGTTTGTCCCGACTGCAGGCCGGTGCGGTTGCCGATCACGACCATTTCTCCGGCCTCGACGCCCGCCAGGATCTCGACTTCGGTAGCGGTCTGAAGACCGAGCTTCACCTTACGAATTTCGACCTGGTCCGCGGGAGTAACCACATACACCTGCCCCGAAGATTCATCGCTACCCGCGTCGATGGCGGGAATCGGCACGGCGACGACGTGGGCGCGGCTGTCGAGCGTCAGGTTCACTTCGGCATACATCCCCGGAATCAGGATCAAGTTGGGATTGGGAACGTCTACTTCGGTATCCATGGTGCGCGTCGCCAGTGATACTTTTTCGTCAAACCGCGTCACGCGCCCGGAAAAGCTGCGGTTCAACGTCTTCACGTGAACTTCCACTTGCTGGCCGATGTGGACGGTGGGCACTGCGGATTCAGGAACCGGAAGAATTAAACGCAGCAAGCTGTTTTCGGACAGCCTCACCAGCGGCATGGCCTGGATGCTGGACGCGGTGCCGGCCTGAATCATCGATCCGGTATCTGCGTAGCGCTTGGTGATGACGCCTGCGAAAGGCGCGGTAACGCGAGTGTAATCGAACAGCGTCTTGATCTTTTGCAGTTCCGCATTATTGACGTGCACCTGCTCTTGCGCGGCGGCGAGATTGGACCGGGCGCCGGAGATCTGGGCTTCCGATACCAGGTCCTTACTGTGAGCATCGTCGACTTCCTGTTGGGCAACGAGTCCAGGTTTTTGCTTGGAAACCTGCGCGAGTCTGCTATAGGAGAGGTGCGCGATTTCGTGGGAGGATTCGGCTTGCTGGACCTGATCTTGCGCCCGCGTCACTTCGGCCTGGCTGCGATCCAACGCTGCCTGGGCCCGAGCCCGGTCATCCGCCATTTCGGGGATTTCGAGCGTGGCGAGCAACTGGCCTTCTTTGACGCGATCGCCAACGTCCACATTGATTTTCTTCACGTAGCCCGCGACTTTGGCCATGATGTCGACTTCCTGATAGGGCTTGAACTCCGCGGTGAGGACCATACCGCGCGACAGGTCTTCCAGGGTGGCCTTCGCGACCGCGACAGTAACGTCGGGCGCTTTCGAAGTTCGCGCTTCGACCGGCGTGCTCCGGGAGCAGGCATTGGCGAGCAGAGCGGCGGTGATGGTTACCAACACCGCTAGAGCCGGATAAGTCGCTTGTCGCGTGGGGTTGGTCACTGGCTTTTACCCCGCATTGGTGGCTGGACGAGTCCTCTCAATGGCATCACAAGAGTCGGACGGGCATAGCGATGAATCCCCTTTTAAGGTATCAGCGGATCGCGACTCGACAAATACCATCAATCTGGTATTTTTTTGCAAAAGCTTGCTGGTTGGGCACCCAGCGAACGCCGGCCGACGATGCCCCGCGGGGGGTTATCGACTTTTCGCCGGCGAAAGTCCGCCGGGGCGCCGCCGCGGCGTAATCACCACCAGATCGCCCGCCGTTTCCTTCACCAGCGGGCCGCCGGCCTGAATGTCATAACGTTTCAGCATCCATAACTCGGGAATGATCTCACCGATGAGAGAGCCATGGCAGAAGAGGCGGACCACAGCACTTTC
>Ga0105245_10000907_pt1 | contig 26932 bp, 22 predicted proteins | sample KBSM54metaG_FD_81523 | JGI IMG/M metagenome (GOLD analysis project Ga0105245, IMG submission 81523) | Miscanthus rhizosphere microbial communities from Kellogg Biological Station, Michigan, USA - KBS M5-4 metaG | ecosystem: Host-associated > Plants > Roots > Rhizosphere > Soil | place...
GCATGCGCTGCGTGTCGCGGCCGACGGCTCGCACGTCGTTCCGTATCTCAACCGCCTCTCTGACTTGTTGTGGACCATGGCCCGCTGGCAAGACGGAGCGTCGCTCACCACCAAGGAGACCCGTAGCTGATGCTCTTCGAACTCGTTCGTGCCGTGCCCGACGACGCCGACATCGTGGTCGAAGGCGTGAAGATCGGAGCGGTGCCCAAGGACGCGACCGTCGCCGCCGCGGGGTTCGAGGGCAAGGAAGGACAGTCGCTGCTCCTTCCGGGCCGGCTGCTCGTCGGGCTGGGCGCGTCCGACACCACGAGCGACGACACGTTGCGGCGCGCCGCGGCGATCGCAGCGCGCGCCACCGCGCGATGCAAGCACGTCGCGACGACGCTCCCACCGAGCCAATCGGTCGCCGAGGGCTTCGCGCTCGGGGCGTATCAGTTCACGAAGTACCGCTCGAAGCCGACGCCGAATCGCATCGAGCGTGTGTCGGTGGTCGGCGGCGGGGGAGCGCGCGCCACCAACGCGTTGCAGCGCGGTGCGCGCGTCGCCGAAGCTGTTGTCGTCGCACGAGATCTGGTGAACGAGCCGGGTGGTTCGTTGACGCCTCCGGTGTTCGCCGACGCGATCAGCGAGATCGCCGCTCGCGCCGGGCTCAAGGTGAAGATGCTCGACGAGAAGGCGATCGCGAAGGCGAAGCACGCGGGGCTGCTCGCGGTGAACAAGGGCTCGACGCACCCCGCTCGTTTCGTCGAGCTCACGTACGAGCCGTCGACCGCGGCGAAGGCCACAGTCGCGTTGGTTGGCAAGGGCATCACGTTCGACGCGGGCGGCCTGTCGATCAAACCGACCGAGGGCATGATCGGCATGAAGGGCGACATGGGCGGTGCGGCGGCGATCGTCGGCGCGCTGTCAGCGGCGAAGGATCTCGGTGTGAAGGTGCGTGTTCGCGCCTTCTTGCCGCTCACCGACAACATGCTCGGCGGCGACGCGCAGCGCATCGGCGACGTGATCACGTACCGCAACGGCACGACGGTCGAGGTGCTCAACACCGACGCCGAGGGACGGCTGGTGCTCGCCGACGCGTTGATCGCGGCAAGCGGCGAGAAGCCGGCCGCCATCGTCGATCTCGCGACGCTCACCGGCGCTGCGCTCGTCGCCCTCGGCAAGAAGGTCGCGTGCGTGATGGGGAACAACGACTCGTGGGTCGAGCAGGTGCAAGCCGCGGGGACCGCGTCGGGCGAGCCGAGCTGGCCGTTGCCGTTGTGGGACGCCTACAGGCGCGATCTCGACTCGACCGTCGCCGACATGAAGAACGTCGGCACGCGGTTCGCAGGCACGATCGTGGCCGGGCTCTTCCTCAAGGCGTTCGTGTCGGACGGCACGCCCTGGGCTCATCTCGACATCGCAGGCCCGGCGTGGGCCGACGGTGACGACGCCGACATCAGCGCCGGCGGCACCGGCTTCGGCGTCCGCACCATCCTCGAGTTGCTCAGGACGTACAAGCGCCCGTAGTCACGCTGCGTCGTCGGGGGTCCACGCGTCGGCCGCGTCGGCCGCGGCTTTGGCATCGGAATGGCGACGCCAGGCCCACGCCGTTGCCTCGCGCGCGGCGACCGGATGGAACCGCCACCGGTGCAGCTGCCGTTCGGTCCCTTCGACGTCTTCGCCCAACTCGAGAAGGCTCAGCGCGAGCCGGCGGGCGCGCGCCTTGTTGCGCTCGTCGTGCTGCGCCGGGTCTTCCTGCCATTCGCGATGCAGCTCCTGCAGCGGCTCGGGCAACCGCGTGACCTGGCCCCGAGTCAGCGGCGGGAGCTTGCGGCGCGCCAGCAACACGTGATCGTTCGGATCGAGGTGCACGAGGTGGAACTGCGCGCACCGATTGATCGTGCGCAGGAACGGCGAGTTGCGGCCCCCCTTCATGCCGAGCCCGAGCGTCTTCGCGGTCTCCATCAACGGCAACTCGAATCCCGATGGGTTCGTCTCGAACTCGTTCGCGATCCGGCGCAGGAAAACCACGGAGCTCGGCCCGAGCACCCCGAGCCAGAATCGCTCGACGTAGGGCGATCGGGGATCGTGGCCCACGTGATCGATCACCGTGTCTGGCCACGGGCGAACGGTGAGGGCTTGAGGGGTGTCGTTGACGGCGACGAGCATTGGGATGCCTCCAAGGAGCTGGGTCTCATGGAGGGGAAGGTTCGTGCACTTTCCTTCATTTTCATGCTCAAAGTCAATCCCGGTATCGTCTCGACGTGCGCTGGCTGAGGAGACGTCGCGGGGCGTCCCCGCCTCCGGGAGTCGGGCCTCACACCGAGGCGCTGCAGGCAACGTTCTCGCAGATCTACGGCGAGGAGACCTGGACCGACAAGCTGCCGGACATGCCGAGGTCGGGCCGCGGCTCGCTGTACGAGCGATCGAAGTCCGTCGTGCAGTTCATCGAAACTGCCATCGATCGCGGTGACGTCGGGTCGATCGTCGACATCGGATGCGGTGATCTCACGTACATGTCAAAGATCACGCAGATCGTCGAGGGCACGGTGACGTACACCGGCTACGACATCGTCCCGTCGCTGGTCGCCGAGCATCAACGTCTCGACTGGGGCGACTTCCGATTCGGTGACGCGACGGCGCCCGGGTTTCGCGCTGATGGCGACCTCGTGATCGTGAAAGACGTGCTGTTCCATCTCACCGACGATCAAGTCGATGCCGCGCTGAAGAACCTCGCGGCCTCGACGTGGAAGTTCCTGTTGGTCACGTCGACCGATAACGAGAGCAACGAGGGCCGCGCGTTCGACCGGTGGCACTACGCGCCGTTGAACCTGCTGTTGCCACCGTACGGGTTCGCCCCGAGCGAACGGCTCGAACGAATCGACGGCGGCTCGTTTCTCGTTCTGCGCCCCGGCGAGCTGGTGTGGGCGCCGTGATGCCGTCGTCGATCGACGACGGCAGGCGCTGGATCGATGAGGCCGAACGCATCGTCGTGCTCACCGGCGCGGGCATCTCGACCGACAGCGGCATCCCTGACTTCCGCGGTCCGAACGGTGTGTGGACCAAGAACCCCGCCGCCGAGAAGACGGCCACGCTGTCGCACTACATGTCCAACCCCGATGTGCGGAAGCAGGCATGGCGCAACCGCGTCGAGTCGCCGATGTGGGACGCACAACCGAACGTCGGCCATCACGCGATCGTCGCCCTCCAGGCGCGCCGCAACGTCATCGCGCTGATCACGCAGAACGTCGATGGCCTCCACCTCAAGGCCGGTAGCGATCCCGCCACCCTCATCGAGATGCACGGCAACACTCGTGAGGTCATGTGTATGCAGTGCGGCGAGACGGCTCCGATGCAGCGGGCCCTCGATCGCGTGAGGGCCGGCGAGGAAGATCCGCCCTGCCGCACGTGCGGCGGGATTCTCAAGTCGGCCACCATCTCCTTCGGCCAGTCCCTCGTCGAGGACGACATGCTGCGGGCCGACGCCGCCGCCCGGTCCTGCGACTTGCTGCTCGCCGTGGGCAGCACCCTCGCCGTGTATCCCGCCGCCGGCGTGGTGCCGATCGCCAAGCGCCATGGGGCGCGCATCGTGATCCTGAACGCCGAACCGACCGAGATGGACGACATCGCCGACGCCGTGCTCAGGGGCTCGATCGCCGAGTTGCTCCCGCCGCTGGTGGGAATGTCGACCCCATAGGTAGGGTTTCATCCCGGGATGGCCAGTTACCGCGAGATCCTCCAACAGACGAAGAAGCAGATCCGTGAGGTCGACACCGCAGCGGCCGACGAGCTGCGCGGGCAACCGAACACCGTCGTGCTCGACGTGCGCGAGCCCGACGAGTACGACCAGGGTGCGATCCCCGGCTCGCTGCACATCCCGCGCGGCAACCTCGAGTCGAACATCGAACCCCGCGTGCCCGAGAAGGACACGAAGCTCCTCGTCTTCTGTGCAGCCGGCAACCGCTCCGCCTTCGCGGCCAAAACGCTCGAGGAGCTTGGCTACACCGACGTGGTCTCGGTCAAGGGCGGCTTCAACCGTTGGAAGGACGAGGGTCGCGACTGGCGCGTGCCGCAGTCGCTGACCGCGGAACAGCGCAACCGCTACCAGCGCCACATCCTGTTGCCCGAGGTCGACGTCGAGGGTCAGCTCAAGCTGCTCGACAGCAAGGTCTTGCTGCTCGGCGCAGGTGGCCTCGGCTCACCGGCCGCGCTCTACCTCGCGGCGGCGGGTGTCGGCACGATCGGCATCATCGACATGGACGTCGTCGACGCCTCGAACCTGCAACGCCAGATCCTGCACAACCTCGAGCGCATCGGCGATCGCAAGGTCGACTCCGCGAAGAAGACGATCTCGCTCATCAACCCCGACGTGAACGTCGTGACCTACGACGTGCGCCTCGGTGGTGACAACGTGATGGACATCCTCACGGGCTACGACGTGATCGTCGACGGCACCGACAACTTCCCCACGCGCTACCTGGTCAACGACGCGTCGGTGAAGCTCGGGATCCCCGTCGTGCACGGGTCGATCTTCCGTTTCGAGGGCATGGTCACCGTGTTCGATCCGAAGAACGGCCCGACCTACCGCGACATGGTGCCCGAACCCCCGCCCGCCGAGATGGCGCCGTCGTGCGCAGAGGCGGGCGTGCTCGGTGTGCTCCCTGGCATCATCGGTTCATTGCAGGCGGTCGAGGCCATCAAGCTGTTGCTCGGTCTCGGCGACCCGCTCATCGGGCGGCTGCTCGCTTACGACTCGCTCGAGCAGAGCTTCCGCGAGTTCAAGGTGCGACGCGATCCTGCGAACGAGATCACGTGGGACAACCGCGACCGCATCGTCGTGGCCGAAGTCGACGGACTGTGCATGCCGCATCCGTTGCAGGCACCTCGCTAGCGAGGCCGGCCGACGAGCCAGTGCATCGGCCCCTCTCGAAACTCGTCGATGGCGAGTTGTTGGGTCACCAGTGGCATGAACGACAGCTCGGGGTAGTCGCTGACCCAACGCGGTCGAGCCGGAATGATCTCGAGATCGTGGGTCTCGGAGAACCGCGTCGACAATGTGGTCGTCACGCGTTCGTCGATGATGTCGTGACATTCGATCAACATTCGTGCGGAACGCAACCCAGGAACGCGCGCCGGGTCGAGTAGCGGTAGCTCACATCCTTCGCAGTCACACACGATCAGCGCACCGGCCGCGAGTTCCTCCAGGGTCGCGAAGTCGCACTCGCCGCGGATCACGATGCGGTCCTCGATCGCGTTCTCGGCCGCGATCGCCCGCAGCGTGTCGTGGTGAGCAACGTTCGTGTCGAACGCGTGCACCGTCGCGTGCGGGAGCCGGCGCGCGAGTCCGATCGCGTAGTAGCCGTCGGACGCTCCGATGTTCACCACCGTCGCCGGCGACTCGTCGATCAGCGCCTCGATGGTGTCGTGCAACTCGCACTCGTAGGTTCCGAGGAGTTTGCCTGAGTACGCCTCGATGTCGAGCGCAACGGCTTCGGGGTAGCGCAGGCCCCTGAATGGGCCCCGACGCACCTCGTAGCCGAACTGGTCGCGAACTCGACGATGGGCCCACCGCACCGGATACAGGCGCTCGTGATCGAGCACGGCCTCGAGCTCCTGGCAGCGGCGCTGTGCCTCTTCGAGCGCGGCGCGTCGGCTCGACGGCAGGCGGCGCGCCGCAGCACCTGCGAGGCGGTTTGGGAGTCCCATCTCGACAGCGTGCCAAACTTCGTGAGCAATGAAGGGACTGATCCTCTCCGGCGGCGCCGGAACCCGCCTCCGGCCGATCACGCACACCAGCGCGAAGCAGCTGGTGCCTGTGGCGAACAAGCCGATCCTCTTCTACGGCCTCGAGCACATGATCGCGGCCGGCGTCACCGAGTTCGGGATCGTCGTCGGTGACACCAGTGCCGAGATCATGGCGGCGGTGGGCGACGGCAGTCGCTGGGGTGTCAACGTCACGTACATCCAACAAGACGCCCCACTCGGGCTCGGGCACTGCGTGCTGATCAGCCGCGAGTTCCTCGGCGACGACGACTTCATCGTCTACCTCGGCGACAACATGATCCAGCAGGGTGTCGCCCAGTTCGTCGATCGCTTCGAAGCCGATCGGCGCAAGAGCCATGAGCCGACGCTCGACGGTGATCACCGCCCGCCGGAGGCGCAGATCCTGCTCTGTCCCGTGCCCGACCCGCATCGATTCGGTGTCGCGGCCGTCGACGACGCCGGCCATGTCATCCATCTCGTCGAGAAGCCGGAAGACCCGCCGTCGAACCTCGCGCTCGTCGGTGTGTATCTCTTCACGCCCGTCATCCACGAGGCCGTGCGTTCGATCGCACCGTCGGCGCGCGGTGAGCTCGAGATCACCGACGCGATCCAATGGCTGATCGACCACGACCATCGGGTGATCCACGAGGTACTCGAAGGTTGGTGGCTCGACACCGGCAAGAAAGACCCGCTGCTCGAAGCCAATCGCCGCGTGCTCGAGACGATCGAACCGCGTATCGACGGCAAGGTCGACGCCGAGTCGAACATCGACGGTCGCGTCGTGATCGAAGAAGGCGCAGAACTCGTCGGTTCGCACGTGCGCGGTCCCGCGATCATCGGTGCGAGGACGCGACTGGTGCACTCCTACGTTGGACCGTTCACCGCCGTCGCCGACGACTGCGAGATCGTCGATTCTGAGCTCGAGCATTCGGTCGTGCTCGAACACAGTCGCATCATCGGTGTCCCTCGACTGACCGATTCGCTCATCGGGCGTCATGTGGAGATCATCCGCTCGGGCCAGCGGCCGAGCTCGACCCGCGTGATGGTCGGCGACCATTGTTCGATCGACCTGGAGTGAGCTTTCGATGCCAAAGGTGACCGAGTCCGACGTGATCACCGGCGTGTACGTCGTCGATCCTGACGTGCACGGCGACGAGCGCGGGTTCTTCGTGGAGACATACCGGCGCGCATGGTTTCCCGAGGGCCGTGAGATGGTGCAAGGCAACCGCGGCGACCGCCAAGCCGGCGCGATCGTCGGCCTGCACTACCACTTGCATCAGGCCGACTACTGGTACGTGCCCGAAGGGCGCGCGCGCGTCGTGCTGCACGATCTCCGCACAGGATCACCCACCGACGGCAAGACGTTGCTGCTCGACCTCGGTCGCGAAGAAGACGGCACGCACAAGCACCGCGGCGTGTTCATCCCGCCCGGCGTCGCGCACGGTTTCGGTGCGCTCACCGACATGACGATCACCTATCTCGTCGACAGCTACTACAACCCCGCCGACGAGCTCGGAGTCGCGTGGAACGACCCGGCCGTCGGTGCCGATTGGGGTATCGAGACGCCGATCCTGTCCGAGCGAGACCAGACGAACCCGAAGCGGTCCGAGATCGAACCGCAGTGGCAACCGCACTTCTCGCTGAGGAAGTGACATGCGGCAATTCGTGACCGGCGGCGCCGGATTCATCGGGTCGAACTATGTGCGGTATCTGCAAGCGCACACCGACGACCAAGTGACGGTGTACGACGCACTCACGTACGCGGGCAACCTGTCGACGCTCAAGGATGTCGACGACAGCCCGCGCTATCAGTTCGTCAAAGGCAACATCTGTGACCCCGGCACGCTCGAAGAGGCGATGGCCGGCCACGACGTCGTCGTGCACTTCGCGGCCGAGAGCCACGTCGACCGCTCGATCGCCGGCCCCGACGACTTCATCAACACGAACTGCTTCGGCACGAACATCGTGATGGACACGGCGCGCCGGCTCGAGATCCCGCGCGTGATCCACATCGGCACCGACGAGGTGTACGGCTCGGTCGAGGTCGGCTCGTCGAAGGAAACCGATCCGCTCGAGCCGCGTTCGCCGTACTCGGCGTCGAAAGCAGGCTCGGACCTGATCGCGCTCTCGTATCACCACACCTACGGGCTGCCCGTCACCGTGACGCGTTGCACCAACAACTTCGGGCCGTACCAGTACCCCGAGAAGGTCATCCCGCTCTTCACGACCAACCTCATCGACGGTCGGTCCGTGCCGTTGTACGGCGACGGGCTCAACGAACGCGATTGGTTGTACGTCGACGATCACTGCGCCGGCATCCTGCTCGTGCTCCGTGAGGGCGCTGCGGGGGAGATCTACAACGTGGGCGCCGGCAACGAGACGCCGAACCGTGTACTCGTCGACAAGTTGCTCGCGCTGCTCGGCAAGGGCGAGGAGATGGTCGACTACGTCGAAGACCGACTCGGTCACGATCGTCGTTACTCGGTCGACATCAGCAAGATCACCGCACTCGGCTGGCGCAAGGAGCGCACGCTCGACGAAGCGCTCGAGGAAACCGTGCGGTGGTATCGCGACAACGAGTGGTGGTGGCGTCCGCTGAAGGAACGCTGATGCGGGTCCTGATCACGGGCGCCGGCGGTCAGGTCGGTCGCGAACTGGTCGAGTGGTGCGCGGCCCAGGGCGACGACGTGGTCGCGTTTGACCATTACGGGCTCGACGTGACCGACCGTGACGCCGTTGCCAGTGCGATTCGCGCGAACGCGCCCGACTCGATCGTGCACGCCGCCGCGTGGACGGCGGTCGACGCGTGTGAATCCGATCCCGACCGGGCGGAGTCGGTCAACGCGGCCGGCACCCGCAACGTGGTGGACGCGGCCGCCGCGGTGGGAGCGCACGTCGTCACCATCTCCACGGACTATGTGTTCGACGGCACCAAGCCGACGCCGTACGTCGAGACCGACGTACCGAACCCGGCGTCGGTGTACGGAACGTCGAAGTGGCACGCCGAGTCGGCGGTCGACCTGTCACGCGACGTCGTGGTGCGGATCTCGTGGGTGTGCGGCCGGTATGGCAACAACATGGTCAAGACGCTGTTGAAGCTGGCGGCCGACGGTGTGAACCCCAAGTTCGTCGACGACCAGATCGGTCATCCCACGATTGTCGGAGATCTCGTCCCGATGCTGCACCGCATCGCCACCGAACGACGTGCGGGCCTCTTCCATGTGACCAACCAGGGTGCCGTCTCGTGGTACGAGTTCGCCCGCGAGGTTTTCGCCGCAGTCGGCGCCGATCCCGATCGTGTGACTCCGATCGCGTCGGCTGACCTCGATCCGCCTCGGCCCGCGCCTCGGCCCGCGAACTCGGTACTCGAGAACGCCGCGCTCCGCGCTGCGGGTATCGCGCTGTTGCCCGATTTTCGCGAGTCATTGCCGGGTTTGGTGCGCGCACTGTCGACGTAGAACCTGCCTATGCTCGTCACGCGGGCGGCCAGCACTTTTCCCTTGGAGGATCGATCGTGGCTCGTCGTCGCCCTGGTGTCGTCAGGCTGCTCGTCCGCCTCGCCATCGGTGCGGCGCTCTTCACGGCGATCTCCTTCGTTCCGCTCGTCCAGCAAGCGTCGGCGCGCCTGTCCCAGAAGGGAATTCTCGTCGAGCCCAACGACGCGCTTCCCGGGTTCGACAAGACCGTGAACCTCGGCATCGGGGCCGAGATGGTGGGGTTCACTTGGCAGGGCGAGACGACGGCGACCATCGAGGTGCGCTCGTTGATCGCGGGAGCATGGACGGACTGGACAAGCCTCGATGGTTCTCCCTCTGAGGGGCCGGATCACGCCAGCCGTGAGCGCCATCCGCAGGTATCCGCCGGCCCGACGTGGCTCGGGCACAACATCAACACGATCGAGCTGCGAGTCACGAGCGGTCTTGCCCATTCCCTCGTGGTGCACGCGATCGACACCGAACCCGCACCCGTTTCCAACCTCGGAGTGAAGCCGGCGGGTGCAGATACACCGTTGCCGTTCATCGCGACTCGTGCGCAATGGGGTGCAGACGAGAGCTTGCGAACAACGGCGCCGAGCTACGCGGATCGCGTCGACTTCGCCGTCGTGCACCACACCGTCAACTCGAATTCGTACGCACCCTCAGACTCGCCCGCGCTCGTCCGCGGGATCTACCTGTACCACACGCAAGTCAACGGCTGGAGCGACATCGGTTACAACTTCCTCGTCGATCGGTACGGCCAGGTCTTCGAAGGTCGTTACGGCGGGATCAACCAGGCGGTGATCGGCGCGCACACCGGCGGCTTCAACGCGGGGAGTACAGGCGTCGCTCTGATCGGCAACTTCGACACGGCCCCGGTTCCCGACGCGACGTATCAATCACTTCGTCGCCTGCTCGATTGGAAGCTCGCGTATCACCACATCAATCCGCAGGGCACCGCGACGCACACGGTCGCGGAGAGCGATTGCAATTGTCAGCGTTGGCCGGTCGGTACGGAAGTCACGATCCCGACGATCTTGGGGCACACCGATCTCGACTCGACGGAGTGCCCAGGACGCTTCATGTACGCGTTGTTGCCGCAGCTTCGCAACGACGTCGCGATGGACATCGGCAACCAAGGTCCAGCGCAATGGATCTGCCAATGGGACGTACCGCTCAACTACGGACCAGGCGTCGACGTCCCGCTTCCGGGTCGGACCGATGAGTACGTCCGCGGAGGCGACGGACAGCTCTGGCAGAAGGTGCAGACCTCGTCCGGTTCCAGCGCATGGAGCCCGCTGGGCGGCATTCTGACGTCGGATCCCGACGCCGCGGCGTCCGGCCCGAATCAGTTCGATGTCGTGGTGCGAGGCAGCGACGGCGCGGTGTGGGATCGCTCGTTCGACGGTGCCGCGTGGTCGAACTGGAAGAGCCTCGGCGGCAAGCTCGCCTCCTCTCCGTCGATCGCGTCGTGGGGACCCGGCCATCTCGCCGTGTTCGGCTGCGGCATGGACGGCGCCCTCTGGACCCGCACGCTCACGGCGGGCACCTGGGGTCCGTGGACGTCGCTCGGCGGCTTCCTCTTCGCCGCACCTGACGCGACGTCCGACGGCGTGAACCGACTGGATGTCGTCGTGCGCGGTGTCGGCGGAGGCATGTACCGGCGCTCGTTCCGCAATGGAGCCTGGAGCGGCTGGGACACTGCCGGCGGCGGCATGGCCTCCGGCGGTGGTGTCGCGTCGCCCGCACCCAACTCGATCGTGGCCGCCACCCGCGGCCTCGACGGAGCCCTCTGGGTCAACACCGCCCAAGGGTCGACCTGGTCGGGGTGGACGTGGCTCGGCGGCATCATCACCTCCGACCCCGACGTGGCCAGCTCGGCTCCGGACTCCGTGTCCGTCACGGCCAAGGGTGCCGATGGGGCCTATTGGCAGCGCGTGTTCAACGGGAGCTCATGGTTGCCATGGCACCAGTTGTGACGGGCTGATCGTCAGCCGATCGACGACCAGCCAGTCCAGCCGGTGCCGGTCCACTGGAGCTGCCAGATGTTGCCGTCGTTGCCACGAACCACGACCGACAGCTTGTTGGCCGCCGGCGCCGCCGCTCCAGGAGCGGATGCGAGGCCACCGCCGAGGTAGGACCAGCCGACCCAGCGCGAGCCGTTCCAGCTGTTCGTCCAGAGCGCACCGTCGCGGCCGCGGGCGAACACGTCGATGCGGTTGGCACCCCACGACGTGGCTGCCGGTCCGGAGGTGAAGCCACCCCCGAGTGAATCCCAGCCGCTCCAGCGTCCGCCGGTGAAGGCGCGATGCCACATGGCATTGTCGCCGCCGATGGCGAACACGTCGAGCCGGCCGCTGGCCCACGAGGCCGCGTCTGGCGTGGAGGTGATGTAGCCGCCGAGACTCGACCAGCCGGTCCACCCGGATCCGGTGAAGGAGTCGGTCCAGAGGCCGCCGTCTTGACCGCGGCCGAACACGTCGATGCGGTTGGCGCCCCAGGAGACCGCGCCGGGGCCGGAGGTGAAGCCACCGCCGAGCGAATCCCAACCCGACCACACGCCGTTGTTGAGCGCACGGTGCCAGATCGCACCATCGCCGCCCTTACCGAAGACATCAATGCGACCTTCTCCCCACGATGCCGCAGTGGGCTCAGACGTGAGGTAGCCGCCCAGCGAGTACCAAGGGCTCCACGTCCCGGTGAACGACTTGGCCCAGAGGGCGCCGTCGGAACCGCGCTGGAAGACATCGACGCGCCCGCTCGGCCATGCGGTCGAGGCGGGAGAGAGCATCGCAGAAGTCGTGGGAGCGACAGGCGGCGGAGCAGTTACAAGCGATGGTCCCTTGAGAAAGTCGAGCGTCACCCACAGCGTGCCGCTGGTGTCCCGCACCGTTCCGATGCCGACGCGGTTGTAGTCGCCGAGGATGTTGGCGCGGTGAGGCGCCGAGTTCAGGAATGCATTCTGGATGGCGTCCACGCTCGGCCCGAAGCCGACGTTCTCGCCGATCCGCGTCCACTGCGACGTCACCAGTGAGTTGATCTGGTCCGTGATCGCCGGGTTGTGCGACAGGGTGTTCGCCCCGTCCATCTGCTGCGACCAGCCGCGTGCGATGTTCGCCAGCGCGTCGTCCCATTGCAGCGCCGGGAGTCCGTTCTGGCTCCGGTACGAGTTCGTCGCGCTCAAGAACGCCGACTCGTCGCTCGTCGGCGCGGCCTGCGCCGATCCGGCGGTACCGATCAAGAGGGTGATGGCCAGCATCAAGGTGGCCAAGATCGTCAAGCTGAGCTGTGAAGTTCTGCGGTGACGGGCGATCATGGTGTTCGTGCTCCAGGGTCAGTGGTGCTCTGGGTATCGACGATTCGCCGACAATGCTTGAGTCCCCGAAGTCATGATCTGGACGGTCGATACGGTGCAAACCAGCAAAACCCGAATCAGAGCTGTCGTTGTTGACCACAATGGTCAAGAGATGACCGCTTCATGTGTGTCGTCGCTTCTCGCCGAAGTACCACCGAATGTCGATCTTCAGGTCGTCGTCGTCGACAACGGATCAGCCCGATCGGTAACCGAGTCAATGGCCCGCGACCCTCGCGTCGAGGTTCGCCGCTCTGACGTCAACCTCGGATTCGCCGGCGGCGCGAACGTCGGGCTCGTCGACCTCGACGAGTTGGACTACGTGGCGCTCGTCAACAACGACGTCGAAGTGGGACGGTCCTGGCTCGAGCCCCTGGTGGAGTGCCTTCGCGCCGACGAGTCCCTTGGTGCCGCGAGCCCGAAGATGCTCTTCGCTGGCCACTTCCACGAGATCGAGCTGACGGTTGAAGCGCATGTGAGGGGTCGCGGTGATCAGCGCCCGTTGGGCATCCGGTTTCATGAGGCGATGCTCCCGCCCGACGCCCGTTCCGGCGCGCAACTGGTGCGCGGCTTCTACGGGCCAGAGGAAGGCGGACCCGGCCTCGGGTGGTTCCAGTGGACCCAGCCCGGCGCGACGTTGAGGGTTCCGACCGAGGCGGTCGTCGATCGTCGTGTCGCCTTGCGGCTGAGCGCCGAGCATCCGGTGATGGTCACGGCAACCAGTGGGACAGAGGTCACCTCGCTCACGGTCGGCACGACGCCCGCGATCCACGAGATTGCGGTCGGCGATCTACCAGTCGACATCGTGAACAACGCCGGCACGGTCCTGCTCGCCGACGGATACGGCGCCGACCGAGGAGCTCTCGAGCGCGACCACGGACAGTTCGATCAAGCCTCCTTGATCGACGCGTGGTGCGGCGGCGCGGTGCTGTTGCGCTCCGACTACCTCAGGGACGTCGGCGTGTTCGACGATCGGCTGTTCCTCTACTACGAAGATGTCGAGCTCTCGATCCGTGGAACGGAGCGAGGGTGGCGATATCGATACGACCCGCGATCAGTCGTGCGGCATCGACATGGCGCGACGGCAATGCACGGATCGAGACGCACCGAGATCTTCAAGGAGCGCAACCGACTTCTCGTTCTCGCTCGGCACTCAGGGGTGGCGACCGCGATGCGGGCTGCGGTTCGCTATCTCTTGGTCACGGCGTCGTATACGCGACGAGACGTCGTCTCGCCGATGCTGCACGCGGAGCGGCCTCACTTCGCGATCGTCGCTCGGCGTCTCGCGGCGTTTGGTGGTTTTCTCCGAATGCTCCCGTCGATGCGAGCGTCCGCCTCACCCGCGCACGTTCGTGCGGGCGCAGACCAGTAGGGTTGCCGCGGGCGGAGTCGGCTCGAGGAGTTCTCGTCGCTTGCACATGCAAGTTCATTCCCCCCCTTTCGCACGTCGCGTGCGACGCATCGCCGCACTGACGACGATCGCCGTCGCCACGCAACTGCTCGCACTCGTTGCTGCTGCCGCGCCGGCTGCCGCGCTGCCGTCGAGCGTGACGCTCAACGGGCATGGATGGGGTCACGGGCGGGGAATGGGCCAATACGGCGCGCAGGGGTACGCCACGATGTTCGGCTGGAGCTCGCCCCAGATCCTCGATCACTTCTACGGCGGTACCGCAGCCGGCACGATCTCTTCGGGAAAGACCGTGTCGGTGCGGCTGATGGCGATGGAGGGTCTCGATCTCTGGGTCACCTCGAACGCGCCGTTCAGCGTGGGTGGCTACGCGCAGCCCGCGGGAGCCGCCGTGCAGTTCACGACCGACGCGAGCGGGAACTACTTCATCGCAGGAACACAGGGTGCCTTGGGGTGTGGCGGCGCGTTGTACCCCCAGGTGAACGTAGCGGGGCCAGTCGTGGCGCAGCTGGCGGCAGACCCGGGCGATGACCTGTCGAAGATGCTGACCATCTGCGGGGGACCGACGTATCGCGGGCAGATGCAGTTCGTGTTCGCGGATGGCATCGAGCACACGGTGAACATCGTCGGCGTCGAGGACTACCTGCGAGGGGTCGTGCCACGCGAATCACCATCGTGGTTCGCGACTGCCGCGCTGCAAGCACAAGCGGTTGCTGCTCGGTCGTACGCGATGGGTGAAGGCGGTGAGGCCGGACAGCGGTACACCTATGCGAAGACGTGCGACACGACCGCGTGTCAGGTCTACGGCGGCGCGGGCCTCAACGGCGTGCGACGAGAAACGGTTGCGACCGATGCGGCGGTCGTGGCGACGGCGAACCTTGTCCGTCGTTTCGGCGACAACTCGTTGGCGCGCACCGAGTTCTCGTCGTCCACCGGTGGCTGGACCGCCGGTGGCGTGTTCACAGCGGTCCCCGACGACGGTGATGCAGTCGCGTCGAACCCGCGTCACAACTGGCAGACGACGTTGTCGGCGTCTGCCCTCTCGTCGCGGTACGCGATCGGATCGTTCGTTGGCCTCCAGGTCACACAACGCAACGGGTTCGGTGACTGGGGCGGACGAGTTCTCAAGATCTCGGTGATCGGTACCACGAAGTCGGTCAGTATCACCGGCGCGCAGTTCCAGTCGGACTGGGCGCTGTTCTCCGACTGGTCGACGACCGACAGCAGCAACGGCCCGTCGGCGGTGTCGCCGCAGGCCGGCCGCGTCGACGTTTTCGCGCGCGGCGCCGATGGCGCGGTGTGGCAGCGCACGGAGGCGGGCGGAGGACTCGGGACGTGGGCGTCGCTCGGCGGGACGATCACGTCAGACCCTGACGCATCGTCGTGGGGTCCGACGCGGGTCGATGTGTTCGCGCGGGGCGTCGACGGCGCGCTGTGGCACCGCATGAACAATGGAGCCGGATGGCAGACGTGGGAGAGCCTCGGCGGCTCGATCATGTCGAGCCCGACCGCGGTGTCGTGGGGCCCGAACCGGATCGACGTGTTCGCGAAGGGAACCGACGGCGCCCTGTGGAGCAAGGCGTGGACCGGTTCGTCGTGGACGGATTGGTACAGCCTCGGAGGGGGCTTCATCGGTGATCCGGACGTCTCGTCGTGGGGCGGGAACCGGCTCGACGTTTTCATCCGTGGTCTCGACAACGCCCTTTGGCACATCGCGTGGAACGGAGCGACGTGGTCACCGTGGCAGAACCTCGGAGGCGCGCTCACCTCGGGGCCTGGCGCGACATCGTGGGCGCCCGACCGCGTCGATGTGTTCGCGCGCGGAACCGACGGCGCGGCCTGGACCAGGAACTGGAACGGCTCCCAGTGGTCTGGGTGGGCCTCGATCGGTGGCGGCTTGTCGTCCGACCCCGACGTGGCCGCGCCCGGAGTGAACCAACTCGCCGTCGTCGTACGTGGACTCGATGCCAACATCTGGCAGCGTTCCTGGAACGGCGGGTGGGGCAACTGGTTCTCGCTGGGACCGCCGGCATAGCCGGACGGCGCAACGACGCTCCGTACGGTGGGGCTACGCTTGTCGGCGCCTCGGGCGAGCCAGACGGCGTCGCTGCGGTACCCGTCACCTGATGAACAAGCTCGCCGAACTATCTCAGTCCCGTGAGCTGATCCTCAATCTCACGCTGCGCGAGCTCCGCGGCAAATACAAGCGGTCCGTCCTTGGGTGGACGTGGTCGCTGCTCAATCCGATCTCGACGATGGCGATCTACTCGCTCGTTTTCGGGCTCATCCTCAAGGTCAAGATCCCGCCGGGGAACCCGAGCGGGCTCGAGATCTTCCCGCTGTTCCTGCTGTGCGGCCTGCTGCCGTGGAACTTCATCGGCAATGGGATGGTGGGAGGCATGGAGGCACTCGTCGGCAACGCGAACCTCATCAAGAAGGTCTATTTCCCGCGCGAGGTTCTCGTGCTGGCATCGATCAACTCGTGGGCGTTCTCGATGTGCATCGAGATGAGCGTGCTGGCGGTGGCGCTGCTGGCCGCCGGCAACATGATCTTGCCGTGGCTGCCCCTCGTCCTCTTCGTGATGGCGATCCAGATGGTGTTCGTCACCGGCGTCGCACTCTTGCTGTCGGTGTGCAACGTCTACTTCCGTGATGTGCGCCACCTCATCGCGATCCTGTTGTCGTTGTGGTTCTACCTGACGCCGATCGTGTATCCGATCACGCTCGTGCCGACGCACTCGAGGATCCTCGGCATCAACGTCGCGTCGCGGACGCTGTACTCAGCGAATCCGATGGTGGAGTTCACGCAGGTGTATCGCGACCTCCTCTACGACCTGAGGTTCCCGTCGCTCTACCAAGTCGGTTACTTGGTGCTGGTCTCGTTCGCTGCGCTCCTGTTCGGCCAGTTCGTCTTCAGCCGCCTCGAGGGGCGACTGGCCGAGGAGCTGTGATGGCCGCGGCGATCACGGTCGACCACGTCGACAAGAGCTTCCGTCTGTACAACGAGCGCAACCAGAGCGTGAAGGCCGCGATCATGCGTCGCGGCCGCGCCCGCTACGAGGAGTTCCAGGCTCTGCAAGACGTGTCCCTCACGATCGATGCGGGGGAGACGTTCGGTTTCATCGGCGAGAACGGCTCCGGAAAGAGCACGTTGCTCAAGTGCATCGCGCGGATCCTCAGACCCGACAGTGGCTCGGTGCAGGTCGAAGGCAAGGTGTCCGCGCTCCTCGAGCTCGGCGCCGGTTTCCATCCCGAGCTGTCGGGCCGAGAGAACGTGTATCTCAACGGGTCGATTCTCGGGCTCAGCAAGAGGGAGCTCGACGCTCGGTTCGACGAGATCGTCGAGTTTGCAGGCCTCGAGCGCTTCATCGACAGCGCCGTGAAGAACTACTCGTCGGGCATGTACGTGCGCCTCGGTTTCTCCGTCGCGATCAACGTCGACCCTGATGTGCTCCTCGTCGACGAGGTGCTCGCCGTCGGCGACGAAGTGTTCCAGCGGCGCTGCAACGACAAGTTCGTCGACTTCAAGCAGGCCGGAAAGACCATCGTCATGGTGTCGCACGGGCTGAGTTCCGTCCGCTCGATGTGTGACCGCGCGCTGTGGCTCGAACACGGCGAGGCCAAGCTCGTCGGCGCGACGAGCGAAGTCATCGACGCGTACCTCGGCGGACTGCACCACGTGCAACCCGACGCCGATACCAGCAGCGCCTGGGGATCGGGCGAGGCGACGCTCGACAAGGTCGAGTTGATCGCGCCTGACGGGCAGTCGACGGATCGAGTCCGTACCGGTGACGCGGTGGTGTTCCGGATCCACTACACCGGCCACGAGCCCATCCCCAAGCCGCTCTTCTGTTTGGCTCTCTCGACGAACGACGGAACCCTCGTCACCGCGCCGACGTCGCGCGAGTTCGGTCTCGAGCTCGATGTCCTGGCCGAGCGAGGCACTGTCGACGTGGAGGTCCCGAACCTTCCGCTACTTCCCGGCGTCTACGAAGCGTCGGTGTCGTTGTGGGATCACTCGGCCCTGCACGAGTTCCATCATCGGCAGCGCGCGCTGCGCTTCGACGTGTTGACGGGCAACCCGCCACAACGCAGCGCTGGGATCGTGCCGCTCGCGAGCACGTGGCGCGCCAGCGCCGAACCTCGCCTGTCGTGACCGACGCGATCCGTCGGCGAATCGTCGTCGCGACACCCGATTCGATCGGCGAACGAATGGCAGGGCCCGCCATTCGCGCATGGAACATCGCCGGCGCGCTCGCCCGGCAGCACGATGTCGAGTTGGTCACGACGACGCCAACGGCTGAACGCTCGAGCACCGACTTCAAGGTCCGCGCCGTGTCGGATGACGAGCTTCGTCGCCTCGTGGACTGGTGCGACATCTTCCTGTTCCAGGGATGGATCATGGTCGGACGCGAATTCATCGCACGGTCGGACCGGATCGTTGTCGCCGACGTGTACGACCCGATGCACCTCGAACAGCTCGAGCAAGCCCGCGAGGCGGGAGAGGCGGGCCGTGCCGTGGCGATCCAGGGCGCGACCGCTGCGCTGAACGAACAGTTGCTGCGCGGCGACTTCTTCCTGTGTGCAAGCGAAAAGCAGCGCGATCTCTGGCTCGGTCATCTCGCGTCGCTTGGCCGCGTGAACGCCCGCACCTACGACGCCGACGAGACGTTGCGCGGGCTCATCGACGTCGTCGCGTTCGGTATCGACGACACCCCGCCTGTCCGTACCGGACCGGGGGTGAAGGGTGTCGTTCCCGGGATCGGTCTGGACGACGAGGTCGTGTTGTGGGGTGGTGGCATCTACAACTGGTTCGATCCGCTCACGTTGATCCGAGCGGTCGATCAGCTCCGGCACGTTCGTCCGAACGTGCGTCTCGTCTTCATGGGCGGGCGGCACCCGAACCCCGGTGTCCCCGACATGCAGATGGCGCTCGACGCTCGACGCTTGGCCACTGAGCTCGGCGTGCTCGACACGCACGTGTTCTTCAACGACGGCTGGGTGTCGTACGACGAGCGTCAGAACTACCTTCTCGACGCCGATGTCGCGGTGAGCACACATCTGGATCATGTGGAGACTGCGTTCTCGTTCCGCACGCGGGTGCTCGATTACCTTTGGGCGGGTGTGCCCGTGGTCGCAACGATGGGCGACAGCCTTGCTGACGTGATCTCCGAACGCGGGCTCGGTCTCACCGTTCCACCGGACGATGTCGAAGCCGTCGCCGCGGCGATCGGGCAGCTTCTCGAGGATCGCGAGCTGGCCGCGAGTTGCCGCCGCCATGCGGCGGAGATCGCTCCTGAAATGTGTTGGGATCGCGTGCTCGAACCGCTTCGGTCGTTCTGCGCCGCCCCCCGGCGTGCGCCTGACCTCGTCGATCCCGAGCTCGGACCGCGTCTCGCACGGGCACGCCGCGCCGCCGCACCACCCCGATCGACAGGGCTACGGCACGATACGGGCCTCGTCATCGAACATCTCCGCACGGGCGGGCCACGGCTCCTCGTTCAGCGCATCATCTCGCGTGTTCGCCGCGCCGTGACCAACTCTCGGAGCTTGCGTGGCTGAGTCACGCGTGTGTTTCGTCGTGACCGAGTTGCTCGGCCTGGTGCGCAACGGTGGGATCGCCACCGCCACGACGCACGCCGCTCTTGTGCTCGCGAAGGAGGGGTACGACGTCGAGCTGTTCTATTGCGGGTTCCAGGAGCAGATGGAGCCCGAGTGGATCACGCGCTACCGCGACGGGGGGATTGAGGTGCGGTGGCTCGACCGCACCCAGATGGCGCACCCACCCTTCCTGGCCGACAGCTTCCGTCTCTATCACCAGCTCAAACATCTGACGTACGACGTCATCGTGTTCCAGGACTGGCAAGGTCTCGGTTACTGCTCGATGGCGGCGAAGAAGCAAGGGCTCGCCTTCGACGCCACGCGCTTGATCCACATCTGTCACGGCCCCGATGAATGGTTGCGCGAGGCCAACCGCCAGCTGGACTTCGACGGAATGCAACTCGGTAGCGCGCACCTCGAACGGCGCAGCGCGGAGTACGCCGACGCGATCGTGGGACCGAGCCGGCATCTCATCGACTGGATGGAGGCCGCCGGGTGGCCATTGGCCGCCGAGCGTCATGTGATCCCGTACTTCACCGAAGGGCACACGGTCGACCTGTCGCCGGCGCCGGCCCGCGTCGATCGCGGCGAGCGCCGACTCACCGAGCTCGTGCTCTTCGGTCGCCTCGAGGAGCGCAAGGGTGTGCGCGTCTTCGCTGACGCCTTGAACCTGTTGGGATCCAACGCCGTCGATGGGATGGCGGTCACGTTTCTCGGGCGCGAGGCCACACTGACCCCGACTGATGTGACGACGATGATCGACAAGTCGGTGCGCGATCGTCTCGCCGACCTGCGGTTCATCGGGAACTACGACCAGGCCGCGGCGCGTGACTACCTACAGCAGCCTGGCCGCCTCGCCTTGATCCCTTCGTATCTCGACAACTCCCCGAACGTGGTCTACGAGTGCATCGAAGACGGCATCTCGTTTCTCGCGTCGCGTGCAGGCGGCACGGGCGAGCTCGTGGCCGATGCCGACAAGGACGCCACACTCTTCGACCCGAATCCGCGGTCCCTTGCCGACAAGCTGCGGCCGCTGCTCGAGTCGCGGCGCATGCCACCGCCGCCCGGTGCCGCGTACGACGGCGTCACCAGCCTCGCCGCGTGGCGACCGCTCTTGGCTCCGCCTCCACCAACTCCGTTCGAGCTCACGGATCCGCCGCTCGTGTCGGTGGTCGTGCCGCATCACAACCAGCCCGAACTGATCTGGCCAACGCTCGCCTCGATCGTGGAGCAGGACTACCCGAACCTCGAGATCGTCCTCGTCGACGACGGCAGCACCGACGAGGCGGCGATAGCGAACCTCAGGCGACTCGAGGCCCACGAGTGGGGCCGGCCGTTCAAGCTGGTCCGCCAAGAGAACCTCTACCTCGGAGCGGCGCGCAACACCGGGGTGCGCAACGCGAGTGGCGACGTTCTTGCGTTCGTCGACGACGATGACGTCGTCGAACCGACGTATGTCCGATCGCTCCTCACTGCCATGGTCCGCACCGGCGCCGACGCGGTCTCGATGGCGATCCACGTCATCGAAGCCGATGAACACGATGCGATGCTCGCCGACGCGCCGAACAGCGTCTGGGTGTTCCTCGGCGACGCGGTGCATCTCGGCACGATGATCAACGTGCTCGGCGGAGCCGCTGCCATGTATCGGCGCTCGGCGCTCGACGCGGTCGGGGGCTTCTTCACCCACACGGGAATCGGTCACGAAGACTGGGATCTGCTCGCGCGCCTCAACCTCAGCGGCCATCGCGTCGTCAGCGTGCCCGAGCACCTCTACAAGTACCGCGTGCGTCCGACGAGCATGCTGCGAACGACACCTACGTGGGCCAACATGCAACCGGTGTTCGCGAGTTATGAAGCGCACCTCCCGGACTCGTTGAAGGTGTGGGCCGAGTTGACGCGCGGCCAGCAGGACGTCATCAACTCGTTGCGAGAGAGCGTCGGCCCTCTGGTGGCCGAGAACCAAGCATTGCGCGAGCAGTTGGCGATCCACGAGCGCTACGTGTCGGTGTTGCGGCGAGCGCTGCCGCCGAAGGCGCGCGCCAGCCTTCGATCATTCCTCAGCCGGTGATCGACTCGTCGTCGAGCGTTGTTGCCGAGGTGCTCGTCGCCCGAGCAGCGCCGGCGTCCGTGGCGATCATCGGCGGTGCCGCTGATCGCCTCGCGGCCGCGTTCACCGATCGAGGCGTCGGCGACGTGCGAGTGATCGACACCGACCTACGCTCCGAGTTCAGCGTGGTTCCCCGCGTCGATCTCGCAGTGTGCATCGGGGCGGGCGAACATTCGCCAGCCGATGTTGCGCCTGTGCTCGTCGAGGGCCTGTGCGCAAGCGCGGACGTTGTCGCGTTCGCGGCGGCCCTGCCCGGGCTCGTGCCGAGCGCGGCGAACGCGCGCTGGCCGGCGTGGTGGGACGCGCTGTTCGAGTCGAACGGCTACGTCGTTCACGACATTGTTCGGCCTGACCTGTGGCTGGATGACCGTGTCGACGTCCGCGTTCGCCAGAGCCTCGTGCTGTACGCGGCTCCGGGACGGTTCGAACCCGTTGCCTTTCCGCTGGAGGCGTCGCGCACACTCGTGCACCCCGAAGCGCATCAGCGATCGATGGAGCTTGCAGAACGACGCGATCGACTTCACATCGCAGCGGCAAATCTTCGGGCCGTCGAGCTCGACGCCGAGATCGGACGTCTCGACGAACTCGTCCGGCAGCTGAGCATCGAGTTCGACGAGTCGAAGGCGCGTGTGAGCTCGATGACCGGCCTCGAAGTCGAAGGCCTGATCGCGTTGGAGACGCAGCTGCTCGGTGTCGAGCACGCCGCACGCGACGCGCGTTCGGATGCGCTGCTACTACAAGCCGCGCTGGTAGCCGCGCAACGTGATCTCGTCGCGGCTTCGTATCGCGTGGTGCCGTCGATGACGGCGTTGCGACAGCGGCCCAAGTGGTATGCGGCCCGCGTGGCCTCCACGATCGTGCCGCTCCGTAAGGCGTTCAAGCGTCGTATCGGACCGGCCGCGCCACTGTTCGACAAGTCGTTCTATCTCCGTCGCTATCCCGACGTGGCCGACAGCGTGCTCAGCCCGTTGTGGCACTACCGACGGCATGGAGTCCGCGGTGGGCGCTCCCCGCATCCCTTCTTCGATCCGGCCTGGTACAAGCAGCGCTACGACGACGTTCCGTCCGGTGTCGACCCCGCGCAGGACTACTTGGTTGACGGCTGGCGTAGGGGCCACGATCCGCATCCCGCGTTCCTCGCCGAGTGGTATGCGACGCGGCAATCGCTCGACGGATGGCGACGGAGTCCTCTCGAGCACTACCTCGAGGTCGGCCGGACGCAAGGGGCGTCACCGCACCCGCTCATCGACGCCGAGTGGTATCTCCGAAACAACCCCGACGTCGCGACATCGGGCGTGAATGCCGTTGATCATTACCTCGGGGTGGGCTGGCGGCAGGGCCGGCAACCGCACCCACTCTTCGATGTCCGTTGGTATCTCGACACCTACCCGCACGTCGCGTCCGAGGGCCTCGATCCGCTGATCGACTACTTGGGGGTGGGCTGGCGCGAGCATCGCGACCCGCATCCCCTGTTCGATGTCGCGTGGTACCTCGAGCAGTACCCGGATGTTGTCGCATCCGGCCTCGATCCGCTCACGCACTATGTGTTGCGCGGCGCCGACGAGGGGCGCGCCACGAGTCGCGTATTCGACACCGGTTGGTATGTCGCGGCGCATCCGGAGGCCGCGTCCGATGGCCGCGTACCCCTCGAGTACTTCGTGTCGGTGGGCATCGCCCGGGGCGACGTGGGATCAGCGAGTGGACGCTGCGCGAGCGACGTCGAGGAACGCTTCCGCGTGTAGCGACGCCATCCGCTCCCACGTGTACTGCTGCGAGTCCTGCTGAGCCTGACGTGCGGTCCGGCGACGGAGCTCCGGATCGCCGATCGCGAGTTCGAGCGCGCGCGCGAGGTCGGCCGCGTCGCCGCACCGGAAGAGCAATCCGTTCCGGCGGTCGTCGATGAGCTCCTTGTTGGCGGGGATGTCAGAGACGATGTTGCAACGGCCGGCGGCCATGGCCTCGATCACCGCAAGCGACAGACCCTCGGTGTAAGAGGCCCGCACGACCACCTCGGCCTTGCGCAGCCACCCTTCGGGATCGCGGACGTGCCCGACGAACTGCACCTGATCTCCGATGCCCAGCTCCGAGACACGCGCCTCGAGTTGAGAACGCAGAGGGCCGTCGCCCACGAACACGAGTTGAAACTTCGCACCCGTAGCGGCGAGCAGACCGGCCGCCTCGACGAGCAAGATCGATCCTTTGTTCACGAGCAGCCGCCCGACGCTGATCACCAGCGGATTGTCCGTGCCCTCGACCGGCGACATGCCGAACCGATCGTGATCCACGCCGTTGGGGCTGTGCGACACGGCATCAGCGCGTGCGCCGAGGGACACGACGTGTTGACGCGCTGGCTCCGACACGGCGAGCACGTGCGCGGCGCGGCGGAGGATGTATCGACCGAAGACCCGCTCATAGAGATCAGCCATGCGTCGGGTCGACGCGGGCAAGTGATCGAGCGGACCCAGCTGAGCAGTTGCGACCAGCGGAAGGTGGTGTCGCTTCGCGGCCCATGCACCGGCGATGCATCCGGTGTAGTGCAGCGTGTTGGCGTGCAGCACGTGTGGTTTGAAGTTCTTCACGAGTCGGTTCGCCACTGGAAACGCGCTGGGCGCCGGTGCCAGGTAGCCACCGGCCAGTCGAGAGAGATCGAATCCCTTGATCGACCTCACCGTCACTCCCGGGTCGTCGTGCGGTTCGCCGTGCGCCGCCGAGACGACCATGAGGTGCGCTCCTGCCGCACCGAGACGTCGATAGACCTCCCAGGCGGCGCGCTCGGCGCCGCCTGACGCCTCGGGGGTGTACCAATCGGCGAAGGCGAGAATGCGCAGGCCGTCGATGTCGGCAGGCATTTCGTACGGTGGCGAGTCGGGCATGACGGAACGCCGAAGGTAGCAGCAGCCGCAACTACGCTGGCGTGTGGTGCCGACCGTCACTCAACTCAGCACTCCGGATGTGCTCGACGACGCATCGGTTCGAGTCGCAGTGCTCGTGCCCTGCCACAACGAGTCGGTGTCCGTGGCCACGGTGGTCAACGACTTCCGGGCGGCCCTTCCGCATTCGACGGTGTATGTGTACGACAACTGTTCGACCGACGACACCGCCGACGTGGCTCGCGCGGCGGGCGCCGTGGTGCGAACCGAGCCCGAGCCGGGCAAGGGCAACGTGGTTCGTCGGATGTTCGCCGACATCGAAGCTGATGTGTACGTCATGGTCGACGGCGACGCGACGTACGAAGCGGCCGCAGCGCCTGGCATGGTCCGTCTGCTCATCGACGAGAGCCTCGACATGGTTGTCGGCAACCGCGTGAGCGAGATCGAAGAGGCGTACCGCCGTGGGCACGTGATCGGTAACCAGTTCTTCAACGGGTTGCACCGTTGGTTGTTCGGCAGCTCGTTCAAAGACGTCTTCTCCGGCTACCGAGTCTTGTCACGTCGACTCGTGAAGTCGTTCCCGACGATGGCACCCGGATTCGAGATCGAAGCCGAGCTCACGGTGCACGCGCTGGACATCAAAGCGCCGTGGGCCGAGGTGCCGACCAAGTACAAAGCTCGAGGCGAGGATTCGGCAAGCAAGCTGCGTACGTTTCGTGACGGCCGCCGGATCCTGCTCCGGTCGTTGTTGCTCTATAAGGAGATGCATCCGGCTCGGTTCTTCGGCGCGTTCTGCGGTTTGTTCGCTCTCACCGGTCTGGTGCTGGCCATACCGGTGATCGACGAGTTCGCGAAGTCGGGCCAAGTGCCGCGCTTTCCGACGGCGATCCTCGCGGCGTCGCTCGAGCTCGTCGCCTTCCTGTTCCTCGCCGCCGGTGTGATCCTCGACTCGATCGCGCGCCGGCACCGTGAGGTGAAACGCCTGCACTACCTGCGATTCACCGCGCCGATCGCGATGCAGGCGCAGAGCAGCGAGACTCAGCCGTCGTCGCGGTCCACCCAGGTCTTGGCCCAGTGATGCACGGCGTAGGCGTCCGGAAACGGACCGCCTGCGCGTTCCGGCTCGCTGAAGTGGTACGGGTAGAAGATCGCTGACGGGAACACCGCGATGTCGGCGTCGTCGTGTTTCTCCTTGTACTCCATCCACTGCTTGGTGACGTACTGCGGCCCGGTCTGCACGTTGGGCGACGCGTCGACGTTTGTGAGGATCGAGTCGGGCACCCCGTCGATGAGCTGTGCCAGGAACGGGTGCTGCGGGGCGCACCCGATGATGCTCGTGCCCAGCCACTGACCGTCCTCGCTCCCGAAGAAGCAACCGGCGTGCGCGATCAGCTCCTCGATCGAGCGCAGCGGTTCCTGATCGGTGTCGACGTACACGCCGCCGAACCGGTAGAGCAGCTCGAGCCGCGCGATGTCGGCCTGACTGGCGTACGACGAACCTCGGTCGAACCAGAATTGGTTTAGCAACGCGGGCATGTCCCACTCGCGCCACGTGTGCAGGGTCCAACCCGGATGGAGGTCGAGCCAGGCGCGACCGAACTGCTCGACTTCGTCGGGGACGGCAGAACCGAGCCAGATCCGATGAAAGACCTTCGGGATCCCACCGGGGAGTGCGCTCATACGAAGGAGTCCAGGTCGACGAGCAGCACGTCACTGTCATCGCTCGCGAGCGCACGTTCGATCGTCGTCGGCAGCGTCGCCCCGCCCGTGGTCACCACCGAGAACGTCGCTCCGAAATCCTGGTGGCAACGTTCGAGGCACGCGCGAACCGGATCATCGCCGGTTCGTAGCGACGCCGGGTCGAGGCGCAGCAGCAGACGCTCTACCAGGCCCGATTCGATGGCGGGCATCGCTCGGTGCAAGGCGTCGATCACGTCCTTGCTCGTCGCGCGAATCAGCGCAATCGGGACGTCGACGGTGGCCTCATCGAGTCGCGACGCATCGTCGGCCGCGTCGGCCCAGCGATCGACACCGTTGAGAACGAGGTTCTCTTCGAGTAGCGCTCGTGCTGCGGGGTCGCGGGAGATCCCGGTCACGTGGCCGCGCGGCCCCACGAGCTGAGCCATGCGAACGGCGATCGCGCCGACACCCGCCGATGCGTCGATCACGCTGTCACCGGCCCTGAGGAGCCGTTCGAGCCCGAGCACTTCACGCGGGTCGTACACGTCGAACAGATCGACGCCCTCCACCGAAGGTGATGCGCGCGGACAGACGAGGTTGCCACCGGCCCGTGTCCGAACAACCACTCGGTCGTTGGAGGCAGCGGCACGGAGATCACCTCGGCCCGGCGGCGAAGCGAGTTGATCGGGCACA
>Ga0105245_10000909_pt1 | contig 26907 bp, 34 predicted proteins | sample KBSM54metaG_FD_81523 | JGI IMG/M metagenome (GOLD analysis project Ga0105245, IMG submission 81523) | Miscanthus rhizosphere microbial communities from Kellogg Biological Station, Michigan, USA - KBS M5-4 metaG | ecosystem: Host-associated > Plants > Roots > Rhizosphere > Soil | place...
ATGCTCATCTCTCAGTCAACGAAGTTCTCCGAACTCCAGTCCCGCATCCACGGCCAGGTCCTCACCGAGGGCGACCAGGCCTGGGACGCCTCCCGCCAGACCTTCAACCTGACGCACGACCAGCGGCCCGCAGCGCTCGTGCGCGTGGCCAGTGCCGACGACGTAGCCGAGACGGTCCGCTATGCCGCACAGCGCGGCCTGCGGGTCGCCCCTCAGGGGACGGGCCACAACGCCGGCCCGATCGAGGGTCTCGAGGACTCGCTCCTGCTCCGCACCGACGCGCTCCAGGAGGTCCGGATCGACGTCGCGGCGCGCCGCGCCCGCGTGGGCTCCGGCGTCCGCTGGGCCGCGGTGGCCGACCCCGCCTCCGAGGCCGGGCTCGCGCCGCTGTCGGGCTCCTCGCGCGACGTCGGCATCGCCGGCTACTCGCTCGGCGGCGGCATGGGCTGGCTCGGTCGCAAGTACGGCCTCCAGGCGAACGCGCTCACCGCGGTCGAGCTGGTCACGGCCGACGGCGAGCTCCGCCGCATCGACCACGACAACGAGACCGACCTGTTCTGGGCCGTACGCGGCGGCGGCGGCAACTTCGGCATCGTCACGGCGCTCGAGTTCGAGCTGTTCGCGGTGCCGGAGATCTACGCGGGTGCGCTGTTCTTCCCGTACGAGCGCTCCTCGGAGGTCATGCACGCGTGGCACCAGTACGTGTCGGCCGGCATGCCCGACGAGATCACGACGGTGGGGCGCGTCGTCCAGGTTCCGCCGCTGCCGGAGATCCCGGAGATCATCCGCGGCAGGTCGTTCGCGATCGTGCAGGCCGCGTACCTCGGCAACGAGGCGGACGGCGCCGAGCTGATCCGGCCGCTGGCCGAGCTCGGGCCCGAGATGAACACGTTCGGGATGGTGCCGCCGAACGCGCTCGGCTACCTGGCCATGGACCCCGACGCCCCGATGCCCTATGCCGGCTCGTCGCGGGTGATCCGCGACGTGAGCGCCGCTGGGATCGACGCTCTGCTCGAGACCGCCGGCCCCGGCTCGGGCTCGACGCTGGCGAGCGTCGAGCTGCGCTCCCTCGGCGGCGCGCTCGGCCGCCGCACGCCGGGGCACGGGGCGCGCGCGACGCTCCCCGGCGACTACCTGATGTTCGCGGTAGGCGGGGTCTTCTCACCCGAGCAGCACGCCGAGGTGCTCGGCCAGGCCGAGGCCGTGTCGCATGGCCTCGCGCCGTGGGACTCGGGCACGCGCTACCTCAACTTCGAGGAGGGCAGGGTCGACGCCCGCGTCTTCTTCGACGAGGACACGTGGCGGCTGCTCCGTGCGCTCCGCACCGAGTGGGACCCCGAGGGCCTCTTCCTCGCCAACCACGAGATCAAGGACTCGTAGCCCCGGGTCAGGAGCTCTGGGGGGAACCTGGCGCGGCGTGGCTCCGGTAATCGAGCGGAGCCACGCCGCGCTGGCGCTTGAAGGCCTTGCTGAACGCGAACTGGTCGTTGAAGCCGAGCCGGGCCGCGATCTCCTTGATCGACAGGTCGCTGAAGCGCAGCAGCCGCACGGCCTCGAGCAGCACGCGGTCGAGGATGAGCTGCTTGGTCGTCTGCCCCGTGAGCTTGGTGAGCACGCGCGAGAGCGTCCCCGTCGTCACGCCGAGCTCGGCCGCGTAGTGGCCGGCCTCGTGGCTCACCGCCAGGTCGCGCTCGAGGAGCTCCTGGAACTGCTGGTAGAGCAGGAGGTCCGTGCGGCTCGCCCCGCCCTCCTCGAGCTGGCCCTCGCGCCAGCGCTGCGCCCACAGGAGCGCCGCGGACAGCAGGTGCCGGCGGAGCTCCGCTGACTCGGGGCCGGCGGGGCGCTGCACCTCCACCCGCAGCGCCTCGAGCAGGGCGTCGAAGGGCTCGGCCTCGTCCTCCGGGACGCGCAGCGCCGTGCACGCCTGGCCGGAGAACAGCCAGCGCCGCGAGCTCGTGAGCCAGTCGTCGTCGAAGCGCGCCACGACGGCGGTCACGTCATCGGCGCGCTGGAACTGGTGCACCTGTCCCTTCGCGATCAGCGTGAGCGTGTGCGGGCCGAACTCGACCGGCTCGCCGTCGATCAGGTGGCGGCCGCTGCCCTCGCGGACCCAGATCAGCTCGTGGTAGGCGTGCCGGTGCGGCGGGCGCACCTCGCCGTCGGCGATGGCCGGAAGGTGAAGCTCGATCACCTCGAGCGTGTCCGGCTCGGCGCGCAGATCGTCGACCACGACTTCCGTCATGACCCACATTCAAGAGAATTCGCGAATTCCTGCGCGGGGCCCTCGATTGCCGGAGGGCAGGCCGCGCGGAGATACTGGGCGGGCGATGTCGCAGGAGAACTCCGAGCTGAGGTCCTTGGCTGAGGCTGCCTTCGGAGCGCTCAACGCACGCGACCTGGACGGTTTCATTGCGGTGGCCGCCGAGGATGTCGAGTTCACGTCAATGGTCGCGGAGATGGAGGGAACGACCTTTCGTGGCCATGACGGCATCCGTATGTGGTGGGAAACGGTTGTCTCGGCGTTCGGCGACGTGCACTGGGAGGTCCTAGACGTTCGCGGCCCTGGGGATCGGGCCCTCGCGCACGTTCGCATGGACGGCACGCTCGGCGAGGTTCCAGTGAACCTGACAATGTGGCTCGCGGCGACCCTGCACGACGGCAAGGTGACGTGGTGGTCGTGGCATCGCGCCGAGCAGGAAGCCCTCGAAGCCGTCGGGCTGCGCGACTAGCTCGGGGTGACGAGGTTCGCGCTGCCGTTCTCGCTGCATGCCGTCGGCGGGCTCGGGCCGGTCGCTTGCGACGACGATGAGGACGCGGTGTCGTTCGCTGCCATGCGCTCGTAATTCGCAAATCCCAGAGAATCGGCGCATGAACCTCGACTCCTTCCCGCGCGAGTCGTTCCTGTTCGGCCCCTCGCCGGTGCATCCGCTCGACCGCCTGAGCTCCCACCTGGGCGGCGCCCGGCTGTGGGCGAAGCGGGATGACTGCAACAGCGGGCTCGCGTACGGCGGCAACAAGACGCGCAAGCTCGAGTACCTCGTGGCCGACGCGCTGGCGAAGGGCTGCGACACGCTGGTCTCGATAGGCGGCGTTCAATCGAACCACACCCGCCAGGTGGCCGCGGTCGCCGCGCGCAGCGGCCTCGACTGCGTGCTGGTCCAGGAGAGCTGGGTGGACTGGCCGGACGTCGTCTACGACCGCGTCGGGAACATCCAGCTGTCGCGCCTCATGGGCGCGGCCGTGCGCCTCGTCCAGGCGGGCTTCGGCATCGGCTTCAAGGAGAGCTGGGAGCAGGCGCTGGCCGACGTCGAGGCGCGCGGCGGGAAGCCGTACGCCATACCGGCCGGAGCGTCGGATCACGAGCTGGGCGGGCTGGGCTTCGCGCGCTGGGCGCAGGAGCTGGCCGAGCAGGAGCGCGAGCTGGGCGTCTTCTTCGACACGGTCGTCGTGTGCTCCGTCACGGGCAGCACCCAGGCGGGGATGATCGCGGGCTTCGCAGTGCAGGAGGCCGAACGGCGCGTGATCGGCATCGACGGCTCCGCGAAGCCCGCCGAGACGCACGCGCAGGTGGCGCGGATCGCCCGCAGGACGGCGGAGCTGATCGAGGTCGGCCGGGAGCTGCGCGACGACGAGATCGTGCTCGACGACCGCTACCACGCGGGCACCTATGGCATCCCGGACGAGCAGACGCTGGAGGCGATGCGCACCTCCGCACGCCTCGAGGGCATGATCACCGACCCGGTCTACGAGGGGAAGTCGATGGCCGGGATGATCGACCTCGTCGAGCGGGGCGAGATCGACACGGGCTCGAACGTGCTCTACGCCCACCTCGGCGGTCAGCCAGCGCTGAGCGCCTACGCCGGCCTGTTCATCTGATGTCGGAGCGGGTCGTCCGCCGTGCCGTCGACGCGTTCATGGCACGCGACCTCGACGGCATCCTCGCGGTGGCGGACGAGCAGATCGTGCTGCGTTCGCTGCTCACCGAAGCGGAGCGGCCGCTGTACCACGGCCATGAGGGGGTGCGTGACTGGTTCTCGAATGTGTTCGGCGTCTTTCCGGACTGGAGCCCGCGGCCGCGTGCCGCGTCCCTCGACGAGAACGGCTCGGTGGTGGTCGGGCTGGACGTGACGGCCACGGGCGCGGGGAGCGGTGCTCCCGTGGACCAGGTCTATTGGCTGGGGGCGCGGGTGGAAGCTGCCAAGATCATCTTCTTCGGGTTCTTCCGCACCGAGGAGGACGCTCTCGACGCCGTGACCCCGCCGCCCACATGATTCCCCCGGACACGCACATCGGAAGGGTCCGCCTGCGGGTGGCCGACATCGACGACCTGGCGACCTTCTACGAGCGCGTGATCGGCCTCCGTGCTGTGGAGCGCGACGCCGACGTGGCGCGCCTGGGGCCCGACGGTGGCGAGCCCCTTATCGAGCTGGTCTCCGCGCCGGACGCTCCCCCCGCGCCGAGCTTCAGCACCGGTCTGTTCCACCTCGCGATCCTGGTGCCCGACCGCGCCGAGCTGGCACGCTCGCTCCAGCGCGCGGCGAGCGCGGGCTGGCGTCTCACGGGAGCGTCCGACCACCTCGTGAGCGAGGCGCTCTACCTCCGCGACCCGGAGGGCAACGGAATCGAGATCTACCGCGACCGCCCGCGCGACCAGTGGGGCCACGACGGCGGCGAGCTCCGGATGGCGACCCTGCCCCTGGACCTGCAGGACGTCCTGGGCGAGCTGGACGGCGCCGAGGGGCCCGCGAACGGGGTGCCCGCGGACACGACGATCGGCCACGTGCACCTCCAGGTGGCGGACATCCCGGCGGCCGAGGGCTTCTACAACGGCGGGCTGGGACTGGACGTGATGGTGCGCTCCTACCCGGGCGCCCTGTTCCTCGCCGCCGGCGGCTACCACCACCACCTCGGCGTGAACACATGGCAGAGCCAGGGCGCCCCGCCGCCACCGGAGGGCGCGCTGGGACTGGACCGCTACGAGATCGTGCTGCCGGACGAGGCCGCGGTCGACGCCGCGGCCGAGGCCCTGGGCGAGCTCGGCGACCCGGAGCGGGTGGACGAGGGCGTGCTGGCAACCGATCCGTCGGGGATCCGGGTGCTGCTGAGGGCGCGCGGCGGTTAGCTCGCTCGCGGCCGCGGCGTCGGGTTCCGGCGAACGGCGGCGGTACAAGGGGTGTTCTCCGACAAGCATCCTGCTTTGGTGTTGCCAGGCAACACTTAGGCAGGATTGTCGAGGAGACCAGGCGGTCTGGCCCACCCTTCAATGCCGTCGTTGTAGTTGAGCCGCCCTCGCCAATGGGACCCCGCGCCGCGACCGCTGCGTAGTCGCGGCAGATGGAGCTTGTCGCCCGGATCGCCATGGGCCTCGCGATGGCGGCGGGGAGCCTTCAGGTGCAGTGGCGCCAGTCGACGCCGGTGGGCACCCATTCCGCCGGCCGGCTGGAGCACGGAGTCCGGCTGCCTCCGGAGGGACGAGCGTTCTTCACCTGGGACCCGGTGCTGCGGCGCTCACCCAACCGCGGCTGGCGGCGCTGGGGCACCGATCGCCTCGTGCGCGTCGTGCTGGAAGTCGCGCGCGACTTCCATGCCGCCCACCCGCGCGGCGCTCGGATGGCGGTCGGCGACCTCAGCCGCCGGCACGGCGGTGACTTCGGCCCGCGCTTCGGCTACATCGGGCACGCCAGCCACCAGAACGGCCTCGACGTGGACGTCTACTACCCGCGCGCGGACGGCCGCGAGCTCGCGCCGCGCTGGGCGTCGGAGATCGATCGCGGGCTGTCCCAGGAGCTCGTGAACCGGTTCTTGGCCGCCGGCGCGCTGGTCATCTTCGTGGGGCCGAGCACTGGTCTGACGGGGCCGCCGGGGCGCGTCCAGGCCCTCGTGCAGCACGACAACCACCTGCACGTGCGGCTGCCCCTATGAGGCGAGGCGCGGGCGAGGCGGATGCGAGAAGAGGCGCCACAGGCCGGCCTCGGGCATCCGCTCGACGGCGAGTCCGGCGGCCAGGCACTCGGCCTCGAGCATCGTGACCAGGCGTGGCTCCGGGGGGAAGCGGCTCATCGCGACGACGGTGCGCACGCGGACGGCCACCGGGCGCTCCTCGATCCAGAGCACCACCACCGGAGGCACGAGCACGGGCTTCCCGGAGCGGGGATCGGTCGTGGGCGACGACTCGCGCAGCTCCACCTCGATCACGCCACGGCTGAGCGGCTTCGCTTCCAGAAATGCCTGCACCGCCCGCCGCTCACCGATCACCAGATGACGGTAGGTGCGATCGCAGGGCACCGCTCTCCGCCATGTGTCTATGGACGGCGCCCGCCGCCATAGGGTGGACGTCCATGAACCCGCTCCCCATCAGGGCTTTCGCGCCTGGACGCGTGAATCTGATCGGCGAGCACACGGATTACAACGGCGGTGTCTGCCTCCCGTTCGCGATCGAATTGGGCGTCACCGTGACAGCCGAGCCGGGCGCGGGATCGCGGGTCGATGCGCCCGGACTGCGGGACGACGATCCGTACCTCCGCGGCGCCGTCGCCGAGCTCACCTCAGCCGGACTCGAGCTCCCGGGCTGCTCGCTCGACATCTCGAGCGATCTGCCGCAGGGCACGGGGCTCGCATCGTCGGCAGCCCTCTGTGTCTCGCTGGCGCTCGCGCTCTGCGCCGCAGCGGGGGGCGAGCCGCCCCCGCCCGTCGAGCTGGCGCGGCTCTGCTCGCGCATCGAGAACGAGTACGCAGGAGCGCAGACCGGCCTGCTCGACCAGCTCGCCTCGCTGCTCGGGCAGGAGGGTCACGCCCTGCGGCTGGACATGCGGACGCTCGAGGCGGTGGCCGTCCAGCTGGAGCTGGGCGGCCATGTGCTGGCGGTGCTCGACTCAGGCGCGCCACGGACCCTCGCCGCCTCCGGCTACAACGAACGCCGCGCCGAGTGCCGCCGCGCGGCCGAACTGCTCCAGGTGGAATGGCTGAGCGACGCCGGCGACGCCTCGGAGCTCCCCGCACCGCTCGACCGTCGTGTTCGCCACGTGCTGAGCGAGAACGCGCGCGTCGAGGCCGCTGTCGCCGCCGTTCCCGCTCGCGACTGGGCGGTCCTCGGGGAGCTGCTCGACGCATCGCATGCGAGCCTCCGCGACGACTACGAGGTCTCGGTGCCCGCCGTGGAGCGCGCCGTCGCCGCCTGCCACGAAGCCGGGGCGCTCGGCGCGCGCATCATGGGCGGCGGCTTCGGCGGCTCGGTGCTGGCGCTCTTCCCGCCCGGTGCGACGCCTCCCGAGGGCGCGATCGCCGTTCGCCCCGGTCCGGGCGCACGGGTTGTCTGGTAAAACCACCACCCGTGGACCGGCGACTGGCCAACAGGAACATCCGCACCGGGCTGATCGCGGGCGCGGTCGCCGTCATCGTGTTCGCACTGGCCTGGGTAGTGGGACTCGTCTACTGATGGCCGACGAGGTCCACGTCCACCACGCCGAGTCCGAGGCGGACGAGGCCGGCGAGGGGATCCACCTCCCCGGGCCGTCCTACCAGCCGGTGGCCCTGGCCTTCGGGATCACCCTCGCCATCACCGGCGTCGTCATCTACTTCCCGATCACCGTCATCGGGCTGGTCATCACGCTGGTCACGCTGTACCTCTGGATCCGCGACACCCGCCGCGAGATCTCAGAGCTGCCGCTCGAGCACTAGCTCGAGCACTACGCCGACTCGCGCGGCAGCTCGGACGTCGCGCCGTCCGCGACCCAGCAGCGCACGATGTCGCGCATCGAGAGGACGCCGACCATCTTGTCGCCGTCGACGACCACGAGGTGGCGGAAGCCTCCCGCCACCATCGCCTCGGCCGCACGCTCGAGCGACCAGTCGGGAGCCGCAAAGGTCAGCTCCGGCGAGAGGTGGTCGCTCACGACCTCGGAGTCGGGATTCTGCCCCGCGCCGACCGACATCAGGACGTCGCGCTCCGTGATGATCCCCGGCCCCGGCTGCTCGGGGTCGATGACCACGGCGGCCCCAACCTTGCGGTCGGCCATCGCCCGCGCGGCGTCGTGCAGCGAGCACCCGGGTGCCACGGTCACGACGGAAGTGCTCATGCCGGACCGAACCTGCATACGCGCCAATGTATCTGATGATCCAAGTGGCGCAAATGCCCGTATTCCCATACGTGCGGGCATCCACGGTGCAGCGGAGGCGCGACCTCTACAGCGAGGCGCTGGAGGTCATCGCTCGCCAGCACGGCGAGCCGGATCTCTCGCTCGCCAGGGTCGCGCACGAGATCGCCACGAGCCGCCGGCAGCTCCAGCGCGCACTCGCGGAGGTGGGCAACACCAGCTTCAGCCGGGAGCTGCAGCGGGCCCGGATGGAGCGCGCCGCTCAGCTGCTCCTGGCCGGCTCGCTGCCCGTCCAGGTCGTGGCCGGCGCGGTGGGCTACCGGCAGGCGGCCCAGTTCGCCAAGGTCTTCCGGCGCCACTACGGCTCCTCGCCGTCCACCTTTCGGCGGTCGCCGGGGCGGCTCGCCGCCTGAGCCGGGCGCCCGGCGCTGAGCGCCGCGCAAAACATGCCTTCTTGACTAGCCAATAAACTCGCGCGCCGTGAGCGAGAGGGAGCGCGTTCAGGCGGACGAGGCCAAGGGCCCGCCGGAGGAGGACCCCCGGATCGCGGGTGAGAAGCACCCGGTCGCGCGCATGATTGCGATCGGGGTGTTCGCCTCGCTGGTCGGGATCGCGATCACGCTCCAGATCGACTGGTTCCCCGAGCCCGCCTCGACCGCGGCGGACAAGATCGACACGCTCTACGACGTCCTCCTGATCTGCTCGGTCCCGGTCTTCGTCCTCGTGATGACGATCGCGATCTACTCGGTGGTGCGCTTCCGCGCCAAGCCGGGCGACATGGGCGACGGCCCGCCGATCCACGGCAACACGCGCCTCGAGATCATCTGGGTGACGATCCCGTTCATCATGGTCACGGCGCTCGCGATCTACGGCTGGATCACGCTCGACGACATCGAGGCAAAGCAGAAGAACGACATGGTCGTGGCCGTGACCGGGCAGCAGTTCACGTGGACGTTCGACTACCCGTCCGAGCGGCTCAAGGGCACGAAGGAGCTCTACCTGCCGGTCGACCGCCCGGTCGAGTTCAGGATCCACACCAAGGACGTGCTCCACTCCTTCTGGGTCCCGCAGTTCCGGCTGAAGTCCGACGCTGTGCCCGGCCTCACGACGAAGATCCGGGTGACGCCCGACAGGGAGGGCCAGTTCGAGGTGGTCTGCGCGGAGCTGTGCGGCCTGGGCCATTCGACCATGCGCCAGTTCGTGCACGTCGTGCCGGCCGCGGATTTCCAGAAGTGGGTTTCCGATCAGAAGCAGGCCGCCGGCGGCGGCGCCACCGGCGGCGGCGGAGGTGGCGGTGGCGGCGGAGCGGCGGCGCCGAACGGCGAGGAGCTCTTCACCTCCAACGGCTGCTCTGGCTGCCACACGCTCGCGGCCGCCGGCGCGACTGCAAAGGTGGGCCCGGACCTGGGCAAGCTGGGGAAAGTGGACGCCGCGTTCATCCGCAAGTCGATCGTTGACCCCAACGCCGAGGTGACCAAGGGCTACCAGCCGAACATCATGCCCCAGGACTTCGGCACCAAGCTCTCGAAGGAGGAGCTCGACGCACTTGTGAAGTACCTTCTGGAGTCCCAGCAATGACGTTGACTCAGCGCCTCTTCGCCCCCGGCTGGTACCGAGCAGCGCTCGGCGCATCGCTGGGGTTCGCCCTGGGGATGAGCATCGTGGTCGTGGTCCGCAGCCTCTACGGCTGGGACCCGATCTTGAACTGGGACGCGATCATCACGGTCGGCGGCCTCATCGCCGCCCCGCTGGGCTACCTGATCGGGATCGGCTGCTTCGACTACTGGTTCCGCTGGGCCGTCGGCGCGCCCACGATCCCCGAGGACCACTCGGGCCACGGCGCGTACAGCTGGCGCGACTACTTCCGGGTGAACACCGATCACAAGGTGATCGGCATCCAGTACATCTGCACGACCTTCTTCTTCTTCGTCGCCGGCGGCCTGATGGCGATGCTGATGCGCGCGGAGCTCGCCCAGCCCGGCACCCAGTTCGTGGACCCGAACACCTTCAACGGGCTGTTCTCGGTCCACGCGTCGCTGATGATCTTCCTGTTCATCATCCCGGTCTTCGCCGGGATCGCGAACTTCGTGATCCCGCTGATGATCGGGGCACCGGACATGGCGTTCCCGCGGCTGAACGCGCTCTCCTACTGGATGCTGCCGGCCGCCGGCGTAATGATGCTGTGCTCGTACTTCGCCGAGGGCGGCGCCTTCGCCACCGGCTGGACCGCCTACGCCCCGCTCTCGACCGACACGCCGCTCGGCCAGCAGTTCTTCACCCTCGGCGTGCAGTTCGCAGGCGCGTCGTCGATCGCCACCGCGCTGAACTTCCTGGTCACGATCATCACGATGCGGGCGCCCGGCATGACGTTCTGGCGCATGCCGCTGCTGGTCTGGGCCAACTTCACGACCTCGCTGCTGGTCGTGATCGCCACCCCGTTCATCGCCGGCTCGCAGTTCTTCGTGCTGCTCGACCGGACGATCGGGACGCACTTCTTCGACGTGGGCCAGGGCGGCGACGTGCTCATGTACCAGCACGTCTTCTGGTTCTACTCGCACCCGGCGGTCTACATCATGATGCTGCCGGGCTTCGGGATCATCAGCGAGGTCATCTCGACTCACGCCCGCAAGCCCGTGTTCGGCTACCGGATGATGGCCTTCTCGCTGGTGGCGATCGTGATCCTCGGCTTCACGGTCTGGGCCCACCACATGTTCGTGTCGGGGATGCAGGCCTGGATTCGCATACCGATGATGATCACGACGATGCTGATCGCGGTGCCGACCGGCATCAAGATCTTCTCCTGGCTGGCGACGCTCTGGAGAGGCGTGATTCACCTGCGAACGCCGATGCTGTTCGCGCTCGGCTTCATCACGATGTTCACGCTCGGCGGAATCAGCGGCATCATGCTCGCGGTCGTCCCGTTCGACATCCACGTGTCGGACACCTACTTCATCGTCGCCCACATCCACTACGTGCTGTTCGGCGGCTCCGTTTTCACGATCTTCGCCGGGCTCTACCACTGGTTCCCGAAGATGACCGGCCGGATGTACGACGAGACGCTCGGGCGCCTCCACTTCTGGATGTCGTTCGTCTTCTTCAACCTCACCTTCGGCCCGATGCACCTGGTGGGCATCGACGGCATGCCGAGGCGGGTGGCGGACTACTCCGAGCAGTTCGCGACCTGGAACGCGATCATCTCGATCTCGGCCTTCATCTTCGGCCTGTCGTTCCTGATCTTCCTCTACAACGTCATCACCTCGTGGCGGCACGGCCCGCTCGCGCCGGGCAACCCCTGGCGGGCGCACTCGATCGAGTGGCAGGTGTCCTCGCCGCCGCCGGTCTTCAACTTCGACGAGATCCCGACGGTGGTCGGCGGCCCGTACGAGTACGGAGTCCCGGGCGCGGTGCACGCTGTCTTCAGGGAGAAGGAGCCCGCTCGCGCGGGCGGGGTCCCTGCTCCGGCAGGAGGAGGCGGCGCACCACCGCCGGGTGACCCATGAAGCGCGTCCTCGTCGTAGCGAACGAGACGGTTGCGGGCAGGCCGCTCATAGAGGCCGTGAAGAAGCGCGCCGGTGGCGAGGAGATCCATGCCCATGTGATCAGCCCGCAGAACCAGCCGAAGCACGGCTACGTGATCTACGACGAGCACGTCCGCGACGCCGCTCAGAACCGGCTGGAGATGACGGTTGCCCTACTGCGCGAGGCCGGCATCGAGGCGGACGGCGAGGTGATGGATCCCGACCCGTACTCGGCCGTCATGGACGCCCTCGGCGAGCAGGACTATGACGAGATCGTGATCTCGACTCACCCCGAAACCCGCTCCGGCTGGCTACGCCAGGGCCTCGTGGACCGCGTGCAGCGGGCCGCGCGGCGGCCCGTCGAGCACGTGGTCGTCGACCTCGACGCCGAGCGCGACGACGTGAAGCGCACGCTCGTGGTCGCGAACGAGACGGTGGCCTCGCGGCCGCTGCTCGACGCTCTGAAGCGCAAGGCCGGCGAGGAGCCGCGGCGCTTCATCGTGATAGCGCCTCAGTCGGGCACGAACGGCGAGGGCGGCGGCGGCGCCCACGAGCGGCTCGCGCGGACGCTTGAGGAGCTCCAGGAGGCCGGTCTCGACGCGGTCGGGCAGGTGGAGCACCACGATCCGTACACGGCCATCCAGAACGCGCTGCAGTTCTACGCCCCCGACGACATCGTGATCTCGACGTTCCCGGAGACGCGCTCGGGCTGGCTGCGCAGCGACCTGATCGGCCGGGTTCAGGCCTCGACCGGCAAGCCCGTCGAGCACGTGGTTAGTGAGGAGAGCTGATGGAGTCCGCCTCGATAGCAGCCGGCCACGGCGCCCACGACGAGCATCACGGCCCTCCGGCGGCGAACGTCTCCTCGCGCGTCGAGGCCCAGTTCCTCGGAATGCTGCTTTTCATCATCTCCGAGATCATGCTCTTCGGAGCGTTCTTCACGGCCTACTTCTTCATCAGGGTCGTGGCGGGGGACGAGTGGTTCCCGATCGACGGGATCAGCCTGCCGAAGGCGGTCGCGGGCGTGAACACCGCGATCCTGATCTCCTCGAGCTTCACGATGCACTGGGCGCTCGAGGGGGCGCGCAACGAGAACCGCAACGCGCTCTGCGTCGGACTCCTGACCACCTTCCTGCTCGGCCTCACCTTCCTGACGGTCCAGGTCAACGAGTACGTGCACATCGGCTTCTCGCCGCAGGACCACGCGCAGGGGTCGATCTTCTACGGGCTCACCGGCCTGCACGGCTGCCACGTGTTCATCGGCCTGACCCTGCTCAGCTTTGCGACGATCCGCGCCTTCCGCGGCCACTTCACCGCCAAGGAGCACCGCGGCGTCGAGGTGCCGGGGATCTACTGGCACTTCGTCGACGTGATGTGGATCTTCGTGTACTCGACGGTCTACCTCCTGTAACACGATGCTGAATCCACTCCGCTCAGAGCAGGAGGCCTTCCGGTTCCTGCTTTACGTGGCCGCCGTCGCGGCGGTGGTGGTCGGGCTCGTGCTCCTGATCCGCGCGCTCTAGTGAGCGCGGACTTGGAGCTTGCCGAGCGCGCGGCGCGGGCCGCGGGTGACGTGCTGCTGTCGTACTACGGCCAGGCCCCTGAGGGGCTCGCGTCGAAGACCTCCGTCACGGACCCGGTCTCCGACGCCGACCGCGAGGCGGAGCGCATCATCCGCGACCTCCTCCTCGGCGAGCGGCCCGACGACGGCATACTCGGCGAGGAGGGCTCGGAGAGCCGGTCGGACAGCGGCCGCACCTGGATCGTCGACCCGCTCGACGGCACCGTGAACTTCCTCTACGGGCTGCGCACGTGGGCCGTGAGCATCGCGCTCGAGGACGAGGAGGGACTCGCCGCCGGGGTGGTCTTCGACCCCGTCGACCGCGAGTGCTTCACCGCCGTGCGCGGAGAGGGGGCGAGGATGAACGGGAACCCCATCCGCGTGAACGGCTGCGATCGCCTGGAGCGAGCGATGGTCGCCACCGGCTTCTCCTACGTGGCCGAGGAGCGGGCGCAGCAGGCGCACCTGCTGCTCGAGCTGCTGCCCCGCATCCGCGACGTGCGCCGCGCCGGCGCGGCCGCACTCGACCTCGCCTACGTGGCGGCAGGCCGCATCGACGCCTACTACGAGCGCGGCCTGAAGCGCTGGGACGAGGCGGCGGGCCTCCTGCTCGTCGCCGAGGCGGGTGGGAGCCTGGCCGACCTCGAGGGCGAGCCGCACGGCGTGATCGCGGCGGCGACGCCGCAGCTCTTCGACGAGCTGGCCGCCTTTGTCGCCTAGCCGCCGGTCTGCAGGATGTACTGGACCAGCGCCTGAATCTGCTGGTCGGTCAGCTTGCCCTTGAACTGGGGCATCACGTTTGCGGCGTAGCCCTTGACGACGAAGGCGTTGGGGTCCTCGATCGACTCGCGGACGTACTCCTCGGCGGACTTGCCCGGCTCGATGTTCCCGGCCTGGGTCTTCAGCTCGTCCAGGCTCGGGCCGATCGTGCCGTTCGAGCCGGCCGGGCCGAACGTGTGGCAGCCGGCGCAGCCCGCGGCCGTGAAGATCTGATCGCCCGTCTTGGCCTCCGCGAGCCCCGCGCTCGCAAGCTGGCCGCTGTCCTGGCCCTTCCGGGCGGCGGCGTAGCCCACGTAGGCGGCGACGTCGTTCGCGGTCGCGCCCTTCACGAGCCCCTTCGGCATCACGCTGTCGACCCGCGGGTGGAGGATCTGACGGTGCACGATGCCCTCGATCGTGTCCCTGCCGAGCCCGTCTCCGAGGGCTGTCTGGAACGCCGTGTCGAGGTTCGGGCCCGTGGTCCCGCCGGTGCCCGCCCGGGCGAGCGTGTGGCATGAGCCGCACTTCGCGACGAACTGCGCCTTGCCGGTCTCGAGGTCCGGCTCGTCACGCCCGCAGGCGCCCAGCGCAAGCCCGAGCGCGACCGCGCAGAGCGGCGCCAGAACGGCCTTGACCGTGTTGCGGGTGAGGCTCACGGGGCGGGAAGACTATCCGCTCGGGTGGCCGGACGCAGCCTCGATTACACCCCTCGCGACGCTCTCCCAGGAGTAGCGTCGGGCCGCCTCGGCGGCCAGCGCAGCGCGGGCCTGGGCGCGCTCGTCCGGGTCCAGCTCGAGCCATTCGACGAGGTTCGAGGCGATCTCCCTGACGGCTCCCGGGCCCACGTCGAACGACATCAGGTGGCGCATGTGCTCGGGCAGGGCGGGCCTGAGCGTGGCGGTGACCTCGGCCATGCCGGAGTGGTTGGCGGACAGCGGGAGCGCGCCGCAGGCCGCGGCCTCGGCGGCCACCATCCCGAACGACTCCGGGAAGGTCGAGGGCATCACCTGCGCCTCGCAGGCGGGCAGCAGGAGCGGGAGATCGTCGTGCTCGAGCCGGCCGGTGAAGTGGATGCGCTCGGCCGCCGCCGGCGCTGCGCGGAGCCAGGCGTCATCCACGGTGTCGAGGAACGCGTTCAGGTACCTGAGCTCTCCAGGCGGACCGCCCTCGAGCTCGCGGCCACGCGCCGCAATCTCCCGCAGATCGTCCAGGTCACGCCTCCTGAGCGAGTCCACGAAGCGCTCGAGCGCCTCCCGGTAGGTCCCGAAGCCCACGACCACCAGCCGCGCGTCCGGGACGCGGCCGACGACGAGCGGCCAGGCGGCCAGCAGGAGGTCGACACCTTTCGACACGATCAGCTTGCCGACGTAGCTCACGATCCTGTCCCGGCTCAGATCGAGCTCTCGGAGCACCTCCGCGGTGCCGCCCTCGCCGCCCCAGCCTGCAGCCGGCCGTGCCGCAAGCTGCTCCAGGTCCGGCTCACGCGGGCGAAACTCGTGCACGTCCACGCCGGGCGGGCCCAGGCGCGTGCGCTCCGGGAGCGAGGGCTCGTCGGCTAGCACCTCGAACAGCGAGTTGGCGGTGTGCTCGGATCCCACGAGCACTCCGGCGGCGCCTCGGATCCCCTCGAGCGCGTACGGCAGGAAGCGCTCGGGATTCGGGCGCACCGTGTACTCCAGGGCGCTCCCGTGGATCTTCACCGCGTAAGGCGACACGCCGGCCCTGGCGAGGATCACCGGCCCCATGACCAGGTGGTTGGCGAGCGCGACGTCCGGCGGCGGCACCGCGCGCACGGCGTCCACGTTCGCCGCGAGGTAGTGCCGAAGCTCCTCGTCCGTGAGCTCCGGGAAGGGCTTGGCGTCGAAGCCCTCGTAGGTGTCCGCCACGTAGACGGGAAGCACCCGGCCGATGTCCGGGATGTGGACCGTGACCCCCTCCGGCGGCTCCCAGTCGCGGTCCTGGCAGAGCAGATCGACCTCGTGCCCGAGCCGCGCGAGCGTCCGCGCCAGGTTGACGTTGTAGATGTTGCTGCCGGTGCCGCGCAGCAGGTAGCCATGGAAGATCAGTACGCGCACGCCGCTATTGTTCCCGCGCGATGCCCGCCCGCCAGAAGTACCGTCTGCGCGCCCGCTCGGACCGCGAGATCATCCGCGAGGTAGAGCCGGGGGTGACGTACGTGGACCACGAGACCGGCGAGGAGTTCCAGGTCGTGGGTGCGGTGCTCCCGCTGGCTCCGTCGCCGAGCGATCTTCCGTATGCGGTCGAGAACCTGCGCCTATGCGGATGCTCCCTCGAGCAGCTCGTCCAGAACGACCTGAACGACTGCCCGCACTGCGGCCGGCGCCTGCCCGCCGTCGAGCGCTGACCGCTCGGGTTCTCCTCCTGACGCTGCTCCTGGTCGCGGGTCTCGCCGGCTGCGGCGGCGACGACGAGCCGGCGAGGACGACCCGCGAGCTGCCCGACCTCGCGCTGCCGACGACGACGGAGACGAGCCCGCCCGTCACGGAGACGACGCCCGCGCCCGCGAGCACGACGGTGGACCCCGCCACCGAGACGCTGCCCGAGGAGGGACCCGCTACCACGCCCCAGCAGCCCGAGGACAGTCCGCAGAACGACGCGCCGCCGCCCGGGGACAGCCCCGCCGAGCGCTTCGAGGAGTACTGCAACGAGAATCCAGGCGCCTGCGGCTGAGCCTCAGACGAAGCAGCCGAGCGCCTTCTCGCGCGAGTCGAAGATGGTCAGGTGGCCCGCCAGGCCCGTGATCTGGAAGGGCCTCAGCACACGCTCCGTCGGACAGACGAGCACGAGCTCTCCCTTCCGCGCCGTGAAGTGGCGCAGCGCGTTGAGCAGCACGCCGAGGCCGGTGGAATCCATGAAGGTCACCTCTGACAGGTCCACCACCACGGCCTTCTTGCCCTCGTCGCACAGCCCGAAGAGGCGGCTCCCCAGCTTGGGCGCCGTCAGAGCGTCGACCTCCCCCCGGGGCGACACGACGTGGGTTGTGTCGTCGACGGCCTCGTCGACCAACCCGAAGTCGATCACGGGCGAGAAGCTATCACCACGCGCCCACCGGACGCGCAGGTCACCAGCCGCGGTGCGTGGGCACGGGCGAGCTGGGACGTCTCACACGCGCCGGTGATGGCACGCTCGGCTCGCTGCCACGGCGGCGCTCATGGCCGGGAGCGCGCGAGTGGTCGCGCACGCGTCCGCGGCCGAGGCTCCACGGGCCGAGCGGCAGCTTGATGCCGCCGCCTCCTGGGCCGTCGCGGCCTCCGCGCGGCCCCGGGCCCTCGCCGCCGCCGCCGTCGTCTCCGCGCGAGTCGTCGTCGTCATCGCGGAGCCGGAAGAACCAGATCAGCCAGATGACGAGGAGGCCCACGTCGAAGACGCGAAACCCAACCATGAAGATCCACCCCTCGGTGGTCATCGTGGTCGATGCTAGCGCGATGGCCGACGCGGTTGAAGGGCTTTTTTACGTTCCGCTGTCCGGATTGGTCACGTGGTTGCTCGGGACGTACGTGACCGTGTACAGCAGGCGGGCGCCGTTATAGGTGCAGCCGAACTTGTTCACCTCGCGCAGGTCCTGCATGGCGAACTGCTCGAGGCTCTTCGGCGGCTCGCAGCTGCCCTTGGCGCGCGAGGAGCGCCACCAGTTGGTGCGCGCCAAGTTCGTCGACAGGAGCGGGGCCCAGGTCGGCACCGTGATCGCGATCCAGTTGCCCTTCTTGACCGGAATCGGCCTGTCGAAGACGAACGTGGGCTTGGAGCCGAAGTAGCGGTCCAGCTGGAAGGTCTGCGACTGCGCGATCAGGCGGTGGTCGAGGCGCGTCTTGCGGGTGGTGCCCCGGCGGAGCACCGAGATCCGTGCGGTGGAGGGCGTCCCGAAGTTGTCGTTGAAGAACTTGACCTCCTCCGCCGTCGGCTTGGCGAGCTGGAGGGTGAACATCGTGATCCAGCCGTCGCGGCGGATGTAGTACGGGTTCTTCGGCCCGCCAGAGGCGCGACCCTGGTAGCCCGTCATCCGGACCGCCGCCACGCACGGGGACTCGGTGGTCCCCGGGCAGTTGAGCGACGCGGCGTCGGCCACGCCGCCCAGCTCGACGATGCGAGCAGAGGCAGCCGGCGTCAGCACCGCGGCGCCGGCGGCCAGGACGCATGTGAGCAGCAGGAATCGCTTCATCATCGGGGTACGAACACGCCTTATTGGCCCGTGTTGCGGCCCCTTATTTGTAGCGATACGTGATTCGCCCACGGTCCAGGTCGTAGGGCGACAGCTCGATCTTGACCCTGTCGCCCGGCAGGATGCGGATGTAGTGACGCCGCATCTTGCCGGAAATGTGACCCAGGACCTCGTGCCCGTTGTCGAGCTGGACCTTGAACATGGTGTTCGGGAGGGCCTCGACGATCTCACCCTCCATCTCGATCTTCTCTTCCTTGGGCACGGCAGGCAGGCGCCTAGATGGCGCGAACGTTCACCGCCTTCGGACCCTTGTCACCGGTCTCCTCCTCGTACTCCACCTTGGAGTTCTCGGTGAGTGACTTGAAGCCCTGACCATCGATTCCCGTGTAGTGGACGAACAGGTCACGGTCTCCATCGTCGGGTGTGATGAAGCCGTATCCCTTCTCGTCGTTGAACCACTTGACGGTTCCGGTAGGCACGTGGACCTTTCCTTCCTGCGCGTGCCCGGCCGATCCTGCATCGCGAATCCGAACCACGGCACTCTGCATGTTTCAACTACGCCGGCTCACGCCGACACTGACGGCACCACGCTACCAGGGGTGGGCGGCGGAAGGGAGGGCGGCAGGAATCAGCCCCGCAGCTCCGCCGCCACCTCGGCCAGCTCGCCCTCCTTCGGCTGCATGGGCTGGCCAGGCAGGCGGAGGGGGTCGTCGTCGTAGCGCGGGATCACGTGGATGTGGAGGTGGAAGACCGTCTGCCAGGCGGCCGGCTCGCAGGAGTTCAGGAGGTTGATCCCGTCGCAGCCGAGCGTGTCGCGCATCCGGAGTGCGAGCCGCTTCGCGGCGATGACCGTGTGCTCGAGGTCCTCGTCGGGCGCGTCGTAGAGGTTGCGCGAATGGTTGCGCGGAATGACGAGCGCGTGCCCGCGCGTCCATGGGTTGATGTCCATGAACGCGATCGTGTGCTCGTCCTCCTGGACGATCTCCGCCGGGAGCTCGCCCGCCGCGATCTTGCAGAAGATGCAGTCGTCTGGCATGGGCGGGCAGCCTACAGCCAGCCCACCTTCTTGAAGTACCGGTACAGCGCGGTGCAGATGACCAGCATCGCCAGCAGTGCGGCGGGGTAGCCGAACTCCCATCTCAACTCAGGCATGTGCTCGAAGTTCATTCCGTAGATGCCGGCGATGGCAGTCGGCACCGCGATGATCGCGACCCAGGCGGAGATGATCCGAACGTCGTCGTTCTGGCGCACCGCCACCTGCGCCAGGTTGGCCTGCAGCGAGCCGGACAGGAGGTCGCGCATGGCATCGAGCTGCTCTCGCACGCGGATCAGGTGGTCGTTGACGTCGCGGAAGTAGTCGCGGATCTCGGGGTGGATCTGCGCGTAGTGGCCGCCGGCAAGCTTTTCCATCGGGTCCACGAGCGGGGCCGTGGCCTTGCGGAAGCCGAGCACCTCGCGCTGCAGACGGTAGATGCGCTCCGCCGGGTTCACGCGCTCGTTGGAGAAGAGCTGTTCCTCGACCTCGTCGATGTCGGTCTCGAGGCCCTCTATCGCCGGCTGGTAGTCGTCCACGATCTGGTCGATGATCGCGTGCAGGGCCGAGCTCGGCCCATGCTTGAGCCGCTTCGGCTCGGCGTCGAGCCGCTCCCGCACGGCCGCCAGCGAGCTCGCCTGCCCGTGACGCACCGTGATGAGGAAGTCCTCGCCCAGGAAGACGAGCACCTCCCCCAGCTCGATCACCTCGGTCGGGTCGACGTAGCGCGCGGTCTTCAGGACGAGGAAGATCATCTCGCTGTAGACCTCGAGCTTGGGCCGCTGGTGCGCGTGGATCGCGTCCTCGACCGCGAGCGGATGCAGGCCGAACTCGCGCCGAATCGCGTCGAACTCCTCCGCGGTCGGCTCGTAGAGGCCGATCCAGACGAACGTGCCGGGCTGGTGGCGCTCGTCGTAGGCGTGCGAGAGCTCGACCTTGCCGTCGCGCCGGACGCCGTTCTCGTATATCGCGCAGTCGACGATCACCGCTGGGCATTCTGGCGCAGCCGTCGGGCGATCTCGACCGCTTGGTCGCGGCTCGTGACCTCTCCGGCGTACGCCGCCTCCTCGAGCTCGGCCAGCACACGGCCTAGCTCGGGCCCGGGCTCGATGCCGAGCTCCTCCGCCAGCTCGTCGCCCCGCAGCGGCAGCCGCGGCGGCCCCTGACGTCGCCACTCGAGCGCGACCGGCATCAGCTCCTTCGCCAGCTCCATGTGGTTGTCGATCGCGCGGTCGGCGTTCTTGCCGCGTGTCGCCAGCCTGTCGGCACACGAGAGCAGCGTGACCTCGACCTCCACCGGCGACGTGCGCTTGAGGTAGCGGTAGATCGCCCTCCGGTCGAGCGGGCGGTCGTGGACGAGGAATCCGAGCACGAGGTGATGGCGTGTGATGCCCTGGAGGAAGCGGCTGAGCCGTTCGCTCGTGCGCAGGCGGCGGCATACCTGGCGGACCATCTCCTCGCCGAGCCGGTCGTGCCCCATGAAGGTCACGCGACCGTCCTCGCGCACGTCGTGTGTGGCGGGCTTGCCGATGTCGTGCAGCAGCGCGCCGAGGCGGAGCGCCTGCCCGCGTGTGAGCTCGTCGGCGAGCGGCTCGTCGAGGACCTCGCGGAGCTCGCCCTCGACCTCCCCCTCCAGCTCGATCAGGCGCTCCAGGACCTCGAGCGTGTGCCCGTAGACGTCCTTGTGGTGGTAGTGGCTCTGCTCGACGTCGTGGAGGGCGGCCAGCTCGGGGAGGACCGCGTGGAGCATGCCGAGGCGGTCGGCGAGTGCGAGGCCCTGCACGGCGCCCGGGGCCAGCACCAGCCGGCGCAGCTCCGCGAAGACGCGCTCGCCGGATGCCTCCGTTACGCGCGGAGCCGCCTCCGAGGTCAGACGCTCCGTCTCCGCGTCCGGCTGGAAGCCGAGCTCCGCGGCAAAGCGCGCAAGCCGGAGCGGCCGCAGCGGATCGTTGTCATACGACTCCGGGCCGATCACCCTCAGGGTGCGGGATTCGATGTCCGCCCGGCCCCCGAGCGGGTCCACGAGGTCGCCGCCCTCGGAGGCCCTGGCCATCGCGTTGACGGTGAAGTCCCGCTTCCGCAGGTCCTCCTCGATCGTCGCGCCCTGTAGCGGCGCGTAGTCGTAGACGCGGCCGCCGCGACGGTCCACGACGCGCCAGGCGCCGAACGCCTCCGACAGCTGGAAGACCGGGCCGCGCACCTCGGCGGCGCGCTCGCGTGCGGCCGCCTCGGGATCGCCCTCCACGGCGATGTCGATGTCGGTGACCTCGCGGCCCAGGAGCTCGTCGCGCAGCGCGCCGCCGACTATCCAGGACCTGCTCACCTGACCGGCTCGCGCCTGACCCGCGCGAGCAGCCCCGTCGTCACCTCGTAGTTGATCGTCCCGAGTCGCCGCGCCACCTCCTCGGCGAGGATCCGCTCGTCGCCCTGGCGCCCGATCAGCACCACATCGTCACCGAGCTCGACGTCGGTGTCCGGGCCGAGCGCCACCGTCACGTTGTCCATGCTGACCGCTCCCACGAGCGGATGCCGCCGGCCCCTGATCAGGACGTCGGCGTTGTTCGTCAGGCCGCGGCGCCAGCCGTCCCCGTAGCCGATCGGCACGGTGGCGAGCCAGGTGGCCTCGTACGCCCGCCAGCGGCGGCCGTAGCCGACACTCTCGCCGGCGTCGAGGCGGCGCACGGACGCCACCCACGAGTGGAGCGACAGCGCGGGCTCGAGGTCATTGGCGCCGGGGTCCCCCTGGAGCGGATCCAGCCCGTAGATCGCGACGCCGCAGCGCACCATGTCGAAGTGCGACTCCGGGTCGCGGAGGGCCGCAGCGCTGTTCGCCGCGTGCACCAGCAGGTCGCCGCGGCCCACGTCCTCCACGAACTCCCGGAACGCCGCGAGCTGCGCGGGGAAGTGGTCGTCGCCGGGCTCGTCCGCGGTCGCGAAGTGGGTCATCAGGCCGACCGCGTTCGGGCGCGCGGCGAGCCGCAGCGCCAGCTCGCGGTCCTTGGTGCCGAGGCGCCCCATCCCGGTGTCGAGCTTCACGTGTATGCGCGGAGCGGCGTCGGCCACCTCTTCGGTCCACGCCACCACGTCGGCGTCGGCTTCGACGGCCGTTCGCAGCTCGTCTGCGGTGAGCGCACCCATGACCAGCAGATCCCCTCCGATGCCCGCCTCTCGCAACTCGACGGCCTCCTGAGCGGTCGCCACGGCGAGCCATTCGGCGCCACCGGCAAGCGCGGCCTCGGCGGACGCCACCGAGCCGTGTCCATACCCGTTTGCCTTGACGACGGCGCACAGGGGCTTCGGCAGGCGCGCGCAGTTGCGCTCGATGGCGCCCAGGTCGATGCGTGCGACCGCCCGCGAGGAGACGCTCACGCCGTCAGGGCGCCGAGCACGTCCAGCCGTGTGACGACGCCCACGAGGCGCCCGTCCTCCACGACCGGGAGCCGGTTGTGGCCCTTCGCGTGGATGAGCCGGGCGGCCTCCTTCACGCTGGTGTCCGGGTCGACCGTGTCGGGGTCCCGGGTCATCATGTCGGCCGCGTTCGCCGCGAACGCCTTGCGGAGACGGCCCTCGAAGCGACTCAGCGGCTCCAGGAAGACCGTGCCGCCGAACAGGTTTATGTAGTGCGGGATGTGGAGGTCCCCGTCCTGATCGGGCAGCACGAGGTCGGCCTCGGTGACCATTCCCACGCAGCGGCCGTCCGAGTCCACGACCGGCACGCCCGGGAGCTGGTGCTCGCGGAGCGTGGCCACGACGTCCTGCACCGACGTCTCGGGCGCCACCGTGGCGGGGTTCGAGTCCATGATGTCGCGGACCTGGTCGGGCATCGCGGGGCGACCTTACCTCAATGGCCGCGCGATCCCGACGTCAACGGCAGCGGTACCGCTGACGCTCAGTGAAGCGCCAACCCCCAGGGCAGGCCCTCGATCACGTCCCCCGCCATCACGTGGTCGGCGCCCACGCGCCCCGCGGCGTGCCGCGCCGCCAGCGCGTGCGCGAGCACTCCCAGCGACGCCGCCTCGAGCGCGCCGAGGCGCTTTGCCAGGAGCGCGCCGATCAGCCCGGAGAGCACGTCGCCGGTGCCCGCCGTCGCGAGCGCCGGCGTGCCGCCCCGGCTGATCGCCAGCGGTCCGCCGGGCTCGGCCACGATCGTGTCGTCCCCCTTCAGCAGCACGACAGCGCCGCTCCGCTCCGCCGCTTCCCGGACGTGCCTCAAGCGGTGGGCCGCCACCTCGCCCACGTCAACCTCCAGCAGACGTCCCAGCTCCGCCTCGTGAGGGGTCAGGACCGTGCGCGCCTCGCGCTCGCGGAACAGCTCCAGCCGGCCGGCGTGGGCGTTCAGGCCGTCGGCGTCCACGAGCAGGGGCGCCTCGACCGCCACGGCGACTGCGCGCGCGAACTCCTGGGCGCTCTCCGCGCGGCCCAGGCCGGGGCCCAGGACCACCGCCCCGGCGCGCTCCGCCAGCTCCTCGACGTCGCTCACGCCGGCCGGCGTGTGGAAGCCGTCGTCGTCAGGCATGCCGCGGCTCATCTGCTCGAGCAGCCGCAGATCCACCGTGGGCTGCACGGATCGCGGGACCGCCACCTGCACGTAGCCTGCCCCCGCACGCTGCGCCGAGCGAGCCGCCATCGTCGGCGCGCCGGTGAGCCCGATGGAGCCTCCGACCACGACCACCACGCCCGAGTCGAACTTCGAGCCGGTGCGCTCACGATGCGGGTAGAGCTCAAGCACCCGCTCCGATATCAGCCCCGCCGCGGCGGGCGCCGGTGCGCCCCGGGGAATGCCGATCTCGACCACCTCGACGTTCCCGGCGTGCCCCTTCCCCGGTTGCACGTGCAGGCCGACCTTGGAGCCGTGGAATGTCGCCGTTGCCCCGGCCCGGACCGCCTCCGTCTCGATCTCTCCAGTGGACGCGTTCACGCCCGACGGCACGTCGCACGCGACCACCGGCGCGTCCTGCTCGTTGATCGCCGCGATCGCCGATGCCAGCGGCTCTCGCGGCGCGCCCTCGAAGCCCGTGCCGAGCAGCGAGTCCACGACCGCGGCGGAGCCGTGCAGCCGCTCGGGATCGAACGGCTCGGTGCCGTCGATCACCTCGACCTCGTGGCCGTCCTCGGCGAGGAGCCGCGCAGCCACGCGGCCGTCCGCGCCGTTGTTGCCCTTGCCGGCGACGACGCGGATCGGCCCGCCGCCACCCGCCGCCTCAGCGGTCACGCGGGCAAGCCCGAGCGCCGCTCGCTCCATCAGGTCGTCCGGCGGCACGCCCTGCTCCTCGATCGCCCACGTGTCCGCCGCCCGCGCCTCGGCGGCTTCGAAGACGGGATCGACCCAGTCGGGGAGCTCGCTCACCGCAGGATCGCCACTGCGCCGGCGACCTCGTCGGTGTGCGTCAGCGAGATCGCGAGCTCGCCGCCCAGCTCGGCCGCGCGCGCCGCGACGGTCCCGCTCAGCCGCAGCTCGGGCGCTCCCCCCGTCGCGACGACCTCGACGTCGCGGAAGCTCCAGCCGGTCATGCCGAGCGCCTTCGCCACCGCCTCCTTCGCGCAGAAGCGCGCCGCGAGGTGCATCCCCGGCCTCGCCCGCCCGGCCGCGTATTCGCGCTCGGCGTCGGTGAACACGCGCTCGGCCAGGCGCGGCCGCCGCTGCAGCGCGCGCTCGAAGCGCCGCACGTCCAGGAGGTCGATGCCCACGCCGCCCATCGGCGCGTGAAGCTACTCCACAGTTACGGTCTTGGCGAGGTTGCGCGGCTGGTCCACGTTGAGGCCGCGTGCGCGCGCGATGTAGTAGGCCACGAGCTGGAGCGGGATGACCGCGAGGAGCGGCTGGAGCAGCCAGTCGGTGCGCGGCACCTCCACGACCTCCTCGGCGTACTCCGCGACCTGCCCACTGCCCTCGGTCGCCACCGCGATCACGTGCGCGCCGCGAGCCCGCACCTCCGCGATGTTCGACAGCACCTTCTCGAGCACCGGCGAGTCGGTCGCCACGCACACGACGGGAGTCCGCTCGTCGAGCAGCGCGATCGGGCCGTGCTTCATCTCGCCCGCCGCGTACGCGTCGGTCGGGATGTAGGAGACCTCCTTCAGCTTCAGCGCGCCCTCGAGGCAGATCGGCAGGCCCACGTGCCGCCCGAGGTAGAGGAAGAAGCCCGCGTCCTTCCAGTGCTCGGCGATGGTGCGCACCTGCTCGTCGACGTCCTCCAGCAGCGCCGCCATCGCCTGTGGGATCGCGCGGAGCTCCTTGGAGAGCGCGCGGTGGACCTCCGGCTCGAGCGTTCCGCGCAGCTCCGCCAGCTTCAGGGCGAGCATGTACATGCCCGCGACCTGCGCCACGAACGTCTTCGTCGCGGCCACCCCGATCTCGAGGCCCGCGCGCGTGAACAGAACTCCGTCGGAGTCGCGTGTGGCCTGGCTCCCCTGGATGTTCGTCACGGCCAGCACCTTGGCGCCGCGCTCGCGGGCGAGGCGCATCGCGGCGAGCGTGTCGGCTGTCTCGCCGGACTGCGTGATCCCGATCACGAGGTCGCGCTCGTCGATGACCGGGTTGCGGTAGCGGAACTCGGACGCGATGTCCATCTCGACGGGCAGGCGCGACCACCACTCGATCGCGTAGCGGCCCACGAGCCCGGCGTGGTAGGCGGTGCCGCAGCCCACGATCACAACGCGGCGGATGTCCTTCAGGAACTCGTCGGAGATCGTGCCGAGCGGCTCGAGCGCCACACCGTCATCCGTGAGCCGGTCGGCGATCGTCTCCGCCACGGCGTCCGCCTGCTCGTGGATCTCCTTGAGCATGAACGTCTCGTAGCCGGCCTTCTCGGCCTGCTCGTCGCTCCAGTCGACCCTGTCGACCTCGCGCTCGATCTCGCTCCCGTCCGGTGAGATGAAGCGCGAGCCCGCGGGCGTGACCGCCACGATCTCGCCGTCGTGCACAAGCTGCACGTTGCGCGTCTCCGACATGAAGGCCGGGATGGCCGAGGCGATGAAGCTCTCGCCCTCGCCGAGCCCCACCACGAGCGGGCACTCCTTGCGGGCGCCGACGAGCACGTCGGGCTGGTCCGCCGACATCGCGACGAACGCGTAGTGGCCGCGCAGGTCGTTGTAGGCGAGGCGCACAGCCTCCACCAGATCCCCGTCAAAGTGCGAAGCAATCAGATGGGCCACGACCTCGGCGTCGGTCTCGGACGTGAACTCGGCGCCCTCGCCCGTGAGACGGTCGCGCAGCTCGGTCCAGTTCTCGATGATGCCGTTGAGGACGATGTGGAAGCGCTTCGACGTGTCCCAGTGCGGGTGGGCGTTGGCCTCGGTCACGCGCCCATGGGTGGCCCAGCGGGTGTGGCCGATGCCCGTGGAGCCCTTCAGGTGCCCATTCGACGCGGCCACGGCGTCGCGCAGGTTCTGGAGGTTCCCGACCGCGTGGACGCTGCCGACCGACCCGCCCGCGACGAGCGCCAGCCCCGCGGAGTCGTAGCCGCGGTACTCGAGCCGCTGGAGGCCCTGAAGCAGGAGGTCACGGCATTCGCGCGACCCCACGTATCCGATGATCCCGCACATAGGTCGAATCAGCCTAACTCTGCTTTCACGAGGTTCGCCAACCGACTAACGATCTCCTCGCACTCATCCTCGCGCGGGGCCTCAACCATCACGCGCACCAGCGACTCCGTGCCGGAGCGGCGCACCAGCACGCGGCCGCGGCCCCTGAGCGCCTCCGCCTCGCGCTCCACCGCCGCCCAGACGGCGTCGGCTCCGTCGAGGGCGTTGCGGTCGCGGAC
>Ga0105245_10000910_pt1 | contig 26901 bp, 25 predicted proteins | sample KBSM54metaG_FD_81523 | JGI IMG/M metagenome (GOLD analysis project Ga0105245, IMG submission 81523) | Miscanthus rhizosphere microbial communities from Kellogg Biological Station, Michigan, USA - KBS M5-4 metaG | ecosystem: Host-associated > Plants > Roots > Rhizosphere > Soil | place...
ATCGACGATCTGCGCCAGATCTATCATGCGGTTGGCGGGCCGGTGCGCGGGCTGGCACGACCGGCGACACGGGCTGTGCTCGAGCAACGCTTCTCCTATGTTTTCCATGGCCGCGACGGCTATCCGCCGACGGTTGCGATCGAGGATTTGCCGGGTGAAGTCCTGATCGGTGACGTCATGATTCGCTCGGTCGGGCAGCCGCACGGCACTATCGAATCCGCAGGGTTGCGGTTCGAGCACGGCGGAAAATCCATCGGCTATGCAACCGATTTCAACATCTTAACCGATGATATGATAAGCCTGTATCAGGAGCTGGATGTCTGGGTGGTCGATGCGCTGCGCTATCGTCCGCATCCGACTCATCCTGATGTACCGACCGCGCTTGGCTGGATCGAACAATTGCGGCCGCGCCGGGCGGCGTTGATCCATATGGACCAGTCAATGGATTACGCGACCCTGGTTGGCGTGCTTCCGGCCGGTGTCGAACCCGGTTATGACGGGCTCGAGGTGACGCCATGAACGATCGGTCCGCGGATATTCTCTATTATGCGCTGTGGTTGATCCTGCCGATATCGGCGCTGGCGGCACGGCGGATCCCGATGAAGGACAGCCTGAAGATGGCGCTGGCCTGGGTGGCGATCTTCGGCGTGCTGTTCGTGCTGGTCGCCGCCTGGCAGCAGGCCTTTGGCGTCGGCGCCGGGTTGAGAGGGTTTTTCGGTGGATAGGGGGTCTGGATCGGGCTCAACACTAGTCCGCGAGTATCGATCTGAATTTAACATAATGTGTATTATCAAACTGACTGATGTAGCGCGGGCGGGGCTATCCCCTCTTCCGTCATGCCGGACTTGTTCCGGCATCCATCGTGCCGCACGAACTGCAGGCGTCGTGTATTCGGCCCGATTGACCCCGGAACAAGTCCGGGGTGACGTCAGCTTGTGGCAAATAGCCGCATGATCGACCGTCTCACTACCATCATGGCACGCCTGCGTGACCCTGAAACCGGCTGCGACTGGGATGTCGCCCAGGATTTCGCGACGATCGCGCCGTACACGATCGAGGAAGCCTATGAGGTCGCTGACGCGATCGCCCGGGGCGACATGGCGGATCTCAAGGACGAGCTCGGAGACCTGCTCCTCCAGGTCGTCTTCCACAGCCGCATGGCCGAGGAAGCAGGCCTGTTCGCGCTGCCTGACGTCGTGGCGGCAATCAGCGACAAGATGGAGCGCCGCCATCCGCACGTCTTCGGCGACGCTGCCGGCGGCCACGCCCAGCATTGGGAGCGGCTGAAAGCGAACGAGCGCGAGGCAAAGGGCGACAGCGGCGCGCTCGACGGCGTCGCGATCGGCCTGCCCGCGCTGCTCCGCGCCGAAAAGCTCCAGAAGCGGGCGGCACGGACCGGGTTCGACTGGCCCGATGCCGAAGGGCCGCGCGCCAAGGTGATCGAGGAAATCGCCGAAATCGACGCCGCCTCCCCCGCCGAGCGCGAGGAAGAGATCGGCGACCTGCTCTTCGCGGTGGTCAACTGGGCCAGGCATCTCGGCGTCGATGCCGAGGCGGCACTCCGCGCTGCGAACGCGAAGTTCGAGCGGCGGTTCAAGGCGATGGAGGCCGAGGCCGGCGATGCATTTGCTGGGCTCGATCTTGATGCCAAGGAAGAGCTCTGGCTGTCGGCGAAGCGCACAGAGCAGCGCTAGCGATGTTGGACGCCCGGTAGGGGTAGTAACCGTAAACCGGAACGTCCAAGAGGCCTTAACTAGGCGGCCCCATATCAAGATTCTCGGGTGCGAGCTGGATTTGTATCGACTGAAAGCCAACACTCTCTACAACCTTGTGGGCGTTTTTGATGCATTGCTGCGGAACCCGCGCATCATGATAGATTATCATATTGTTCCTGGGATCGAAGCGACTTCGAAGATCTTCTTTAAATTGCTTTCGATCGAAAATCACGTCTCCCGTCATGTACGTGCACTTGTTCTCAAAGAACCCAACATAGGAAATATAGGTAATCGGTTCCTGTCGCGGCGCATCGGGCAGAACTGCGCTCTGAATGGCCGCGATCGTCGGAATGAGAAATTGCGCGAACATGGATGATAAGTAGCAAGTTTGCCGACTGCCCGCCACCGTCACAGGGTCGAGCCTCCACGGCCTTACTGTTCACCGTCCTGATCCGCGGCAAGCGCAGAAACGACACGCCCCTGAATGATATCGCGGAGCAGGCTTTGGAGCATCTCGCGCTCCGCCACACTCAAATGCCCAAAATATTCAGCGTCATTAGCGTCAGCCAGCGCCGCCAGCTCAGGCACCAGCGCCCGGCCCTCCGGCGTAAGCCACACATCCTGGTGTCGACGATCCGACGTCATTGGCGCCTTGCTCGCCAGCCCCTTCCCCGCCAGCCGGTCGACCAGCTTCGAAATCGCCCCCTTGGTCATCCCGAGATCCCTCGCCAGCCGGTTCGGCGCGCCGACGTCACGGGCATGGATACTGCGGAGCAGCACCCACTCCGCAAGCGTCACGTCCCGCGCCGCCAGCTTCTGGCTGAGGCCAAGCGACACATGGTTGGAGGCGGAGCGCAGCCAATAGCCGAGATGGGCCTCGAGGGGGCTCGGCTCAGAGGTTGCGTCCACGATAGCTCCTTTAGTTGACTAGGAAACTACTGCGAAATAGTTTCCTAGTCAACTAATATATGGACTCTGTCCTTAGGAGTGGTTAGCCGACATGTTGAAGCCGCGCTTCGCCAGCGTGCAGGAAACAGGCCTTTGAGAACACACCCGCCGGAATCGGGTTCGGAAGGCGAACGTCATCAAGGCCAGGCAAGGGCTCGCACTCAGGACTGAAGGACCGGTCGATCTGCGAAATGAAGCCAAGGATGACGCCATTTTCTTTGGCAAAATCGTTCAGCACCAGCATCTGATCCCAGAGCGATGGCTTGTTTCTCTGTTGGTCCAGGATTTGCAGATAGTCGATGACGGCCACTGTGCCTCTCGGCGAGCCCGATAGATATCGAACAATGAAATCGGCGCTTATGTCGCCCGACGTCGCGATTTCGGGCGCCCGCTCAACCGCGCCGTTATCCAGTGACTGGATAAGCCGCCTCACCTCCTGATCGGTATATTCCAGCGTGAAGAACACGGCTCGCCGTCCATCACGAGCGGCGTCGAGCAAAAGCTGCAATGCCACCAGGGCCTTGCCGTTCCCGGGACGGGCACCGAGCAGAAGCATATCGCCTTCGACCAGCCTCGGCAGCAATGCGGATGCCGGCGGGTTCGCCGCCATCCGCGCTGACAGCGCACTCCACGCGCTAAAACCTTCCTCGCGGGCGATCCGGTCCTGCGCTTCATGCAGGGGAATTTTTTCACCGCGAGCCAGTAATCTGGCCCGGCGCTTCAAGTGATAGATAGGTACGGACAGGCGCATCATAGACCTCCATCCCGAGCCGCAATCGCAACCCCTCCTTATGCGAACGCTCGGACGGATGGTTCGATGAACCTCGTCGCCCCATATGTGTGATACTTCCCCGATGGAGGGGGGAGGCGCGGGCCAAGCCTGTTTCCGGAAGCTATCGTAGACCGGGGATCCGGACAAGCCTTGACGGCGTAAAAGCTGCGAAGCGGCCATTCTGCCGGGCTGGCGCGAGCGTCCGGGCCCCTTTTGGGATGTTACGCGACCTATCCCGCCCGCTTCTGGAACCGCTCATAATCCTGCGACGGCATCCGCAGAGGCAGCGATCAAGATCGGCCGAACGGCAGTAGCCTAATCCGCAACCGGCTCCAAGGAGACAGCCATCTCCAGGGCCACCTTGGAATGAGGCGAGCCACTGTTGATCGCAGCTTGAGGCTTTAATTCATCTAGGGCGTAAACGATTTGGGCAGCATGACCGGGCAGGAACAGCGCCACGTCCTTGGGATCGTTTACATAGATGCCAACGCTATGCACCAAGCCATCCTCGGCCATAAGATCAACCGTGTTGTTAGCGCCAGAGCTATCTTGGCCAGCCCGGTAAACGCGCGTAATTACGCCTGAATGACGTTGCAGGGGCATTTTTCCAGCGTCAATACTGGCCCACCATTCGTCGGAGCCAAACAAACCATATCTTCCCGATAGCCCCATCTGGGGCTTCGCGGCGTTGAGCGTCAGAGCCTGCGCGAGTGCGACATGCTCAGGGTCCGCTGCCAAATCGATCTCCAGCCGATAGACGTTTTGCATTGCCGTATTTTCTGCATTGAAATTGGCAGGCATCTGTCATCCTAGCGTGTAGAGGCTCCAACTATCGGAGGAGCCGGATATGCCCCTAGTGGATCGCTTCCCGATCAATCGACTTTATGGTTTTAGCGGTCCCGCTGCTGAAACCGCTCATAATCCCGCGGCGCCATGCGGACATCATATACCGCGCTGTCGCCCTCGACCGCCTGCCCGATCACCTCGCCATGCGCATGAAGCCATGCCGCGCCGGCGCCATCCGCCGCGTCCAGCGTGATCGAATAGCGGCGATGCCCCTGGGTCAGCAAAGCAGCGACGGTCTCGATCAGGGTATCGACCCCCTCCCCGGTCACCGCCGAGATCGCGACCACGTCTGTGCGACGCCCGGCCTCGACGATCATCTCGTCGCGCGCATCGCCCTCAAGCAGGTCGAGCTTGTTCCACGCCTCGATCCGTGGCGTCGTGGCGGCAACGCCGATCTCGGTCAGGACTGCTTCGACATCGGCGCGCTGGGCGGCGCTGTCGGGGTGCGCGATGTCGCGGACATGGATCAGCAGGTCGGCCGAGATCACTTCCTCGAGCGTCGCCTTGAAGGCGGCGACGAGCTGGGTCGGCAGTTCCGAGACGAAGCCGACCGTGTCCGAAAGGATCGCCTTGTCGATGCCCGGCAGCGAGATTTGCCGCAAGGTCGGATCGAGGGTCGCGAACAGCAGGTCTTCCGCCATGACGTCAGCGCCGGTCAGGCGATTGAAAAGCGTTGATTTTCCGGCGTTGGTATAGCCGACCAGCGCAATCACCGGCCAGGGCGCTCGCTGGCGTCGGTCGCGGTGCAGGCCGCGGGTGCGCGTCACCTGGTCGAGCTCCTTGCGGAGTCGCGCCATGCGGTCGCGGATCAGGCGGCGGTCAGCCTCGATCTGAGTTTCGCCCGGGCCGCCGAGAAAGCCGAAGCCGCCGCGCTGGCGCTCGAGATGGGTCCAGCTCCGCACCAGGCGGCCGCCCTGATAATCGAGATGGGCTAGCTCGACCTGCAATCGGCCCTCGGCGGTGGCGGCGCGTTCGCCGAAGATTTCGAGGATCAGCCCGGTGCGATCGATCACCTTGGCTTCCAGCGCTGTCTCGAGGTTGCGCTGCTGCACTGGCGTCAGCGCTGCGTCGAACACGACCAGCCCCGCCTCTTCCATCCTGACGGTGGCGGCAAGCGCCTCGACCTGGCCGCTGCCGATCAAGGTCGCAGGCTTGGCCTGGCGGACGCGGATCGCGACCTTTTCGGCCACGACCACGCCGATCGCCTCGGCGAGCCCGGCCGTCTCGTTCAGCCGGGCCTCGGCGTCCCGCGAGGAGACGCCGTGCTCGGGATAGACGATGATGGCACGGGCGCCGCGGGCGAATTCGTCCCGATCACGTTCAAAACCTGTGGTCAATCTTCATCCGAACTCGCTGTTTCATCAGCCAAATTCAGCGGATGTGCCGGCTGGATGGTGGAAACGGCGTGTTTGTAGACGAGTTGCGACATGCCATCGCGCTGGAGCAGCATGCAGAACAGGTCGAACGCGGCGATCTGGCCCTGGAGCATCACGCCATTGACGAGGAACATCGTCACATTGTCGTCTGACTTGCGCACCGCGTTCAGGAAGATTTCCTGGAGCAGCGGCTGCTTCTTCTGCGCCTCGCCGACCGCGTTGACGATCGCCGCGACATCGACCGCAGCCGATGGCATGATCGTCGAGATCGCATGCTTGTAGATGAGCTGGGACTGGCCATCGCGGCGCAGCAGCACGGAGAAATTGTCGAACCAGGTGACGATGCCCTGGAGTTTGACGCCCTTGACGAGGAACATCGTCACCGGCGTCTTGGAGCGCCGGAGCGCGTTGAGGAACAGATCCTGGAGAGAGGTTTGCTTGTCGGCCATCGGTCGATCCTTTGTTCTTGGCGGGCTGTTCGCCCGCGGTGCACCGGTTCCCGGTGTCGGAAACGCGCTTTACCAAAACGCGACGCGGCCAATCTAGGGCCGGCTGGCGCCCGCGTCCACTGTTCGCGGTGGAAATCGGCAGGCAATCGCCGTGTCACCGCGATTCAAGCCTGTTCCGGAATCGCCTATGATGGAGTGCCCGAGCGCCACGTCGCGGCCTGGGTGGCCTTTACCCGCCCGACAGGCATGACAAAATTATCCAACAGCGCGGGCCGGTTTTCACGCGTCTTCCCTCGTGAATCGCCAACATCACGGTCCGATCAGAATCCGAATTATGTCACAAGGCATAAGCCGGCCTTATCGACCCTGCCTATTCGTCGCGCGTTTCGGTGATGCCGAGCAATTTTAATTTCCGGTGCAATGCCGATCGCTCCATGCCGATGAAGCTGGCGGTGCGCGAGATATTGCCCGAGAAACGGCGGATCTGGACGCGGAGATATTCGCGCTCGAAGGTCTCGCGCGCCTCGCGGAGCGGCGATCCCATGATCGCATTGGCGCCGCCGCCCATCTCGCCGGGATCGCCCAGCACTTCCGCCGGCAGCAGGTCCAAGTCGATCCGGCCGATCCGGTCGCCCGGCGCCATGATGATTGTCCGCTCGACGACATTGCGGAGCTGGCGGACATTGCCCGGCCATTCATAGCTTTGCAGCGCGACCATGGCGTCAGGTGCGACTTCGGGGGTCGGGACGCGTCGTTCGGCGGCGTAATGCGCCATGAAATGCGCGACCAGCGCCGGGATATCCTCGCGGCGCTCGGCCAGGCCCGGGATGGTGACGGGCACCACGTTCAGCCGGTAATAGAGATCCTCGCGGAAACGGCCCTCGGCAATCTCCTCGGTCAGGTCGCGCGCGGTCGCCGATACGACGCGGACATCGACCTTGACGACGCGCTGGCCGCCGACCCGGGTGAAGCTCTGGTCGGTCAACACGCGCAGGATGCGCGCCTGGGTCGCGATCGGCATATCGGCGATCTCGTCGAGGAACAAGGTGCCGCCATGCGCCTGTTCGAGCAGGCCGGAGCGGACGAGCTGCCCGCCTTCCTCGACCCCGAACAACTCCTCCTCGACTCGCTCGGGCGTCATCCGCGCCGCGCTGACGACGACGAAAGGCGCGGTCGCGCGCTGGCTCCAGCCATGGAGCAACCGTGCCGCAATCTCCTTGCCGACCCCGGCCGCGCCCATCACCAGCACGCGGCTGCCGGTCGAGGCGACGCGTTTCAGCGTGGCGCGGACGCCGTTGATCGCGGCCGAATTGCCCGTCAGATCATTATTGGCACCGACCGAGGCACGCAGCGACGCAACCTCGCGGCGCAACCGCTCGGTTTCAGTCGCACGGGCAACCATCAGCAGAAGGCGCTCGGCCTCGAACGGCTTTTCGATGAAATCGGCGGCACCGCGCCGGATCGCCGCGACCGCGGTGTCGAGATTGCCGTGGCCCGAGATCACCAGCACCGGGATCGACGAATCGCGGCGCTTCAACTCATCGAGCAGTTCAAGCCCGTCGAGCCGCGAGCCCTGCAGCCAGACATCGAGCAGCACCAGCGACGGCCGCCGCGCGGAAATCGCCTCGAGCGCCGCATCGCTGTCCGCGGCGCCGCGCGTCTCATAGCCTTCATCCTCGAGCACACCCGCTACCAGCTCGCGGATGTCGCGCTCGTCGTCGACGATAAGGATGTCGAGTGCCATAATCAGGTCCGATTCCGTGTGAGTTCCGGGGTGCGCTGATTTTCCCCCTCTTCATTGTCATGGTCGCTGCAACCGATCGCGGAGAGCGCGCTGGTGTCGAAGGCCATCGTCACCCTGGTGCCGCCATCCTCGCGATCAGCGAAGGTGATGGTGCCGCAATGTTCCTCGACGATCTTCTTGACGATCGCGAGCCCAAGCCCGGTGCCGCGCGCACGCGTGGTGACATAGGGTTCCACCAGCCGGTCGCGCGCCACGGGCAGCCCGATGCCATTGTCAGCGACGCTGACGATCACCTTGCCGCCCTGTTCGGCGAGGCTCATCGTCACGGCGCCCTCAGCCCCCTCGCCCTTCGCCTCGATCGCCTCGACTGCGTTCTTGACGATATTGGTCAGCGCCTGGCCGATCTGGCGGCGATCGCATACCAGCACCGGGCCTGGGTCGTCATAGGCCAGTTCGAACCGGACACCGGGGTGCGCAACCTCGTGCAGGAACACCGCCTGGCGCGCGATATCGATCAGGGACTCCTCGCGGAAAACCGGTTTGGGCATGCGCGCGAAGGACGAGAATTCATCGACCATCCGCCGCAGATCACCGACCTGGCGGACGATCGTCTCGGTCAGCCGGGTGAAGGTGCCATCATCATTGGCGATCTGCTTGGCATAACGGCGCTGGAGGCGCTCCGCGGCGAGCTGGATCGGCGTCAGCGGGTTCTTGATCTCGTGCGCGATCCGGCGGGCGACGTCCGACCAGGCGGCGCGGCGCTGATCGAGCAGCTGGCCGGTGATGTCATCAAAGGTCAGGATCGGCCCCTCATCGGCGCGTGCGATCTTCACCGCGAGCGTTCTCGCGTCGCCATCGACGTCGACCTCAACGATCGCCTCGCGGGTGTCGCCGATGATCAGCTTGCCGAGCTCGGGCGAGATATCGGCGAGCTGGCGCCCGACCAGATCTTCGTCAGCCGTATGGAGCAGCATCGCCGCCGAGCGGTTAATCAGCCGGATCTTGCCGTCGGCAGCGATCGAGATCACCCCCGCGCTCACCCCGGACATCACCGCTTCGATCAGAGCACGGCGGCTTTCGAGCGCACCGGTCTGCTCCTGCAGACGTCCGGTCATCTGGTTGAAGGCGTTGGCCAGTGTGCCGACCTCGTCATCGCTTTTCGGCTCAGGCACACGGGCGGTCAGGTCTCCGGTCGCGACACGGTGCGCCGCGGCGACCAGTTCACCCACCGGCCGCACCAGACGATCCGCGACCGCAAGCGCGATCCACACCGCGATGCCGACGATCAGCAATGAAATGCCGAGCAAAGCGGCGTTGAACTTGAGCTGGAGCGAGCGCGACCGGGTCAGCAGCGCCTGATAGTCGGAGATGACCGCTTGGGCACGGTGCATGCGCGCGGTCATCTGCTCGGCGCCGGTGACCCGGGCTGAATAGAGGAAGAAATTCGTATTGGGGATCGGGGTGATCGAGGTCGTGCGCTGGCTGCTGGTGCTGGCCACGCTCGCCTTGCCCTGGCGGAGCTGGGTAACCGCAGCGAGATCGATAGCGCGGTCGAGATCGCGCTCATAAGGATTCACCAGCGCCTCGGAATGGATCTCACCGGTCTTCGAGACCGAGAAGATCACCGATTCGGCGAGGCTGCGCTGGAACACGTCCTGCCCGTAAAGCGCCTGGAATTTCTGGTCTTCGATCCTCAAGCCATATTGGTTGATCGCCCGCGACAGATCCTGCGCCATGGCGAGATTCTCTTTGTCCACATAGCTCAGCATCTCGCTGTACGATTCTTGCGCGAGCGTCTGCGCGTTCTGGACCACTCCCTGTGCTCGGCCAGTATACCAGAATTCCACACCATACTGGAACAACAGCGAAGCAAAGATTACCACCAGCAAGGTCGGCACGGCGGCAATCATCGAGAACAGAGCAACCAGGCGGACATGGAGTTGCCCGCGACCGCCGATCGGCGACCGCGCCGCGCGCCGCATCGCGATCCGGCGGCCGAGCAGCACGAGCAGGGCGATGCCGGGAACGAGATTGGCCACGAGCAGGAACGCGACCATCCAAGGCTTGAGCATTGCGGGCTCGGACCCGCCGCTCGAGATGATGAAATAGCTTCCGACTGCGATCGCAACCGCAAAACCAAGCACCAACAGCTCAACGAACGGCGTTACCGCGAGGCGCGCTTTCCGTAGTGGAGGGCTCGGCATAAATGCCGCATCGGCTGTCATCGTGTCTTCAATACAACGACATTGTGGCAAGGAAAACACACAATGTGACAGTTTATCCCGAATCAGCCCCGCCCGACCGTCCCGCGTCAGGGTCGATACCGAGTGTATCGAGCCGTTTTCGAAGGGTATTGCGATTGATTCCAAGCGCTCTGGCGGCGCGCAGCTGGTTCTGACCGTGGCGGGCGAGCAGCGCCTCAATCAGCGGCCGTTCAACCTCGCCGATGATGCGATCATAGAGCGTACCGTCATCGAGCGCCGCGGGTTCTTCGCGCGCCAGGCGTTCGAGTCGGGCGCGCACGGCCGCCTCGATTCCCGGATCGCCCGGCAGGATGCCCGAGGCGATGGTGGCGGCGCCGAGCATCGCACGGACCTCGTCGGCGTCGATCCGTTCGTCGCGGCTCAGCACGGCCATGCGGCGCATAATGTTCTCGAGCTCGCGGACATTGCCGGGCCAGTCGTAATTTTCGAGCGCCGCGATCGCGAGCGGATCGAGCTGCTTGCGCGGAAGACCTCCCTCCGCGGCGCGATCGAGGAAGTGACGCGCCAGCAAGGCGATATCCTGGCGCCGGGCCCGGAGCGCCGGGAGGCTGACCGGCACCACGTTGAGCCGGTAGAACAGATCCTCGCGGAACTGGCCGTTGGCGACGAGCTGGGCAAGATCACGGTTGGTCGCGGCGACGATGCGGACATCGGCGCGGATCGTCCGCGCGCCGCCAACGGTGGTGAACTCGCCGGATTGCAACACGCGGAGCAACCTGGTCTGCGCCTCCATCGGCATGTCGCCGATCTCGTCGAGGAAGAGCGTGCCGCCTTCCGCCTGCTCGAAGCGCCCGGCTGAACGCGCCTGGGCGCCGGTGAAGGCGCCGCGCTCATGCCCGAACAGCTCGGCCTCGATGAGCTCGCGGGGAATCGCCGCCATGTTGAGCGCGACGAAGGGCGAGCGACGCCGTGGGCCGAGGTCATGAATCGCGCGTGCGACCAGTTCCTTGCCGGTGCCCGATTCGCCCGAGATCAGCACGGTCAGGTCATTGGAGACGACCCGGGCGATGATCCGGTAGACATCCTGCATCGCCGGCGAGCGGCCGATCAGCGGCAGGGCCGGATCGACTTCGTCGGCGAGCTCTTCAGTCACGCCGTTGTTGCGGGCGAGCGCGCCCTGCACCGCGCGGGTCAGGACGTCGAGATCGAAGGGTTTGGGCAGATAATCATAGGCGCCGACCTCGGTCGCGCGCACCGCGGTGGTCAGTGTGTTCCGCGCCGAGAAGACGATCACCGGCAGGCGAGGATGCTCGCGTACGAGTTTCTCGACTCGGTCGAGTCCATTGCCGTCCGGCAGCACGACATCAGTGATCAACACATCGGGCACGCTCGCCGCGAGCTGGACGTCGAGCTCGGCAAGGCTGGACGCGGTCATCACCCGGTGTCCCTCGCGACGCAATGCCTGGGCGACAACGGTGCGGATTGCCGAATCATCGTCAACGACCAGGATCGAGCCCTGCTTTTTCATACGGACCCTCTGGGCAATAATATGCGGAACACGGACTGGGGCGGCGAGCCTTCTCGCGCATATTGCACAATTCCGCCCATGTCGCGCACCAGCTTGTCGACCAGAGCGAGACCGAGCCCCTGCCCCTCCGGCTTGCCTGAGATGAACGGATCGAACAGATGATCGGCGATATCTCCAGGCGCGCCGGGTCCATTGTCGATCACGCAAATCTCGATCGGCAGCGGCTGGCGGGGCCGGCCCGGCGCGGGGCTGACCGCCATGCCGTGACGGTAAGCGGTGGCGAGCGTAATCCGGGCATCGGCCTGTTCGCGCATCGCCTCGGTCGCGTTCTTGACGAGGTTGAGCACGATCTGGAGGAGCGCATCCCGGTCAATCAGCACTGGCGGCAGCGAGGGATCGAATCGCTCCTCGATCGTCACATGGCGCGCGAATCCGGCCAATGCGACGCGGCGGGCGTGGCCGAGCAAGGGATAGATATTCTCCGGCTTCAGGCTCAGCGGCCTGGTGTCGGTAAAATCCTGCATCCGGTCGATCAGCGCCGCGATCCGGTCGACCTCGGTGGTGATGAGGGTGGTCAGCTCCTCGCTGCTGTCGGCGGCCAGGAGCTGGGCAGCGCCGCGAATGCCCGAAAGTGGGTTCTTGATCTCGTGCGCGAGCATCGCCGCCGCGCCGATCGCGGCACGCGCGGCCGAGGCGCGATCGACTGAGTGGCCCATCCGGCGCGAGGTGGCGCCTGTGTGCAGCGTGATCGAGCGCCAGCCATCATGATCGGGAACGCGCGCCTCGATATAGTCGACCATCACCCGCCCGCCGCGAACGATCTCGATCTCGGCATCGAAGGCCGCAAAGCCCTGATTGTCGCGCCTGCTCGGTTCGCCGGGTGGCTGGATGACGCTCTCGAGTGGCAGCCCGCGCATCGCCCGTTCGGAAAGGTTGAGCAAAGTCTCGCACTCGGCATTGGCGAAGGCGATCCGCTCCTGCGGATCGATCACCATCACGGCTATCGGCAGGCTGGCAAAGAGCGCGGCGAAGCTGGGCCCCGCCTTCTCGGCCATGACGTCAAGCCGCCGCACGGCTGCGCCAGGGCGCGTAGAACTCGGCAAGCATTGCCTGCACCGTCTTCGGATCGCCGATCTGGTTCACGCGGTTGCGGAACTCGGCCGAACCGTGCAGCCCCTTGGTGTACCAGCCGATATGCTTGCGCGCCATGTTGACGCCGACCTCATTGCCGTAGTGCGCGAGCATCGCGTCATAATGCTCTGTGATCAGGTCATATTGCTGTTCGACCGTCGGATCTTCGACGCGCCGGCCGTTGGCGAACCACTCCATCACCTGGGCAAGCAGCCATGGCCTGCCATAGGCGCCGCGGCCAATCATCACCCCGTCAGCGCCCGATTGTTCGAGTGCGGTTTCGGCATCCTCGATCGAGCAGATGTCGCCATTGGCGATCACGGGGATCGAGACCGCATCCTTCACCCGGCGGATGAACGCCCAATCGGCTGAGTCGCGGTACATCTGATTGCGGGTGCGGCCATGGACAGTGACCATCTTCGCGCCGAGATCCTGGGCAATCTTCGCCAGCTCGGGTGCGTTGAGGCTCGAATGGTCCCAGCCCATGCGCATCTTGACCGTAACCGGCACGCTGACGGCATCGACAACGCCCTTGATGATCGCGCCAGCATTGTCGAGATCGCGCATCAGCGCGGAGCCGGCATCGCCGCTCGTCACCTTGCGGACAGGGCAGCCCATATTGATGTCGATGATCGCTGCACCGCGATCCTCGCTGAGCTTCGCCGCCTCGCCCATCTCCTGCGGGGTGCAGCCGACAAGCTGCATCGAGACTGGCTCCTCGACCGGATCCCAGGCCGCCTTCTGCAGCGACTGGCGGGTCTCGCGGATCGCCGCCTGGCTCGCGACCATCTCGGTAACGTTGAGCCCCGAGCCGAAGCGCCGCACGACCGTGCGGAACGGCATATCGGTGACACCCGTCATCGGCGCGAGAATCACGGGGCGCTCGATCCGGACGGGTCCGATCTGGATGGGGGCGAGGGTCTGGGTCATGTGCCTGAAAAACGGGCAGCCTATAGGGGAGGATCGATGTAGCGGCAAGGCTCCCATTGCCGTCATCCGGGGCTTGCACTGGCGGGAAGAGCAGAGAGGGCACACACACTGGCGGTCCCTCCACGGTTCGGCTAGGCGGGCGCGATGACGCAAGCCGCTACTGCCGCGCTGATCGTCGCCGCCGGACAGGGCGTGCGGACCGGCGGAACCCTGCCCAAGCAATTCGCCATGCTCGCCGGCAAGCCGATGATCGCGCACAGCTACGCTGCCCTTGAGCGCCACCCCGCGATCGGACGTGTGATCGTCGCGATCGGCGATGGTCAGGACGCCGCGCTGACCGCCGCGCTCGGCGACGTCGAACGGGTCAGAGGCGGTGCGACCCGGCGCTTGTCAGTGCTCGCCGGCCTCGAAGCGCTCGCCGGTGCAAAGCCGGAACGCATATTGATCCATGACGCCGCCCGCCCCTTTCTCAGCGACGCCGTAATTGACCGGCTGCTTGGCGCGCTCGACACCAATGACGGCGTCGTCCCTGCCCTGCCTGTCGCCGACACGCTGGCGCGCGGCGATGGCGCGCTCGGCGAGATCGTGCCGCGCGATGGGTTGCACCGGATTCAGACGCCGCAGGCATTTCGCTTCAACGTCATATTTGACGCCCATCGTGGCTGGACGGGCGAGGAACCGACCGATGATGCCCAGATGCTGCGCAAGGCCGGCGGAAGAGTCGCACTGGTCGAAGGGGACATGATGCTCGAGAAGATCACCTATCCTGCCGATTTCGGCGCGGCCGAGCGGCGCCACGAGGTCGGCATGCGGGTGCGCAGTGCGACCGGCTTCGACGTGCACCGGCTGGTCGAGGGCGAGCAATTATGGCTCGGCGGTGTCCTGATCCCGCACGACAAGGGGCTGTCGGGGCATAGCGACGCCGATGTCGCGCTCCATGCGATTACTGACGCGCTGCTCGGTACGATTGCCGAAGGGGATATCGGCACCCACTTCCCGCCGACCGATCCGCAATGGCGCGGGGCCGATTCGGCGCAATTCCTTGAGCATGCGGCGTCCCTGGTCGCCAGACGCGGCGGGGTCATCGATTTCATCGATCTGACCCTGATCTGCGAGGCGCCGAAAATCGGCCCGCACCGCGCCGCGATGCGCGACCGGATCGCAGCGCTGTTGCGGCTCGCGCCCGGGCAGATTAGCGTCAAGGCGACGACGACCGAGCGGCTGGGCTTTGCCGGTCGTGGCGAAGGAATCGCCGCCCAGGCCATTGCGACCATCCGAATCCAGGGGGAATGATGATGACGAGGCGAATCTCTCTTCCGGCGGCAGCCGCCCTTTGGCTCGCTCTCGGTGCCACGGGCGCCCAGGCTGCGGAGGGTGCGTCCCCGCCATGCGTGACGCACACTGAAGCGGTCAGCCTGGTGCTCGTGCTCGCGCCCGAGGCGATCAAGGCGGCAGGCACCGCCTGCGCGCAGGTGCTGCCGTCGACCGCCCTGATCCGGCAGACCAGTGGCTCCTATATTCAGGGATTCCAGGCCGAAGCTGATCGCTCCTGGCCGCAGGCGAAAACCGGCATCAGCAAGCTTGCGGCGGGCTCGGGGAAAGACGGCGCCGGGTCCGACAATGGCAAGCTGGTCGCTGCAATGCTCGACTCCGACCAGATACGGCCAATGATCATCGCGATGCTCGCGCCCGAACTCGCCAAGGCAATCAAGCCGAAGGACTGCGCCACGATCGACCATATGCTGACTGAGCTTGCCCCTCTTCCGCCGGTGAATTTCGCCGAGACGGTCGTGTCGATCCTCGAACTGGTCGACAAGGATAATGCCGCCAAGGGCAAGAAGCGTGATCTGCCGATCTGTCCGGTAGCGGGGTCCTGAGCCATGGACACGATTCTCCCGGCCGAACTCGTCGCCGCCGCACGGCGGGTGGTTGAGGAGAATCTCGCGATCGGCCGGCGCATCAGCGTGGCGGAAAGCTGCACGGGCGGACTTGTCTCTGCCGCGCTCACTGAAATCGCGGGATCGTCCGAGATCTTCGAATCAGGCTATGTGACCTATTCGAACGACGCCAAGCTCGACATGCTGAAGGTCAGTTCCGACGTGCTCGAAACCTTCGGCGCGGTTTCGATCGCGACAGCATGGGCCATGGCGCAGGGCGCGCTCGAGCTGAGCGGCGCCGATGTGACCGTCGCCCTCACCGGTGTTGCCGGGCCAGCCGGTGGAACCGAGAAGAAGCCGGTCGGCACCGTGGTGTTCGCCCGTGCCGAGAAAGGCGCCGATCCCGGCAATGTCGTGGCCGATCGCAAGGATTTCGGCGATCTCGGCCGTGGTGGTATCCGCCTTCAGGCAGCCCTGGTCGCGCTTGAACTCTTGCTGCCACCGGCCGGGGACGAGCCCGCCGCGCCGTAAAGCACGGCGGCACGGTCCTCGAACGCGCCGATCATCTTGCGCAATGCCGCGCCGAATACCTGGCCCGCGAGCATCTCGAACACCCGGTTCTTGAAGGCGAAATCGACGCTGAAATCGACCGCGCAGCCCGTGCCCTCAGACCTGAAGACCCAGTCGTTGCGCAGATATTTGAGCGGCCCATCGAGATAGTCGACATGGATGTGCTCGGGCCGGACCTTCTCGACCTTCGAGGTGAAGGTCTCGCGCAGCCCCTTGAAGCCGACGATCATGTCGGCGACCATTTCGGTCTCGCTGTTCGAGCGCACCCGAATCTGGCTGACCCAGGGCAGGAACTCGGTATAGCGCGCGACGTCGGCGACGAGATCGAACATCTGTTCGCTGCTGTAGGGCAGCCGGCGGGTTTCGGAATGGCGCGGCATCAGCCTCTCGCGAGTTTCGCCTCGCGCGCGGCACGCATCTTCTCGAAATCATCGCCAGCGTGATAACTCGAGCGCGTCAGCGGCGTAGCGGCGACAAGCAGGAAACCCTTGGCACGGGCGATCGCGGCATAGGCGTCGAACGCCTGGGGCGTCACGAAATCCAGCACCTTGGCGTGGCGCGGCGTGGGCTGGAGATATTGGCCCATCGTCAGGAAATCGATATCGGCCGAGCGCATATCGTCCATCACCTGATGGACTTCGAGCCGCTCCTCGCCAAGCCCGACCATCACGCCCGACTTGGTGAAGATCGACGGATCGTGGCGCTTCACGGATTCGAGCAGGCGAAGTGACGCATAATAGCGCGCGCCCGGGCGAATCGTCGGATAGAGCCGGGGCACCGTTTCGAGATTATGATTGTAGACGTCGGGCCGCGCCTCGACGATCGACTCCACCGCGGCCTGCGCCTTGTTACGGAAATCGGGGGTCAGAATCTCGATCGTCGTTTTCGGTGTGGTGCGGCGAAGTGCCTGAATCACCTTCACGAACTGCGATGCGCCGCCATCGGGAAGGTCGTCTCGGTCGACCGAGGTGATGACGATATGTTCGAGGCCAAGCTCGGCTGCCGCATCGGCGGTGTGCTGCGGCTCGAGCGGATCGACCGCGCGCGGCATGCCCGTCTTCACATTGCAGAAGGCGCAGGCGCGGGTGCAGGTGTCGCCGAGGATCATCACCGTGGCGTGCTTCTTGGTCCAGCACTCTCCGATGTTCGGGCAGGCCGCTTCCTCACACACCGTGTTGAGGTTAAGGCGGCGCATCATTGCTTTCGTCTCGGCGAAACCGACGCTGGTCGGGGCCTTGACCCTGATCCAGTCGGGCTTGCGCTGGCGTTCCGGACGGGTGAGCGGCGTTATCTCGTTCATGCAGGCCAGATAGCGACTGCAGCGCGGCCTTGCCACCCCCTGCTCGCCTCGGCAAAGGGGGCGCCATGACCGTCTTTTCAAATCTGCTCAGCGGCTATCAGCGCTTCCGTGAAAATGACTGGACCCGCCAGCGCTCGCGCTGGGCGGAACTCCGCGAAGGCCAGAATCCGAGCGTGATGGTGATCGCCTGTTCGGACAGCCGCGTCGACCCGGCGCAGATCTTCGACGTGTCGCCGGGCGAGATCTTCGTCGTGCGCAATATCGCCAATCTGGTGCCCCCCTTCGAACTCGACGGCAGCCGCCACGGCGTCTCGGCTGCCCTGGAATTTGCGGTGACCCAACTCGAAGTGGCCGAGGTGGTGGTGATGGGCCATGGCTCGTGCGGTGGCGTCGCGGCAGCCCTTTCGCAACGCTTTGCCGGCAAGCCGCCCGGCGAGGGCGGCTTCATCGACCATTGGGTCGACATGCTCGACGAGGCGCGCGACCGGATCGTGGCAGACTATGGCACCGGCGCGCGGGCGATCCGCGAGCTCGAGCTGGAAACTGTACGCGTCAGCCTCGCAAACCTGCGAACCTTCCCATGCATTCCCGAACGCGAGGCGGCGGGCTCGTTAAAGCTCCGCGGCGCCTATTTCGCGATCGCTGACGGCGTGCTGCACGTTATGGACGATAGCGGGGCGTTCGCGCCTGCCTGATTCTTAGCTGGCTTTTCCCTAATCGAGGCCAAGAGCCTTGCGCGCCAGCTTCTCCAGCGCCGGATCGAGCGGTGGCGCGTCCATCGGCACGCTGGCTTCCAGCCGTTCGGCGATAATCGTAAGCGCGGCGATACGCGCGGCCTTCTTGTTGTTGCCGTCGATCACGTGCCAGGGCGCCCAGCGCGTATCGGTACGGCGGAACATCTCCGCCATCGCATCAAGATAGTCGGAGCGCTTCTCGCGGTTGCGATAATCCTCAGCACCCGTCTTCCAGCGCTTCCACGGATGTTCGAGCCGCCCCTTGAGGCGTTCGTCCTGCTCTTCCTGCGTCGTATGGATGAACAGCTTGACGATCGTCGTGCCCGAATCGACCTGCTGAGCTTCGAATTCGTTGATCTCGTCATAACCGCGACGCCACTCCGCCTCCTTGGCAAAGCCCTCGACCCGCTCGACCAGGACGCGGCCGTACCAGCTGCGATCGAACACGGCGATATTGCCGTTGGCGGGCAGCTTCTTCCAGAAGCGCCACAGGAAATGATGGCCGAGCTCGATCGGTGTCGGCGCCTTGATCGGCCAGACCTGGAAATTGCGCGGATCCCATTCCGAGGTGAGGCGCTGAATGATGCCGCCCTTCCCAGCCGCATCCCAACCCTCGAACAGGATCAGCGCACGCCGCTTGTGGACGATATGCGCTACCTGGACATGAGCGAGCCGCTCCTGGAGCTTGGCCAGGTCCTTGTCATAGTCGCCGTCATATTTCTTGCCGGATTCATAGTCGGATAGGTTGATGGTCATCTGTCCCTCAATCCCGTCATGCCGGACATGTTCCGGCATCCACTGCGCCCCGAGAACCACGCGCCGCGAGTGTGCGGCACTGCGGACCCCGGAACAAGTCCGGGGTGACGACGGGCCTTATTCCGGGCGTACTGCCTCAACCGCCGGCTTCGCCGTCGCCGCCTCGATCGTGCGGATGTTGAGCTCGCGCAGCTGCTTCGGTGTCGCGAAGTTCGGCGCACCCATCATCAGATCCTCTGCCTTCTGCGTCATCGGGAAGACGATCACCTCGCGGATGTTCGGCTGATCGGCGAGCAGCATGACGATGCGATCCACGCCCGGCGCGGAGCCGCCATGCGGCGGGGCGCCGCACTTGCCGGCGTTGATCATGCCGGCAAAATTCGTGTCGACATCCGCCTGGGTATAGCCTGCGATCTCGAACGCCTTGTACATGATCTCGGGCTTGTGGTTCCGGATCGCACCCGAAGACAGCTCGACGCCGTTGCAGACGATGTCATACTGATAGGCAAGGATATCGAGCGGATCCTTGGTTTCCAGCGCCTCCATCTCGCCCTGCGGCATCGAGAAGGGGTTGTGGCTGAAATCGACCTTCTTCGCGTCTTCGTCATATTCGAACATCGGGAAATCGACGATCCAGCAGAATTCGAAGCGCTTCTGATCGATCAGGTCGAGCTGCTCGGCGACGCGGGTGCGGGCGAGACCGGCGAGCTTGGCCGCCTGAGCTTCCTTGCCGGCCGCGAAGAACACGCCGTCGTCCGGGCCGAGGCCAAGCGCCTCGGCGATCTTCGCCATGCCTTCCTCGCCGTGATTGTTGGCGATCGGGCCGCCGAAAACGCCGCCCTTGCGTGTCGCATAGCCGAGACCGGCAAAGCCTTCGCCCTGCGCCCAGCTGTTCATGTCGTCGAAGAATTTGCGGCTCTTCTCCGCAGTGCCGGGCGCAGGGATCGCGCGGACGACATCCCCGCTCTCGACGATCGAGGCGAAGCGACCGAAGCCCGAGCCCCGGAAGTGCTCCGATACGTCGGAAATCAGGATCGGGTTGCGCAGATCTGGCTTGTCGCTGCCATATTTCAGCATCGATTCGCGGTAGGGGATGCGCTTGAACGGCAGTGCCGAGACAGTGCGGCCCTTACCCTGCCAGTCAGCGAATTCCTCGAACACGCCGTGGAGCACCGGCTCGATCGCGGCGAAGACATCGTCTTGCGTCACGAAGCTCATCTCGAAATCGAGCTGGTAGAATTCGCCCGGCGAACGATCGGCACGGGCATCCTCGTCGCGGAAACAGGGCGCGATCTGGAAATAGCGATCGAAGCCGGCGACCATCAGCAGCTGCTTGAACATCTGCGGCGCCTGGGGAAGCGCGTAGAACTTCCCCGGATGCACGCGTGACGGAACGAGATAGTCGCGGGCGCCTTCGGGGCTCGACGCGGTCAGGATCGGGGTCTGGAATTCGGTGAAGCCCTGCTCGTTCATCCGCTGGCGCAGCGAGGTGATCACCTTGGAGCGCAGCATGATGTTGGCGTGGAGCCGCTCGCGCCTGAGATCGAGGAAGCGATAGCGCAGGCGGATATCCTCCGGATATTCGGCTTCGCCCGCCACCGGCATCGGCAGCTCCTGGGCCTGGCTCTGAACGACCGCCTCGGTGGCGCGAATCTCGATGCCGCCGGTCGGGAGATTCGGGTTCACGACATCGGGTGCGCGCGCCGTCACCGTGCCGGTGATCGTCACCACCGATTCGTTCTTCAGGCTCTCGATCACCTTGAAGACCGGCCCGCTGACGTCGGTGACGATCTGCGTGATGCCATAATGATCGCGCAGATCGACGAAGACGAGATCGCCATGATCGCGCTTCTTGTGGACCCAGCCCGAGACGCGGACTTCCTGCCCGACATGCTCGGGGCGAAGCTCGGCGCAGTTGTGGGTGCGATAGGCGTGCATGATCGTCTCTTCGTTCAAAATGGTCAGCTGTTAAGCGAAGCGCCGCGCTTCCCCGCCATACGCGCCTTTGTCAAGGCGCACTCCCATCGCTATGGGATCAAGATGCATATCCATCCTCTTATCTCCGACAGCGCCACCCTCGCCAATCTCTGCACCAGGCTGGCCGATGCCGACTTTGTCTGCGTCGATACCGAATTCATGCGTGAGAATACTTTCTGGCCAGAGCTGTGCCTCATCCAGATCGCCGATGTGAACGAGGCCGCGGCAATCGACCCGATGGCCCCGGGCCTCGACATGACCCCCCTGCTCGATCTGCTGGTAAAGAATGAGGACGTGCTCAAGGTCTTTCACGCCGGCGGGCAGGACCTCGAGATCATCTATAACCTCACCGGTAAGACGCCCCATCCGCTGTTCGACACCCAGGTGGCGGCGATGGCGCTCGGCCAGGGCGAGCAGATCGGCTATTCGAACCTGGTCGATGCCTATCTCGGTATCCAGGTCGACAAGGGCGCGCGCTTCACCGACTGGAGCCGGCGACCACTCGACGCGCGCCAGATCGAATATGCGATCGGCGACGTCACCCATCTCGCGAAGATCTTTCCCAAGATGCTCGAACGGCTACGTAAGACCGGGCGCGGCGCCTGGCTCGACCAGGAGATGGAGCGCCTCGGCGACCCGAAAAACTATGCCAATGACCCGGAGGAAGCCTGGAAGCGGGTGCGGATCGCAGGGCGCAAGCCCGATGTGCTTGGCAGGCTGAAGGCATTGGCGCGGTGGCGCGAGCTCGAGGCGCAGAACAAGGATCTGCCGCGCGGGCGTATCGTCAAGGACGAGACGCTTGCCGATCTGGCCGGACACGCGCCGCGCAAACAGGCCGATCTCGCCAAGGTACGCGGGCTTTCGGCGACATGGGCGGGGAATGATATCGGCGCGCGCCTGATCGCGGCGCTCGAGGCCGCGGTACCGATGAGCCCCGACGAAATGCCGGCGCGCGACGATCGCAAGCCGGGGCTCGGCAAGGACGGCGCGCTGGTGGCCGACCTGCTCAAGCTGCTGCTCAAGATCCGCTCGAAGGAAATCGATGTCGCATCGCGGCTGCTGGCGCGGAGCGAGGATCTCGAGGCACTGGCGGCAGGGCAGCGCGAGGGGCTGCCGATCCTCACCGGTTGGCGCTTCGAGCAGTTCGGGCGCGATGCGCTTGATCTGGTCGAGGGGCGGCTCGCGTTCGCGGTGGTGAACGGCAAGCTGAAGATGACGCGGACTGAGGACGCGGTGACAGGCGTCACGCCGTAACGATCGGCTCGCGCCCAAGTGCCAGCGCAAGTGCGGCGTGGCGGCGTTCGACTGCGTCGCCGTAGAGCGCCAGATCGTCGGCGGAGATATGCAGCGTCACCACCTCGCCGTCATCGCTCATATGCGAGCGTTGTAGCGGCCCCGCCAGTCCGCCGCTGAGGCGCTGGCCAAGGCGCATTGCCAGCCCCCAGCTGATCGCCCGTTTCAGTTCGGCCGGAGATGCCAGCGTGTCGAGCGGCGTCGGGACGGTCGTGCCGCCGCCAAGGCTGGTGAAGAGGGCCTGGGCGACAACGGCGCGTCCCCGTGCGTCGATCGCGACCCAATTGCCGTGGAGCGCGATCTCGACGCCGCGTTCAGCGCGGAATTCCGGGTTGGCGCGCCAGCCGACATCGGCAAGCAGACAAGCCATGAGTCGAAGCCGCGCCTGCGCCGGCGAATCGCCCGTGAACAGCGGTGCAACCCAGCGGTCGAGCAGATCGCCATGTTCGGCGAAGCGGCCATGGCGCTGGCCTTCGTCGCGGGCGGCCACGATCAGCGGATCTTCAGCGCGCCGCTCCTCATCGAGCCCCTCGAACAACAGGCCCTCCCGCAAGCCAAAGGCCGAAACGATCGTTTGTGGCGTGTCGAGATGCTTGAGCAACACCGCGAGCAGCGCGGCAGCATCGCCAAGGGTGGAGGCGCGGCCCGAAGACAGGCCGGGAATGGCGCGCAGCCAGCTTTTCGGGACATGGCTTATCGTGCGGCCCATCCGGGCGATCGCGGACGGCGCCATCGAATATTGGTGGATGACGGGCAAGGGATAGTTGTTGAGGTGCATGTCGAGCCGCGCAAGCCCGCGCCATGAGCCGCCGACCAGGTAGAGCGGCAGCCCCCCGCCCTTCCCGATCCATCCGCCTTCCTTGAGCGACTTGAACACCTGGCGTTCGAGCGCGCCCGGCCCTTTGGCGCGGATTGCGCCGATCCGCAGCACACCGAGTGGAAAGGATATGCGCTCGCGGACCTTGCCGCCGGAAACACGCACCAGCTCGAGGCTGCCACCACCGAGATCGCCGACAATCCCGTCGGCGTCGGGAATCGCCGACAACACACCGAGCCCGGCCGCTGTCGCCTCCTGTTCTCCCGATAGCAGCTCGACCTGCAACCCGAGCGAGCTCGCGGTCTTGAGCAGCTGGCGGCCATTGGCCGCCTCGCGGACCGCGGCGGTGGCGACGGTGCGGAGCCGCGTCACCTCCATCTCGTGCGCGACCGCGGCGAAGCGAGCCAGCGCTTCACCGGCAAGCTCGAGCGCATTTTCGGCGATCATGCCGGTCTCGGCCAAGCCGCGCCCGAGCCCCGCCAACACCTTTTCGTTGAACAGGATCGCGGGCAACCGTTCGGGGCCCTGATAGACGACGAGGCGAATCGAGTTCGAGCCGATATCGATGATACCCGTGCGCGGTTCGGCGACCGGATCGGGTTTTGGTTTGCGGAACAGGAGCGTCGCCACGCCGACTAGCGCCTGCGCCTGAGCGACAATTTCGGTACTGAGTCGCGCGCCGACAGTGCCGCGCCGCGCCCGGACAGTGACGGATTGGTCATAAAATACCGGTGCAGGTTGAACGGCGTATCGCCGGGCTGGGCGCGGACATAGCTGCCGTCGGACTGCAATTCCCAGCTCTGCTCGTTATCGATCAGGTTCGCGACCATCACCTGATCGAGGACCTGGTCATGCACAGTCGGATTCTCGATCGGCAGCATATATTCGACGCGGCGATCGAAATTGCGCGGCATCCAGTCGGCCGACGAAATAAAGACCTGCGCGCTGTCATTGGGTAGCGCCTTGCCGTTGCCGAACGCCCAGATCCGGCTGTGTTCGAGGAAACGGCCGATCACCGATTTTACCCGAATATTGGCGGACATGCCGGGAATGCCCGGCTTCAGGCAACAGATGCCGCGAATGACGAGATCGATCTTCACCCCCGCCTCGCTTGCCTCGTAAAGCTTTTCGATCACGGCGGGATCGACCACGGAATTCATCTTTGCCCAGATCGCGGCTGGTTTGCCGGCCCTGGCAAAGGCGATCTCGGCATCGATCAGCCTCATCAGGCGCGGGCGCATGTCGCGCGGCGAGAGGCTGACTGACGTCATGGCAACGGGCTCGACATAGCCGGTCACGTAATTGAACATCTGCGCCGCATCGCGCCCGATGCGAGGATCGGCGGTGAAGAAGCTGAGGTCGGTATAGATTTTTGCCGTTACCGGATGATAGTTTCCGGTGCCGAAATGGCAGTAGGTGCGGAACTGACCCGCTTCACGGCGCACCACCATCGAGACTTTGGCATGGGTCTTCCACTCCATGAAGCCATAGACGACCTGTACGCCAGCCCGCTCCAGCGCCGAGGCCCAGAGCAGATTCTGTTCCTCGTCGAAGCGCGCCTTGAGCTCGACCACAGCCGTGACCGACTTGCCCGCTTCGGCCGCGGCGATCAGCGCGTTGATGACCGCCGGCTGCTTTCCGGCGCGGTACAGCGTCTGCTTGATCGCGACGACATCGGGGTCTTCGGCGGCCTGGCGCAGAAAGGCGAGGACGACGTCGAACGTCTCGTACGGGTGATGGACGACAATGTCCTTGGCACGGATCGCCGCAAAGCAATCGCCGCCGAATTCGCGGATCCGCTCGGGGAAACGCGGGCTGTATGGCGGGAATTTAAGATCCGGCCGATCCTCGTCGACCAGCGATTCGAGGTCGCCGATACCGAGGAATCCGGCGCTTTCAGTGATGATGGCGTCAGTGCCGGCCAGCTCTTCCTTGAGCTGCGCCTCGAGCTCTTCGCTCATGCCCGTCTCGATCTCGAGCCGGATCACCCGCCCGCGACGGCGGCGCTTGATCGCGTTGGCGAAGTAGCGGACGAGATCCTCGGCTTCTTCCTCGATCTCGATATCGCTGTCGCGCAGCACCCGGAAATTGGCGGCGCCGTTGACGATGTACCCAGGGAACAGCAGCGGTGCGAACCGCTTGAGGATGGTCTGGATCGTCACATAGCGCGCGATTTCGCCCGGCAGCCGGACGAAGCGTGGCATCGCGGCCGGCAACATGACCAGTTCGCGAATCCGCTCCTTGTCCGATATGCGGACCAGATCGAAGATCACGCTCAGCCCCTTGTTGGGGATGAACGGGAAAGGATGCGCCGGATCGAGCGCCTGGGGCGTGAGGATCGGGAAGATCTGCTCACGGAAATGCGTTTCGAGCCAGTCAGCCGCTTCGCCTTCGATCGACTGGCTGTGGAGCATGGCGATTCCAGCTTCGGCAAGCTGGCCGCGAAGGTCCCGCCATACCTCCTGCTGGCTCGCCATAAGGGCGTCGGCTTCAGCGATCGTCGCGGAGAGCTGTTGCCCCGGGGTCATGCCATCGGCGGAGAGGCGATCGACGTCCTGGAGTTGCTGGCCCTTAAGGCCAGCGACGCGGACCATGAAGAATTCGTCGAGGTTCGAGCCGGAGATCGACAGGAAGCGGACGCGCTCCAGCAAAGGATGCGCACGGTTGCACGCCTCTTCCAGCACGCGCCGGTTGAAGGCGAGCCAGGAAAGCTCGCGGTTGAAATAACGATCGCTTCCCTCGCCCGTGAAGAACGGATCGTCATCGTCATCGAGGCGCACGATATGGGCTGGTCGGGTCATGGGGCCTCTATCGGCAATTCGGGGGCGCGGCCTGCAATCAGTCCCGCTTCCTGCAATGTGGCCCGCGCGAGCGGAATCGACAAGCGTTTGTGGCGTGCGAGCACCGCCTGATCGAGGATATCGACAGTGCGCAGGATCGCGACATGGCTGCGCTCGACCCTCAGTTGCAGCCACTGGATCAGGTCCGGCCGGGCATCGAGCCCGCGGCGAAGGAACTGGCGTTCGAACAGGGCCTGCATCAGCGTTTCGTCGGGCGGGCCGATTCGAGCGACCGGGCTGGCGGTGAGCCGCGAGCAGAGATCGGGCAGCTTCACGGACCATTCGGGCGGCGGCGCATCCGCAACGACCACGAGGGGGCGATGCTCGGCCTGGGCGCGGTTCCAGGCGTGGAAGATCGCGGTTTCGTTCTGGCGTTCGGCGTCGTCGATGATCTCGCCGCCGCTCTTCGCCGCGAAGATGCGCGCGAGCAGGCTGCGCCCCGATTTGCGCGGGCCGGTGAGCACCACCGCCATCACCGGCCAGGTGCTCCAGCGTTCAAGCTGCTGGACGGCGCGAGCATTCGAATCGCTGACGAGGAATTCGTCGTCGCGCGGGTCGGGCGGCCAATCAAATGGCAGCGCGATCTGGCTCATCCGCTGGTCGCGTTGTCCGCGGCCGGTGCCGCCGGCCCGCCTTGCGATGGTGCGCCCGCGCGCCGGATGCGCAATGTCGTGCCGCTGCCGATCACTGACCAGCCGCGCGATTCGAGCAACGGTTTCAGGGCGGCTGGATCACCATCGAACGAAACCCGCACCACCGACACGCCGCCGAGCGCAAGGCTGGTCGTGATAGCCGAGCGCACGCCCGGGATGCCGCGCAGTGCCGATTCGGTCGCCGCCACCGAGGCGGCACCGGGCGTATCGACCTGCAGGTTGATCGCCGTGCCATCCGTCACCACAGTGGCATCGCCACTATCGGCCGCAGTCTCGTCGCCGGCGTCCGTGGCGACCGCGGCAGCGGTGGGCGGGCGCCAGGAAAGGCTGGGATCAGCCTTGAGCATGCCGTTCTTGAGCGCCGTCTGATACGCATCGTCGATTCGCTTCACGCCGGCGTCGAGCAGCACCGGCAGGCCATCGCTGTTGCCGACGCGGAGC
>Ga0105245_10000915_pt1 | contig 26835 bp, 24 predicted proteins | sample KBSM54metaG_FD_81523 | JGI IMG/M metagenome (GOLD analysis project Ga0105245, IMG submission 81523) | Miscanthus rhizosphere microbial communities from Kellogg Biological Station, Michigan, USA - KBS M5-4 metaG | ecosystem: Host-associated > Plants > Roots > Rhizosphere > Soil | place...
GGGCGCGTGCTGACCCGCGGCGAGCCGGCAAAGATCGCCGCCGATCCGGAAGTGCGCGCTGTTTACCTCGGGCGGACGGTCGTATGAGCATCGGCCTCAAAGTCGAAGACCTTTACGCCGGCTACGGCGAGACCGTCGTGCTCGATGGCATCTCGCTTGAGATTCCGCCCGGCGGCACCCTCGCGGTGCTGGGGCGCAATGGAGTCGGCAAGTCGACGCTGCTCACCACCTTGATGGGCATCACGACTCGCCACAAAGGAACGATCCGGCTGGGCGACCAGCAGATCGAGACCATGCCGGTGCACATGCGAGCACGGAACGGCCTCGGCTACGTGCCGCAGGAACGCGAAGTGTTTCCCTCCCTCACGGTCGAAGAAAATCTCCTGGTGTCGGTGCTGCCCGGTGGCTGGGGCGTCGAAAAGGTCTACGAGTTGTTCCCGCGCCTGAAGGAACGCCGCCGCAACACCGGCAACCGGCTGTCAGGCGGCGAGCAGCAGATGGTGGCGATTGCGCGCGCCCTCGTCGGCGCACCGCAAGTGCTGCTACTCGATGAGCCGCTCGAAGGTCTGGCGCCTGTCGTCGTGGAAGCGCTGCTCGACTCGCTCATCAAGGTTCGTGAAGAGACCGGGCTCACCATGGTGCTGGTCGAACAGAAGGCCGAGCTCGCGCTGTCGTTCGCCAAAGATTGCGTGGTCATCGACCGCGGCAAGATCGTGCATCGCGGGCCGAGTGCCGAGCTCAAGGGCGATCACGAAAAGCAGGCGCAGTTGTTGAGCGTGGCCGAATAATCAGGCCTTCCAGCGCTTCTCCCACGCCGGCAGAACATCCGGATTCTTCACCGACGACGGCGCCTCGCCGCGCAGTACGCGCGCGACATTGTCGATGGCCGTGCGCGGCATGGCCGCGATGGTGTCGGTGGTGTGCCCGATGCAATGGCCGGTGAGGATGGCGTTCGGAAGCTCGCGGAACGGATGGTTCGCCGGCAGCGGCTCGGTCTGGAATACGTCGACCGCGATCGCGCGCAAATGGCCGTCTTTCGCAAGGCGATAAAGCGCGAGTTCGTCCACGATCTCGCCGCGCGCGGTGTTGATGAAGATCGCGCCCGGCTTGAGCAGCGCGAGCCGCTCGGCGTTGAGCAGGTTGCGCGTCTCGGCATTGAGGCTCGCCATCACCATGAGGATGTCGCTGGTGCGCAGCAACTCGTCCAACTCCACGCGCTTGACGTGCTCAGGCAGCGCGTCGCGCAGGCGCGGCGCATAGGTCTGCAGCTGCAGGTCCCAGCCGGCGAGGCGCTTGGCGATGGCGCGCGATATCTGGCCAAAGCCGATGATGCCGACGGTCTTGGCCTTGGCCATGGTCGCCACCGGCTGTCGGCTCGGCAGGTTGTTGCGCAAAATGTATTCCGAGCCGCGCAGGTCGTAGAGGCAGGCGAGCATCATCAGGATGGTCGCTTCCGCCATGCTCTCGTGGCTCTCGGACACCAGCGTGTTTCCGACGACGATCGCCTGCTCGGTGGCCGCCCTGAGGTCGATGCCATCGATCCCGGTGACCGGCGACAAAGCCGCGCGCAACCGCGGCGCCTTGGCCATCACGCCGCTGGTGCACGGAAAAGCGGGAAACGGCATGACAATGTCGGCTGCCGCCAGCAGGGCCTCGCCTGCTTTCACGGCGTCGGAAATTTCGTGATAGCGCGTGACGCGATGGCCGATCGCGCGCAGCCCCTTCTCGATCGGGGCGATGACGAATTCCTTGTCTGTCGGCCAGACAATGACGATGTTGGCGAGGATGGTCATGGCGGGGCGAGCATAGCGTCAATCGCGCATGCCGCGCAGGAACAATTACTATTTCAGGTCGATGCCGCCGAGCTTGGCGAGTTCGCCCCAGCGCTTCACTTCCGGCGTCAACAGAGCCTGCACCGATTTGGCGTCACCGGGCAAGCTTTCCATCCGCAGGTTGGCGAGGAACTTCTTGGATTCCTCACTTTCGACGATGCGGTTGAACGTGGCCTCGAGCTTCTCGAGAATCGGCTGCGGCGTCTTCGCCGGCGCAACCACGGCCCACCAGCGCTCGAGGTTGCCGTATCCTTTGACGCCGGCCTCTTCCATGGTGGGCACGTCGGGAAGCAGCGGACTGCGCGTGGCGCCGGTTACAGCCAGCGCGCGCAGCTTGCCCGCTTTCACCTGATCCGCGGCGGCGGAAACCTCCAGCACGATGTAATCGGCGTCACCTGAATAGAGATCGTTGATCATCGGCTGCGCGACGGTCGAGGCGATGCGCGTGGATGCCACGCCCGCCAGCTTGTTGTAAAGCAGCGCGGCGGCGAGACTCGTCTCCGAGCTTGCGCCAAACGCGGCGTCGTCCTTGCGCGACTTGGAGTAAGCCGAGAGCTCGCTGATCGTCTTGATGGGCGTGCGCGGACTGACCAGCACGACGTGTGATGTCTTGGCGATGGTCGTGACCGGCGCGAAATCGCTGAGCGGATCCCACTTCTGCTTCTTGATGAGTTGGGACGCAGCGCCGAGCGTGGCGTTGGCCGGTGTGAGCAGGATGGTATAGCCGTCAGGCTTGGCTTTCGCCGCGGCCAGCGTTGCCTCGGTCCCGGAATTCTTCACCAGGTTCTCGACCTTGACGTTCTGGCGCAGCACGGCGTTGAGCCGCTCGGCGTAGAAGCGCACGAACACATCCGCGCTCGATCCGGGGGCGTAGTTGCACAGGATGCGGATGTCGCGTGCGGGATAGTCCTGGGCGATGGCCCGCATGGCAAATGTGCATGATGCGGCGGCGATCGAAGCGGCCAGCCAGACGCGCCGGTTCATCATGACAAAATCTCCCAGCCCCATGTGCCGCAGCCCGCGTTGTCTATGCCCGTTGCCGGCGCTCGGCGTCAATTGCGCTTCGTGGCCGCAGCGTTGATGGTATTGAGACGCCACGGTGTGATGCCGAGTTTTTTCTCGAATGCTTCGGCACGATCGAACGCCGTCATGATGCGCTGGAAGCGACGTTCGACCCACTCGCGCGGGCTTGAGTGGGTGAGGATGTAGAACTCGTTGTCTTGGATCGCCTGCACCACGCGGGCGCCGACCTGCTCGGGCCGCAACCCATCCTTGATCAAATCGCCCATGAAATGATCGGCCTTGCGTTCGAACGGGCCGCCGAGCCGTTCCGGCCGTGCGCGCGCCGACAGGTGAATGCCGGTGTCGACAGCGGCAGGGCACAGTACCGAGACGCCGATGTCGTGATCGGCGAGTTCCTGTTCCAGCGCCTCCGATAGCGCAACCACCGCATATTTGGTCATCGAATAGGCGCCGGTGCGGAAATTCGGATTGACCTGGAGTCCGGCGATCGACGCGGTGTTGACGATGTGTCCGCCCTGGCTATGCGCCTTCATGCCGGGGACGAACGCCTTGATACCGTTGATCACGCCCTTGATGTTGACGTCGATGACCCAGTCCCAATCCGACTGCGTGATCTCGTCGAGTGGCGTACCGAGCATCGACACGCCGGCGTTGTTGCACAGGATGTGCAAGGGCCCGAAGCGCTTGTCGATGGCGCGCGCCGTTTCCGCGAGCACGGCGGGGTCGGACACGTCGGAGACGAACGTCTCGACCTGACTGCCGAGGTTGTGCAGACGGGCGCGCGCGTCGGCCAAGGCGTCGGCACGGATGTCGATCATGGCGACATTGGCGCCGGCCTGCGCCAGCGCCGAAGTGATACCGAAGCCGACGCCCGAGGCGGCGCCCGAGACATATGCGGTTTTGCCTTTGAGGTCCTTCACGCGACAGACTCCCCTCGATGAGCGGATCGCTGGTATATCAAAGACTACGAGCGCGGGAGACTCTTCGATGAAAATGGCTGATCTGTTCAACGTCGAGGGCCATGTCGCCTTCGTTACCGGTGCGGCCAGCGGCCTGGGTCTGGCCTTCGCCGAGGTCATGGCTGCCAACGGCGCTCAGGTCGTGCTCGCCGACATCAACGAAGGGGAGCTCAACAAGCACGTCGCGCGCCTCAGAAGTGCGGGCGGCGTGGCCGAAGGTGTTGTCCTCGACGTTGGCAACACCGACGCCCTGCGCGCAGCGATCGACAGCGCCGCGGGCCGGCATGGCCGTCTCGACGCGCTGTTCGCCAATGCCGGCATCAGCGGCGGCCGCGGCACGCTGGTGTCGCCCGAAGGCGCGATCGATCAATTCGACGTCGAAATGTTCAAGAAGGCAATCGACGTGAACATGACAGCCACCCTGATGGCGATGCGCTTTGCGGTGCCGCACATGAAGCGGCGCAAGACCGGCAGCATTGTCGCCACGGCCTCGATTGCGGGCATCCGGGCCGAGCCGATCACGGGCTACAGCTATGTCGCTTCGAAGGCCGCCGTGATTAACATCGTCCGCCAGGCCGCTGTCGAACTGGCGCCGTTCAACATCCGCGTCAACGCCATTGCGCCGGGGCCGTTCTTCACCAACATCGGCGGCGGCCGCCTGCATCGCGACCCCGAAACCGTGAAGCTGTTCGCCGACATGGTGCCGCTCGGCCGGCTCGCGCAGACCGACGAGATCAAGGGCCTCGCGCTGCTGCTGGCGTCGCCTGCGGGAAGCTATCTGACGGGAACAGTTATTCCGATCGACGGCGGTGCCACGGCCGTGATGACGCGCGGGAATTATTCAACGGCTGCCGCGCGCGAAGGCACCAACGTCTAGTTCACCGCTTCCGGCCGGATCGCCCAGGCCCCGCCCGGCGGCACGGCGATCCTCACTTCATCGCCGACGCGCGCCCCGAGCAGTGCCGGCGCCTCGACGTTAAGACGCGGGCCGCCGGTCTCGATTGCGACCGAGGTACGCGGGCCGCGGAAGATCGAATGCACGATCTTTCCCGACCAGGCCATCTGTGCGCCGTTGATCGACGCCTGCGTGCCGATCTGGATGTTCTCCGGCCGCACCAGCACCAGCACGGGAGCGCCAACCGCGAATTTCTCGCCGGCACGCGCGTGGCCCTGCCAGCCCTTGCCGTCGACCTTGAGGTGGAAGCGGCCGTTCGCTTCCGGCTCGCAGCTTGTCACCTTGGCGTCGAGCAGATTGGGCGAACCGAAGAACGCCGCCACCGTGCGGCTCACCGGACGCTGATAAATCTCCTCTGGCGCGCCGATCTGCAGGATCTTGCCGCCGTGCATGACGACGACGCGGTCGGAGAGCGCCATCGCCTCTTCCTGGTCATGGGTGACGTAGAGACTTGTTATGCCGAGTCGCTTCTGCAGCGCCCGGAATTCGTCGCCCATCTGCGTACGCAGGCGCGCATCAAGATTTGAGAGCGGCTCGTCGAGCAGGAGAACCTCGGGCTCGAATACCAATGCGCGCGCGATGGCGACGCGCTGCTGCTGGCCGCCGGAGAGAGCGGGCGCGGGGCGATCGGCGAACTTGTCCATCTCGACCAGCCGCAGGGTCGCCATCACGCGCTCGCGGATTTCGGCCTTGGGCCGACGGCGGATTTTCAGCGGATAAGCCACATTGTCGAACACCGTCATGTGCGGCCAGATCGCATAGGACTGGAACACCATGCCGAGCTGGCGGTGATCGGGCGGCACAAACAGCGATGCCGCGGCGTCGCTTACCACGCGGTCGCCGATGCTGATGCGCCCGCCGGTGTTCTGCTCGAGGCCGGCCACCATGCGCAACGTCGTCGTCTTGCCGCAGCCGGAGGGCCCGAGCAGCGTGACGAACTCGCCGCGCTCGACCTTCAGGTTGATGCGGTTGACGGCGATGACCTCGCCGAAGGTTCGGCTGACGTCTTCGATCAGCACTGCCGCCATGGCTTCCCCTCCAACCTACTCACAACGTGCTGATGCGCTCTTTGATGAGCTTGAGCTGTACCCAGCGGAAGAAGATCACCAGCAGCATCATCAGCAGACCGATGACGCTGACCTGCTCGGCCTGACCGTTGGCCCACAGCTTGAGCAGCGTCACCGACAGGACCTCGGAGCCCACCGAATACAGCAGGATCGACGCCGACAGCTCGCGCAATATGCCGAAGAAAGTCAGCACCCAGCCGACCGCGAACGACGGCCACGCCAGTGCGATCAGGATGCGCCACAGCGTCTGCCACCAGGACGCGCCGTGTACGCGCGAGCATTCCTCGAGATCGAACGAGAGTTGGTGGTAGGCATTCGACATAACCCGCACCGCGATTGGGGTGCCAAGCGCCATGTAGGCCAGCAGCAGCGCCCAGATCGTGCCGTAGATCGGGATCGGGCCGGGCAGCATGGCGAAGGCCCACAGAAAGCCGACGCCGAGCACCATGCCGGGCATCATCCAGGGCAGCCACGCAAGTCCATCGATGATCTGCCGCCCGCGCCATTTCGTGCGCACGGTGACGTAGGCGACGATGCCGCCGAGCACCATGGTGGCGGTCGCGCCCGCAAGCCCGAGCAGCATGGTGTTGCGCACGGCGCGCCAGACGTCCTTGTTCTGGAACACCGCGACGTAATGCTCGAACGTGAACATGTCGTACGAATAGAAGCCGAAGAACTTGAAGAACGAGCCGACCGCGAGTTGTCCGACCGGCAGCACGACGGTGACGATGAAGAACAGGATGCAGAAGCCGAATGTCACCCAGCGCCAGGGGCCCAGCTTGGTGATGTTGGGGGCGTAACCCTTGCCGGTCACGGTGGTGAAGGTGCGGCCACGCAACAGGCGCCACTGCAAGATCACCAGCAGGAACATCAACGCCATGATCGCGAAGGAGAGGGCGGTGGCATATTGGTAGGCCGGCGTCGCGCGATGATTGATCGCGTTGTAGATCTCGGTGGTGATCACCGTGATGCCGGCGGGAAGTCCGAAGAATAGCGGCGACTCGAACGACTCGATGCCGCGGATGAGGCTCAGCATGAATGACGACACGATTGCCGGCAGCATCAGCAGGACGGTGACGCGGCGGAACGTGCTCCAGCGCGAAGCGCCGCACATGCGGCTCGACTCCTCGAGCGAGGGGTCCATGGCTCGAAACGAGTCGACGATGAACAGGAACAGGAACGGCGTCGAATACTGCATCATGTGCCAGACGATGCCGCCGTAGGAATAAACGTTGATCGGTGCCGAGGTCGTGCCGGTGAGCCACTGCCACGCCATGTTGATGACACCGACCTGCTTGTTGCCGAGCATGCCCCAGGCCATGGCGGTGAGGATCGGCGGAATGAAGAAAGGCAGCGTGATCAGCACTTCCAGCATGCCGCGATAGGGCGTGTCGGTGCGCGCGCAGATCCAGGCGAGCAGGATCGCCAGCGACAGCGACGGAATGGTTTTGGCGAACGACAGCCCAACCGTGTTGATCAGGACGATGACGTTCTCGGCTGTGAGGATGTCGCGGTAGCCCTGCAGGTTGAACTCGCCGGCCATGCCGGGCGGTGTGGAGTGCAGGCTGCCGTAGAGCAGCATGGACAGCGGGTAGAGTGTGAGAAAGGCGAGGATGAGAAACAGCAGCGTGACGCCGACACGCCGTCCGATCGCCCGGCCGGCCAGCGCCGCAAACATGCCGCGGCCGGCGGACGCGCGGGAAGCCGAGCGATCACCCTGTCGACCAACATCGATCTCGGCAACGGCCATCGCTCACATCTCGATGATGACGTAGTTTTCTTCCACCGCCACCTGGAACGTCTCGAGGACGTAAGGCCCCTTCAATAGCTCGCTGCCCGCCTCGACGGACACAGCATATTGCCGCACGTAGGTGTTGTTCGGATCGCACCAGGATTGGCCGGTGCGCACGTCGAATTCCCACCCGTGCCAAGGGCATTTCAGGAGCTCGCCCTGCCGGGTCAGGCGGTAGTGGCCGGGCCCGTCGGATTCAGCGAGCCCCACCAGCGTGCCGCGACAGAGCGAGGCGCCTTCGTGCGGGCACTTGTTGGCGAGCGCGTAATACTGGCCCTTGATGTTGAACAGGCCGATCTCGCGGCCCTTCACGGTCACGAGCTTGTTGTTGCCGGGCGCGATTTCATCGGCCTTTGCCACCACGTGCCGGGCCATCGTCACTTGAGCCCGTAGAGTGCCTTGGCATTGTCGCGGAACAGCATGCTGCGATGCGGCTCGTCGAGCTTGGCCTTGAACACGTAACGCGGGTCGTCGAAATCCCAGTGCGGGTAGTCGGTCGAGAACATCAGCCGGTCCCAGCCAATCCAGGTCATCACGTCGAACAACTGCTGCGGATCGTCGGGCTCGTCGATCGGCTGCGTGGTGAACCAGAAATGCTCACGCACGTATTCCGACGGCTTGCGGGTAAGATGCGGGACTTCTTCTTTGAGCCGTGCCCATTGCTTGTCGAGCCGCCAGGTCAGCGACGGCACCCAGGCGAAGCTGCCCTCGATCAGCGCGACCTTGAGATCGGGGAAATGTTCGAATACGCCTTCGAGCACCATGCTGGTGACGACCGCCTGCATCGCCGGCACCAGCGAATGGTGCTCTTCGATGTAGTACGAGGCGGCGCCCGAACCGGCCGTGCAAGGGTGTCCACCGACGCCGCCAACGTGCATGCCGATCGGTAGTCCAGCGCGCACAGCCGCTTCATAGATCGGCCAGTAGCGGCGGCGGCCGGCCGGCTCGTCCATGCGCGGCGGCAGCAACACTTGCACGAAGCGCTTGTCGGCGGACGCACGCTCGATCTCCTTCACGGCGCCAACCGGGTCTTCCGGATGCACCGCCAACGAGCCGCGCAGGCGCGGTTCCTTGTCGAGCCAGTATTCGACTTGCCAATCGTTGACGGCACGGCAGAGCGCGGACCCGTAATCGACGTTGCGTTGGGTGCCGCCGTTGCGCAGCGCAATCAGGACTCCATATTCGACGCCGTTGAGATCGAGGTGTTGCTGGCGCATGAACTCGAGGTCGGAGCCAGGCGGGCCGCCGTTGGTCGGCCATGCATCGCGGCGCGCCACATCGGGTGTCATGCGCGGATAGGAGAGCGTCTCCGACAGCGCCTGCCGCACGTGGTTGGAAAAAGTGGCTTGATGCTTGCGCCAGCGCTCCGGCAGATACTTCTGCAAGTCGGCGGGCGAGCGCACCTGCGGATGGATATCGCAGTCGACCACGGTCAGGCGTGTCGCCTGCGGGTCGGCCTTCTGCTCTCGGATCGCGATGTTCATGGCGTCGTCCAGTTCATAGCATGCCCGCGCTCAGCGCATTGAATTGTTGGCGATTTTCGCGTGGAGCGAAGCAGCCTCTATAGTACTCCGCGAGAGCGCCCGATTACAATTGATTAGGAAACGCGAGGGGTATGCCGATGGTTCGGGTTCTGGCGATTTTACTTGCGTTCTGGGGCCTCACCGCCGGCGCGGCCGCGCAATCGGACGATTGGGACAAGGTCGTCGCCGCCGGCAAGAAGGAAGGCAAGGTCGTCATCTACAACTCGGCCAACGGCGCGCCCTACTTCACCACCGTCATCAAATCGTTCGAGCAGAAGTACGGCATTCAGGTCGATTCGCTCGACCTGCGTGCCAGCGAGCTCACCGAACGCATTCGCGCCGAACAGGTAGCCGGCCGTTTCCTCGGGGACATCGAGCTGCATTCGACCTCGACCATCGAGCAGCAGATCATCGACGGCCCGTATGTCGAGCCGATCGGCCGCGCGCCCAATATCGCCAACCTGCGCGCGGAATTGCCGGCAACGGAGATGTATATCCCGGCCTGGATCCAGGCCTATGGCGTGCTCGTCAATACGCGCTTGGTGACGCCGGAAGACGAGCCGAAGGCATGGACAGACTTGCTCGAGCCCAAGTGGAAGGGGAAGATTCTCTCCGATGACGTGCGTCCGCTCGGCGGTGGACAGACCATGTTCTTCGTGCTGCAGAAGACCTACGGCACATCGTTCCATGAAAAGCTTGCGGCGCAGAATCTCGTGTTCAGCCGCGACCTGCGCAACGATGCGCGCCGGATCGCGCGTGGCGAGTATCCGATCTACGTCCCGCAGATGGCGGCGATGACGTCCGACCTCAAAGGGCTGCCTGCGAAGGTGATCGTCATGCGGGAGGGCGTGCCCTACGTTCCGATCAACTTTGCCCAGCTTAAGAACGCGCCGCACCCAAACGCCTTGCGCGTCTTCGTCAACCATTTCCTCGACGTCGACTCGCAGCTGCAATACGCGAACGCCTGGATGACGCCGGTGGTGAAAGGCCTGATGGACAAGGCTGACCCCGAAGCCAAGCCTTTTGTTGAACCGAAGCTGCTTGGCGCAGTGATCCGCGAGGAGCGCGCCGCGATGATGGAGTTGGCAAAAAAGATCTACACGAAGTGACGGCGATCCTGCGCCGTCATTTCTTCTTCTTGACCGGGTGGGCTTTCACAGCCTCCTCGACGACATCCGAGCCCCAGCCCGGACGGTTGGATAGCACGAGCTGGCCATTCTCGATCACGGGCGGGTGCGTGAACAGGTCGTTGCGCCACGGCACTTCGTCCACGTCATATTCCATGATGCGATAGTTCGGGATCGCCGCGCAGAAGTGCGCACTGATCAGGCTCGACATGTGCCCGGCGAAATTGTGAGGCGCGCAGTCGGTCTCGAAGGCGTCGGCGAGCGAGGCGATGCGCACCGATTCCCACATGCCGTTCCACTGCACGTCCACGATCGCGACGTCGCAGGCGTAGTTCGCGAGATACGGCTTGAACGCCTGCAGGCCATGGATGGTCTCGAGCGAGGCGATCGGCGTCGAGGTCGAGCGCCGCAACAGCGCAAGCGCGTCCGGATCATGGATGTCGCATTCGAGCCAGGTTAGGTTGAATTTTTCGACTTCCTTGGCGATGCGGATGAAGCCTTCGGTGCGCTGGCTGAAATTGAGATCCATGTGCAGGCCCATGTCCGGCCCGGCGCCGTCGCGGAAAGCCTCCAGCACTTCGCAGATGTTGCGGATGATCTTGGAGTCGGGATGCCGGGACAGGAAGTCCGGCAGCATGCGGAAACCGGGCCTGAATTGCGGGTCACCCGGCTGAAGCTGCAGCGGGTTGGTCTTGAGCGCCTTAAAGCCCTTGGCCTTCACTTCCGCGCCGAGTTGCTTGATGTCGTCGAGCGTGCGCAGCGGCTTCATGCCGAGCTCGCCCTCGAAGTAGTCCTTACGCCACACACGGAAGCTGCCGCAGTGCGACCAATAGAGATTGATGCGGTCGCGGAACGGCCCACCGAACAGGGAATACACCGGAACGCCGAGCGCCTTCGCCTTCACATCTAGGCAGGCGTTCTCGATCGCGGCGATCGCCTCGTGATTGACGCCGCCGATCGACATGCGGGTGATGGCGCGCAGCGACACCACGACCTTGCCGACCTCGCGCGGATCCATGCCGGTCACGATGGCCGCGAACTTCATCACGAGATCGCTGGTGGCGTTGGGTGCGCCGAAGTCCTCGTTGTATTCCGACCAGCCGACCAGCCCCTCGTCGGTGGAGAGCTTGAGGAACGAGAAGTCGCGCCAGCCGGCGTCCGCCTTCATGACCTCGATCTTGGTGATCTTCATCGGCGTTCCCCTCGACGCAACCGGTTACAACTTCACAACGTTCTTCAATGGCTCGCCCTTCTGGAAGCGCACCAGATTGTCAGCCGCGGCACCCGCAATCCGTTCCGTGGTGACGCGCCCTGCGCCGCCGGCGCAGTGCGGCGAGATCAGCAGGTTTGGCGCGCTCCACAATGGGTCGCTCGCGGGCAGGGGCTCCGGATCGGTGACGTCGAGGCCGGCGCCGGCGATGACGCCTTTCGTCAGCGCGTCCCGCAATGCGATCTGATCGATGATCCCGCCACGGGCGATGTTCACGACGAAGGCGGTCTTCTTGCAGAGGGCGAGCGTGCGCGCGTTGATCAGCTTGTCGGTCGCCGCGTCGAGCGGCAGCGCAATCATGACGGCATCGGCACGCGGCAGCAGCGCATCGAGCTGCGTGATCGACGCGACTTCGTTCGCGGGTTCCGGTTGCGGCGTTGGGTAGCGCGACACTCCGATCACGTGCGCGCCGAGCGCACGCATCATGCGCCCGATCTCGCGGCCGATATGACCGAAGCCGAGCACCACGGCGGTGGTGCCGAGCGGGATCACCATGCGCGCGACGCTCGAGCGGTCCCAGGCGCTGCGGTCCTGGTTTCGCACGAAGGTCGGGAACTGGCGCTGCAATGCGAGCAGCAGAGCCACCGCATGGAGCCCGACGGCGGGCGCGATCGCATCACCAATATTGGTTACTTGCATGCCTGCCGGAACGCCGAGCCGCTTGGCGTTGTCGTAGCCGGCGGTGAGGGTCTGCATCCACTTGAGCTTCTTCGCCCGCGTCTTCACGGCGTCGGCGACCTTGTCGAGATAGAGCATATCGCCGATGAACAGCGCATCGGCGTCGGTGATCTCCGCGGCGAACGCGTCGTCGCTGTCGACGACCTTGAGGTCCGGCCCGAGGATCGCGGACAGCTTGGCCTGGATCTCGGCTCGGGCGAGGGTGGCGTAGAGGATGGCTTTCATGCGTTCCGTCGGTGATTTCTTGCGAGGCGGCGCGACGATATCGGACGCCGCGCGCGCGTGCCAGTGCGCTGCCACATGCGCATGAGGGGCTTGCAGCGGGCATATTGACGCCGCGAACGGCAGCGCGCGATATGCGGCGTCAAATTCAGGATCGAGCATGCCCACCGCAACCTTGGACGCGCCGAATTCGCAGGGCTTTCTCGGCCACGCGCCGATCGACTGCGACATCCATCCGGCGGTGCCCGATACCAAGGCGCTGCTGCCCTATTTCGACGACTATTGGCGCGAGACGATCCTCCAGCGCGGCATCGACCGGCTCAGCCTCAATCTCACGAGCTACCCGCCGAACGCGCCGCTGTCCGGACGTCCGGACTGGCGGGTGCAGGGCAAGCGCCCGGGCAGCGACTTCGACATGCTCAAGCGCCAGGCGCTCGACGCCTTCGGCGTGCGCTACGCGATCTGCAACGTGCTGCACGCGGCGCAGGTGTTCCACTCGGAAGACATGGCGGCGGCGTTCTGCAAGGCGGTCAACGACTGGTTGACCAAGGAGTTGCTCGACCGCGACCCGCGCCTGCGCGCGTCGATCCTTGTGCCGACCGAAAATCCGGAAATGGCCGTCGAGGAGATCGAGCGGCGCGCCGGCGACAGGCGCTTCGTGCAAGTGCTGATGTGGGCGATGAACGAGCAGCCGCTCGGGCGGCGGTTCTATTGGCCGATTTACGCGGCCGCGGAGAAGCACGGGCTCACCATCGGCGTGCACGCGGGTAGTCTCTATCGCCATGCGCCGACCTCGATCGGCTGGGGTTCGTACTACCTCGAAGATTACGTGCTGCAGGCGTCGGCCTTCGAAAGCCAGTTGCTCAGCATGGTGAGCGAAGGCGTGTTTGCGAAGTTTCCCTCGCTCAAGGTCGTATTCGCGGAGTCGGGGTTCACCTGGCTGCCGCCGTTCATGTGGCGCGCCAACAAGACGTGGCGCGGCGTGCGCGCGGAAGTGCCGTGGGTGAAAGTGCCGCCCGCGGAGATCGTGCGCGATCACGTGCGCTTCACCATCCAGCCGATCGACGAGCCGCCAGATGGTGGGATCCTCGAACAGATCATTGATCAGATCGGATCGGACAAGGTGCTGCTGTTCTCGACCGATTATCCGCATTGGCACTTCGACGGCATGGACGCGTTGCCGAAGAACTTGTCCCGCGATCTCGTGAAGAAGATCCTGGTCGACAATCCGCTCGAAGCCTACCCGCGTCTCGGCAGGTAGGCGTCACGCACGCGGCTTCACTGTGGGGTTCGACACACGGATCGGCTTGCCATCGAGCCATGCCGTCACCTGCTCGACAAGGTCGCCATAAAAGGCGCGGTAGCTTTCCTCGACCACATACCCGAGGTGAGGGGTGAGTACGACATTGTCGAGCGCCAACAGCGGGTGGTCGCTCGGGATCGGCTCTTCCCAGTAGACGTCGAGTGCCGCGCCGGCAATGCGCCGCTGCTGCAAGGCCTCCACCAGCGCCTTCTCGTCGATGAGGGGGCCGCGTGCCGTGTTCACGATGTGCGCCGACGGCTTCATCAACGACAGCTCTTGTGCGCCGACCACGCCGCGAGTCCGATCGCTGAGCACGAGATGGAGTGTGACAATATCGCTGGTGCCGAACAGTTCGCCCTTTTCGACGCGCCGGACGCCTGCTTCCGCGGCCGATGCCTCGGTCAGGTTTTGGCTCCAGGCAACGACATTCATATCGAGCGCCTGCGCAGCGCGCGCCACGCGGCGGCCGATCTTGCCCAGCCCCACGATGCCGAGCGTGCGGCCATAAACCTGCGTGCCCAGGCTGCCCTGCCAGCGCCCCTCGCGCGTGCGGCGGTCTTCCTGCGGAATGCGCCGGATCGCGGCGAGCATCAGCGCGATGGTGAGCTCCGGCGTGCCAGTATGCGCCCCTGGGTGGTTGGACGAATGGCTCACCAGGATGCCGAGGTCGGTCGCCGCCGCGAGGTCCAGGGTGCGATGCTGCAGGCCGGTGATGGCGAGCAGCTTCAGGTTCGGCAAGCGCTCGAGCAACGCGCGCGGCGCCGGCGTGCGCTCGCGCAGCATGCAGATGATGTCGTAGGGCGCGAGCACGCGCGCCGCCTCCTCCGGCACAGCCAGCGGGCGATCGATGATGTCGATCTGGCAGCGGCGGCCGAGCGCCGACCAGTCGGCCATCTCCAGCGCGACATGCTGGTAGTCGTCGAGGATGGCGAGCTTCATGCGTCGAACTGCGGCGACGCCATGCAGGCCGACGCCTCGCCACCGCGGCCGAGGAGCACCGGCGCGCCGACCAGCACGGGGCCCTTGGCTGTGTCGATCGTCGCCTGCACGCTGACATAAGTGCCCGGAGCGATCGCAATCTGATCGGCAAGGATCGAGCCCGCCAGCGGCTCGAGCGGCTGCGTGGTTCGGCAGCCTTCGACCAGCCACGAGGCAAAACTCATCGCGTCCGTGCGCGGCAGCATGCTGGCGGCGGCCGCGAAACGTTCGGTTGCAGCAGCAATCTCTGCGGCCTGGGCCTGGTCACGTGCAAAGGTGCGCGTCATGCGTACCCAAACGCCCTTGTAGGCGACCGACACGCGCACGGCGAAGCTTGCGCCAAGCGCGACCGTGCCTTCGAGGCGCAACAGCGCCTTGCTCTTCGCGAGGTCGGCAGCGAGGCCGACATACACTTCTTCCGCGCCCTGCCGCCGGGCTTCGCCGTCGATCAGTCCGACCAGGGTGGCGCCGTCGCGTTCGGCGGCGGTCGCTTTGGCGAGGCCCGCCCGCGCGATGTTTGCCGCCTTGAACGCGAAGGTGAGCTCGGTCGCGTCCGGCGCCGCGCGCAATTTCGCGAGCAGGGCGGTGCCGTCCACGACGCTGGCGCCGTCGTTGCTCATGCTGTCGAGGATGCCGCCCGGTACGACGTTTATGTCGGGAACGGCGATGATGGCGCCGGACTTGTTCCCGGTGACCGCCTTTGCCACGTCGGCGCCGATCGCGGTCGAATAGGTGACTTCTTCGAGATGCGCGTTCGCCTTGATCCAGGTGTGCACGCGCTTCGACATGCCGGTGTAGAGCACCGGCTTGCCTGCGCGCGGGAGCACTACGACTGCACGATTCCAATAGGGCACAAAGCCGGTCAGCCATGAGCCGCCGCCGCTGCGGGCGGGATCCGTATAGATCGCCAACGCGTCGACGCGCGCGTCCGCCATCGCCGCCTGCGCCCGCGCGACGCGCGCATCGAGCACGCTCGGCGGCAATTCGGTCTTCGACCAGGAGATCAACCCGCGTCGCATGTCAGACCGCCACTTCGAACAGCTTGGCCGGCGTGCGCGTGAGGCGTTCGCAACCCTTGCCGGTGACCACCACCATGTCGCCCAGAACGATGTAGCCGGCGTCCGGGTGATAGGTGTTGGGATGTACGATGATGGTCATGCCTTCCTTCAACTCGACGTCGACGTCCTCGAGGATGTTCGGCTTGAGGTCGCACATCAGCCCGAGGCCATGCCCGCGCACGCGCGTGTATTTGTTGGTGACATAGTCTCCGAGTCCGTACTTGCGAAACACGTTATTCTCGGCGCGCGCGACGTCGGCCGCGGTGACGCCGGGCTTCACGACCGCAATGCCCGCTTCCATGGCCTCGTGGTAGACGCTGAACGCCTTCGCCTGCGTGGGCGTGGCTTTTCCAAGCACCAGCGTGCGGCAGATCTGCGAGAAATAGCCATCGACCGCCGGCGTGAGCTCGGTGGTGACGAGATCGCCGGGCTTGAGCCGCCGCTCGGATGGCGGCGCCATGCCGCGCACGTCGACGCCGCCCGATCCGATGATCATGAAATTGTCGGGCGAACCCTTCGTGCGCAGGAACTGCTCGACGTCGGCGACGACCTCATACTGCTTGCGGCCTGAGCGCGCGGCCTCGAGAAAATAGCTGTAACCCTCGTCGGCGAGCTTGGCCGCGCGCCGCATGGCGTCGATCTCAGCCGGAAACTTCTCCATCATCAGGCGGTCGATCAGTTCCGTGCCGTCGTCGAGGCGGAACTTGCGCTCTTTCGATGTCAGCCAGGACGGCATCAGTTGCGGCGGCGCCGCTGCGATGTGCTGGTTCGAGATCGAGGCGAGCCCATCGCCGACCGCCTCGGCAAGATTGCGCACCAGCTTCACCGATACGCTCGTTTCGGCGCCGGCACGCTCGGCTTCCGCCACGCTTTCGAGATAGAGGCGGCATTGTCCGTCGGACGTGAGGATCGCAATCCCGCTGCCTTCGAGGATGCAGAAGTCGGTGACGTAGCGCAGGTAGGCTTCCTGCCAGTTGGTGCCGAAGGCGACCAGCGCCTCGATCCCTTCCTTGCGCATCTCCGTCAGTAGACGGTCACGCCGTTGCTGCGCGAGCATACTTGGAACTCCGGACACTAGGGCTTGATGACGTCGGGATCGTTGTCGTTGTAGAGCCGTTCGACAAGGCCCGCGCGCCGCTCGCGGATGCCGCGGCTGTTGAGCGAACCCTTGTCGGTGATTTCGCCGGCGTCGAGCGACGGCGGTTCCATCAGCACGATGGCGCGCGCGATACTGCGCGACGACCCGCTGGCATTCTTGTTCACCGTTTGCAGTGCCTTGCGCAGCTCCTCGCGGTAGCCCGCATCGACCGTGCGCCCGGGCGGCGGGAAGATCAGCAGGCCGAGGTCGTCGCGGTCGGGCGCGGCCAACACCACGTCGAAGACGAGGGCGCCCAGCGCCTGACGCGCGCGGGCCCAGACTTCGGCGGTGTGCACGCGCGTGCCCGAGGAAAGCTTGAAATCCTCGGCAATGCGGCCGTTGAAACGGAAGCCCTTCGCCGCATCCTTCTCGTCGATGAAGGTGACGGCGTCGCCGGTGATGAAGAAGCCTTCGTCATCAAAGGCGGCCCTGGTGAGGTCCGGCATGTTCCAGTAGCCGGGCGTGACGTTCGGACCGCGGATGCGGATCTCGAGCTTGTCGCCCTGCGGGACCAGCTTTGCTTCCATGCCCGGCAGCGGCGGGCCGATGTTGCCGATCTCGGCGCCGTGGCGATTGAGGATCAGCGCTGCGGGCGATGTTTCGGTGAGGCCCCAGCCGCTGATCATGCTAGGCGGATTATGCGGCCGCTCGCGCTGCACGATCTCCTCGAGGCCGGCCCACAGCCGCTCCGGCAGCGTCGCTGCCGCATAGAACAGCGCGTCGAGATCGGCGAAGAATTTCTTGCGCAGCGCGTCGTCCTTTTGCAGGTGCGGCAGCAGCAGCTCGAAGCCCTTCGGCACATTGAGATAGGTCGTCGACGAGATTTCCCGCAGGTTGCGCACCGACTTGTCGAAATCCGCAGGCGTCGGCTTGCCGTCGTCGATGTAGAGCGTACCGCCGTTCTTGAGCACCTTTCCCGAATTGTAGTTGCCGCCGAACACGTGGCTCCACGGCAGCCAGTCCACCAGCACTGGCGGCCGCGCCGACATGAACGGCCAGATGTATTCCGTCATGGCGAGATTGCTGTTGAGCATGCGCTGGGTGGTGGTGACGCCCTTGGGCACGCCGGTCGAGCCCGACGTGAACAGGAACTTCAGCACCGTGTCCGGCGTGATCTTTGCCGCCGCACTTGCGAGCGCCGTGTGTGACCCGCCCTTGAGCAATTCGGCAAACGGCGTGGCGCCCGGCAGTTCCGACGCCGGTGTGCCGACGACGACCTCGCGGCCTTGCATTTCCGGGATCGTGAGGGCGCGCGCGAACATCGCGCCATTGGCGGCGTATACGAGGCCCGGATCGAGCAGCTTCAGGATGTGTCGCAGCTTGCCGAGATCCTGACTGGCCAGCGAGTAGGCGACCGAGATCGGTGCAAACGGAATGCCGGCGACCATGGCCCCGAGCGACAGCAGCATGTGGTCGATGGCGTTGCCCGAAAGGATGACGATCGGCCGCTTCGGCCCGAGGTTGCGTTCCGCGAGCGCCGCGGCGATGCGGTTCACCTTGTCGGCGGTTTCCGAATAGCTGATCGACGCCCAGCCATCCTGGCCCGGGCGCCGCTCGGCCAGGTAGGTGCGTGTCGGAGCTTCCTTGGCCCAGCGGAACAGGTGGTCGTGGAAACGATCGGGGTGCGCCGGCAGCGGTTCGTTGGCGCGCAAGCGGATTGTTCCGCCGGCGTCGCGCTGCATGGTCACCGTGACCGGGCGGAAGCGCTCGCTGTCCGCCTGTGCCGCTATGGGGCGCACTGCCGCCTGCGTCGTCACGTTTCCTCCGGCTCTTTCCAATCCATCATATACCGGCGCCTGATGCGGGCAACGCAGCCTTGCTGCGCGCGGCAATGCTTGACTTTGGCGCGGCGGAATGGCGGTTGAAGTCTCAATAATATGGGGCCGGAAGCAGCGCTGGGCATGATTGTCGTCGCCATCGATATCGGGGGAACCTTCACCGACCTGATCGGCTTTGACGAAGCCGCAGGCCGCTTCGTCGAGGCCAAAAGCCTGACGACGCCCGCGCAGCTCGGCCAGGGCATCATCGACTGCATCCGCAAGAGCGGGCTCAACGCGTCGACGATCGACGAGCTGATCCATGGCTCGACGACGGCGATCAACACCCTGATCGAGCGCAAGGGCGCAAAGACCGGCCTGATCGTCACGCGCGGTACGCGCGACGTCTACATCATCGGCCGCGGCAATCGCCCTGAAGCTTACAATCTGTTGTTCCACAAGCACCGCCCGCTGGTGCCGCGCCAATACACGCGTGAGGTCGACGAACGCTTGCTCGCAAGCGGCGAGATCTATCGCAAGCTCGATCGTTCGACCGTCGAGGACGCCTGCCGCACGCTCAAGGCTGAGGGTGTCGAGGCGGTCGCGATCTGCTTTCTGCACTCCTACGTCAATCCCGAGCACGAGCGCGCGGCGGGCGAGATCGTACGCAAACAGATGCCGGGTACTTATCTCTCGATGTCGCATGAAATCCTGCGTGAGTACCGCGAGTTCGAGCGCATCTCCACGACAGTAGTGAACGCGTACATCGGTCCGAAGGTCGGCGGCTACGTCAAAGGACTGAAGGACGATCTCGCCAAAGTCGGCTTCCGCGGCAACCTCTCGATCATGCGTTCGAACGGCGGCGTGATGACGCCGGAAGTTGCGACCGATCGTCCGGTGGCGATGATGGAGTCCGGACCCGTCGGCGGCATCATCGCCTCCGCGCGCGTCGGACAGGCGCTGGGGTTCCCAAACGTCATCTCCTTCGACATGGGCGGCACCACGGCGAAGGCGAGCCTCATCCGCGACGGCGAGCCGACCATGGCGCCCGGCTATTACGTCGGGGGCTACGCCAGCGGCCATCCCGTGATGCTGCCGATGATCGACGTGGTCGAGGTCGGCGCCGGCGGTGGCTCGATCGCGTGGATCGACGACATCGGCGCACTCAAGGTTGGCCCGCACAGCGCGGGCGCCGATCCCGGTCCGATCTGCTATCGCGGCGGCGGCACCGAGCCGACCATCACCGACGCCAATGTTGTGCTCGGACGTCTCGATCCCGATCATTTCCTCGGCGGCCAGATGAAGCTCGACGCCGAAGGCGCGGCGAGGGGCGTCGCCGAGAAGATCGCCAGGCCGCTGAAGATGGAAACGACGGCGGCAGCGCAGGCGATCCTCGACATCGCGATCTCCAAGATGTCGCTTGCCGTGCGCGAAGTGTCGGTCGAAAAGGGCTACGACCCGCGTGACTTCACCCTCGTCGCCTCTGGCGGCGCGGGCCCGCTGCACATCACTGCGATCGCGCGCGAGCTGCATATTCCGCGCGTGATCGTACCGTTGTTTCCCTCGCATTTCTCCGCGCTCGGCATGCTGCTCGCCGACGAGCGCCATGACTTCATCCGCACCTTCTATGGCGACCTTTCTGGCATCGACTTCAAAGCGGCCGTGCAGGTGCACGACGAGATGGTGCGCGAGGCGAGCGGCGCGCTGCGTCATGCCGCCAATGCCCAGCGTCAGATCCATCTCGATCTGCGCTATGTCGGGCAGGAGTTCACCTTGCAGGTGCCGGTCACGCTCGATCAGCTCAAGGCCGGTGATCACCGCACCATCCGCAAGGCGTTCGACGCGCTCTACGAGCACCGCTATGCGCACCACTCGCCTGACGAACCCGTCGAGATGGTCAACGTCCGCCTTGCCGTGATTGGTCAACGGCCGCGCTTGAAATTCCCGAGCGTGCAACGCGGCGCGGCGCCCAAGCCCGCGCGCGAGCGTGAGGTCTATTTCATCGATGCTCGCAAGCCCGTGCGCTGCCCGGTCTATGACCGTCCCTCGCTCAGCGACGGCATGACGATCGAAGGACCGGCGATCATCCAGGAGCACGGCACGACCACAACGCTGTTCAAGGGCGACGTCTGCCGCGTGGTCCCGTCGGGCGAGCTCGTCATCGATGTCGGAGGTGCCGCATGAGCAAGGCGCTCGATCCCGTCACCCTCGAGGTGATCCGCAATGCGCTGCCCGCGGTCGCCAACGAGATGGCCGCCGACCTGCAGCGCACCTCCTACAACATGATGATCTACGAGGTGCGCGACTATTGCACCTCGCTGGTCAATCCAAAGGGCGAACTGATCTCGCAGAACGTCGGCGGCGTGTCGCACTTCGTCGCCGACCTCGGCATCATCATCGTCGACGGCATGAAGCGTTACGGCGAGAAGGGGTAGAAGCCGGGTGACGTCATCATCACCAACCACCAGGCGGTGGCCGGCCAGCACCTCAACAACATCGTCATCTACACGCCGTACTTTTACAAAGGCGAGCTCCTGATGTTCGCCATGGTGCGCGCACATTGGATCGACGTCGGCGGTTCTTCCACCGGGTTCGGCGCCGGCGCGACCGTGCCCGACCCCTGGCTCGAAGGGCTGCAGCTCGACCAATTGAAGATTTATCGCGAGGGCGAGCTCGACGAGACGCTCTATCGCGTGCTCAAGGACAACATCCGCTTTCCGGAATCCTCGCTCGGCGATCTCAAGTCACAGATGGCCGCCTGCCGCCTGGCCGAGCGGCGCATGGACGAGCTGTTCAACAAGTACGGTAAGGAGACGATGCTGGCCGCGATCTCGCAGATCTTCGACGAGACCGAGCAGAAGTGCCGCAATGTCGTCACCAAGCTTCCTGACGGCGTCTACGAGGCCGCGGCCCAGATCGATGACGACGGCGTGGATAAGGGCATTCCCGTGCCGATCCACGTCAAGGTTACTGTTGCCGGCAGCGCGATGACCATCGATCTGTCCGGCTGCTCCAAGGAGCGCCGGGCCGGCATCAACTCGCGCACCTATGCCGCCGCGCGCGTTGCCTACAAGGCGCTCACTGGCCCGCTCGAGCCCGTCAACGAAGGGTCGTTCCGCGCCTGCGAGGTCATCATTCCGGAAGGCAATATCATGATGGCGCGCTGGCCCGCGCCGATGGCGTCGTGGAGCGCGATCGTTCCGACCGTCGTCGACTGCGTGGTGAGAGCGCTGGCGCCCGCCATGCCCGACCGTGCCCCGGCCGGGCACCATGGCCTGCTCGGCGGCACCGTGGTGTTCTTCGGCGTTGACCCCAAGACCAACCGGCGCTTCGTCATCCAGAGCATCGAAGGTGGCGGCTGGGGCGGCCGGCCCTACGAGGATGGCGAGTCCGGCACGGTGTCGGTCTGTCAGGGCGACGTCCGCAACGGCCCGATCGAGTCGATCGAATTGAAGTGCCCGGTGCTGATCGAGAAGCGCGAATTGCGCACCGATTCCGCCGGTGCCGGAAAATTCCGCGGCGGGTTCGGCCTGGACGTGCAAGTGCGTAACCTCGTCGAAGGGCGCTGGAATTTCGACAACACGCGGCGCACGCAGTGTCCGCCCTGGGGCCTGCATGGTGGCCGCGATGCCGAGTACAGCGACTATCTTCTCAAGCTGCCCGGCCAGAATGATTTCGAAACCGCCTTCGGCACGCGCCGTCCGGTGCCGCCGCAGACCGAGGTGATCGTGCGTACCGGCGGCGGTGGCGGTTGGGGCGATCCGTTCGAACGCGATCCCGAGAAGGTGCGCGCCGACGTGCTCGAGGATCTCGTGTCGGTCGAGGCCGCGCGGGACGAGTACGGCGTCGTGCTCGACAGCAAGCGCGCCATCGATGCTTCGGCCACCAAGGCGTTGCGCCAGAAATTGCGCGCGGGCGCCCGTGCATGACCGCGCTCGCCGCGCTCGGTGACTTCGTCGCCGCGCGCGTGCGCGGGAGTCTCACGCCCGACATTCAGGAACTGCTCAGGCTTCACGTCATTGACACCGCCGCTGCCTGGATCGCCGGGTCGAAGACCGACGAAGCGCGCAAGCTTGCCGCCTACCGCGACGAACTCGCGCGCGACATGCCGGGCGTTTTGTCGGAGATCACGATCAACTGCGCGCTCGTGCGCCTGACCGAAGTCGACGACATTCACATCGCGTCGATGACGACGCCCTCCGCGTTCATCGTGCCGGCGGCGCTGTCGATCGCCGCGGCGCAGCCTCAGGCGGATGCGCAGGCGTTCGGCGAAGCCATGCTTGCGGGCTACGAGGTCATGGTGCGGCTCGGCACCGCGATCGATGGTCCGATGGTGCTCTACCGCGGCATCTGGCCGAGCTACTTCTCTTCTGCGTTCGGCGTAGCCGCGGTCGCGGCGCGGCTGATGGATCTCTCGCCGCAGCAGGCGGCAAATGCGTTGGCGCTGGCGCTCAATCTTTCGGGTCCCGGCGTCGGCCAGCACGGCGCGCCGACGACGTCGCGCTGGCTCGCCGCAGGCGCCGCCGCACGCAACGGCCTTCTTGCCGCGCATGCGGCCAAGGCCGGATTCACAGCGGACACGGGCATCCTCGACGGCAAGTACTTGGCGGGCGTTCTCAACATCACACCCGATCTCGAATCGCTCACCGCCGGACTTGGTGAGCCGCCAAAGCTTGCGGAAATCGCGTTCAAACCCTGGTGCGCGGCGCGGCAGACCATGGCGGCGACGCAAGCGTTCGCGGAAATCATCGCGCGTGAGATCGCGGTCGCGAAGATCACGGCGGTCGAAGCGGCGGTGCCGCCGCCGATGCTGCGGATGATCGATCATGGCATCGTCGAGGGCGATCGATTGTCGCGCCTCACCAGCCTGCCGTATCAGATCGCCGCCGTCGCGCATGCGCCGGACCTCGCCTTCGATGTCGCGGCTTCGGCGAAGGTTCCGCCCGCCGTGCAGGCGTTCATGCCGAAGGTGAAAGTCACGGCGGACGAAGCGTTGTCGGAAGGGTTCCCATCGGTCTGGCGGGCGCGCGTGCGCGTCGAAGCCGATGACACATGGCATGAGCACCAACTCGCGCAAATTCCGGGCGATCCGGGCCGTCCGTTCACGCGCGCGGAGGTCAGCGCCAAGTTCCATCGACTCGTCGATGGCATCATCGGCGCTGCCAGGATCGATCGGATCATCGGCGAAGCCGTCGATGTGGTCGACGGACGCTGCGTACCAAAACAGTTCCTGGCATCCATCGCTTCTGCCCTGACTTAGCCTATGATCGCCGTGCGCGGGTGGCGCTGGACTCATAGACGCGGCATGAAGGCATCAGGGAAGCGGTGGCCCACGCTCAAGCGCGCAGCGCGCGCATTCGTCATTGCTTTGCTCGTGCTTGTCGGCGCGCCTTATCTGATCGCGCCGCTCTATCGTTTCGTGAACCCGATCTCCACGCTAATGCTGTGGAACTGGGTGACGGGCGAACGCGTCGAACGAATCTGGATCCCCATCACGCAAATGTCGCCATCGGTGCCGCTCGCCGTGTTCGTCGCCGAGGACGGCCGGTTCTGCACGCACCGCGGTGTCGACTTCGGCGAGCTCTGGGCGGCGATCCGCGAGGCCGACGATCTCGGCGAAGCGCGCGGTGGGTCGACGATCACGCAGCAGGTCGCCAAGAACCTGTTCCTGTGGCAGTCGCGCAGTTTCGTGCGCAAGGCGCTCGAACTGCCGCTCGCGCTGTGGATCAATCTGGTCCTTCCCAAAGCACGGGTTCTCGAAATCTACCTCAACATCGCCGAATGGGGCCCGGACGGGGAGTTCGGCGTCCAGGCCGGCGCCCTCTATGCCTTCGACCGCCCGGCCTCCCGCCTCACGGCCGGCGAGGCCGCGCTGCTTGCGTCCGTCCTGCCCAATCCGGTGGAGCGCGACGCGCGCCAGCCCGGCCCCGGCCTGCGCCGCGTCGCCGGCGTCCACCTGCGCCGGATGGCCACGATGACGCGCAACGATGCCTGCATTCGGCCCCGGCGGGCGGGGGCTAGCCAGTAAAGGGGGCTTCCTCTATAAGCCCGGCTTCCGAGCGATTTCCCCAGACTTTCGGCGCCAGCGCCTGAAATCATTGGGCTTTTAGGAGCAATTGTTATGGCCGTTCCCAAGAAAAAGACCTCGCCTTCGCGCAAGGGCATGCGCCAGTCGGCCGACGCGCTGAAGCAGCCGGCCTATATCGAGGACAAGGATTCTGGCGAGCTGCGCCGCCCGCACCACGTCGATCTGAAGACCGGCATGTATCGCGGCCGCCAGATCCTGAAGGCGAAGAAGGACATCTAGCGCGAATCATTCATGCGCTAGCAGCGGGGAGGGGCACCATGTATCTGATCGGTTTTCCGCTGCTGGTCGTTCCGTTCGCGGTCTACAACATCATCGAGTTCCTGATCCCCGGCGCGACGCCGGGCGCGTTCTGGTCGCACGCGATCGCGCAGATCGGGCTCGCCTCGGGCGCCCAGTGGACGCTGACCACCGGCGACCTCATGATCGCGCTCTCGCTGATCATCCTTTTCGTGGAGATTCTCAAATCGACGCGGCTGTCGACGCGCTCGATCATCGACCATTTGCTGTCGACGGTCCTGTTCGTGATCATGCTGATCGAGTTCCTGCTGGTGAAGCAGGCGGCGACCGGGACGTTCTTCCTGTTGCTGATGATCAGCTTCATCGACGTGGTCGGCGGCTTCTCGGTGTCGATCAGGACGGCGCAGCGCGACATCGAGATCGAAGGCGCGGGCATCACGCGCTCATAGTTTCCCGGATCGACCATCATGCGTGACTTTCACCTGCCCGGCCGCTCGCCCGTTCTGGCGCGTGAGGGCATGGCCGCGACCTCGCATCCGCTCGCGACTCTGACCGCGATCGAAACGCTCAAGGCGGGCGGTACCGCCGCGGATGCCGCGGTTGCAGCAGTCGCGGTGTTGTGCGTGGTCGAGCCGCACATGACCGGCATCGGAGGCGATTGCTTCTGCCTGATCTCAAAGCCGGGCAACCCGGTGTGGGGTTACAACGGCTCCGGTCGCGCCGGCGCCGCCGCGTCAACTGAAGCTCTGCTGGCGCAAGGGCTGACCTCGATTGGAATGACCTCGCCGCACGCGGTGACCGTGCCTGGTTCGGTGGAAGCCTGGGAGGCAATCCTCAAGGCGCACGGGCGCTTCGGTCTCGATCGCGCGTTGCAGCAAGCCATTCACTTTGCCGAGCAAGGTTTTGCCGTCGCGCCGCGTGTCGCGTCGGACTGGGCACTTGCAGTCGATCGCCTGCGCGCGGATCCCGGTGCGGCGCGGCATTATCTCTTCAACGGTCGCGCGCCTGCGGTTGGTGACGTGGTCAAATTTCCGGCGCTGGCAAAGACGCTGCGCGCCATCGCAGGCCAAGGTCCGCGCGCGTTTTATGAAGGCGCGATCGCCGAGGAGATGGCGGCGACGGTGGCGAAGCGCGGCGCCTTCCTCACGGCGGATGACTTTTCCCGCCACCGCGGTAATGCCGTCGAGCCGATCTCGTCCAATTACCGCGGGCTCGACATTCTCGAAATTCCGCCGAACGGGCAGGGGCTCACGGCGCTGGTGCTCCTCAACATCCTCGAGAACTTCGACCTGAAGGGACTCGATGCCGTCGGCGCCGATCGCTTCCATCTCGTGCTTGAAGCGGCACGCATGGCCTTTGCGGTGCGCGACACCCACATCGCCGATCCGGACTACATGCGCGTTGCGGTGCCTGCGCTGCTCGACAAGGCCTTTGCCAAGAAACTCGCCGGCAAGATCGACCGCACGAAGCGCACGCAGCTGCCGGTCGCGCCGTCGCCCGGCAATGACACGATCTATCTCACCGTGGTCGATCGCGACCGCACGGCAGTGTCGTTCATCAATTCATTGTTCTCAGGTTTCGGCACCGGCATTTGTACCGAGCAAGGCGGCATCCTGCTCAACAATCGCGGCGCCTGCTTTGTGGTCGAGCAGGGTCATCCCAATGCTTTCGGCGCCAACAAGCGACCGATGCACACCATCATTCCTGGCCTCGCGATGCGCGATGGGCGTTGCGAGATGTCCTTCGGCGTCATGGGCTCGCATTATCAGCCGATGGGGCATGCGCAGCTCGTCGTCAACATGACCGACTACGGGATGGACGTGCAGGA
>Ga0105245_10000917_pt1 | contig 26795 bp, 27 predicted proteins | sample KBSM54metaG_FD_81523 | JGI IMG/M metagenome (GOLD analysis project Ga0105245, IMG submission 81523) | Miscanthus rhizosphere microbial communities from Kellogg Biological Station, Michigan, USA - KBS M5-4 metaG | ecosystem: Host-associated > Plants > Roots > Rhizosphere > Soil | place...
AAGAGCAGCGTCGAGGCGAGGCGAAAGGCCTCCTTGTAGTGCTTCTTGCCGATCAGTTCGGTGAAGACGGGGACGAAGGCCGGCTGCAGCGCCGCGTCGGCGAACAGGGCGCGGACCAGATTCGGCACCTGGAAGGCGATCGTGAAGGCCGACATCGGCCCCTTCACCCCGTAGAAGCCGGCGGCAACCACTTCGCGGCCGAGGCCGGCGACGCGGGAGGCGCCGGTGGCGATCGAGAAGAACGCGGTCGAGCGGGCGATCCGCCCCGCCTGCCGCCCCGGCGGCGGCTCACGGGTGAATTCCTCCCCCGGTTCGAAGGCCTCCGCCTCCCAGACGGCGACGTCGGCGTTGATCGCCGCCTCGTCAGGATCGGGGTTTTGCGGTGCCCTGGGCGTCTCCAAGCTGGGTGTCGATTCCGGTTCGGGGGCGACTGAAGTGGATTCAGTCGCTATAGTCGGCGGCCGCCCGGAGCCGGCAAGGCGCCTGCTCGGGTACTTGACATGGCCAACATAGCCTCACAGAAGAAGCGGATACTGCGCAGCGAGCGCGAGCGCACCGAGAACCGGCTGCTGACCAGCACGGTCAAGACGCACTTCCGCCGGCTCGAAGCCGCGGTCGATGGCGGCGACGCCGAGGCGATCGCAACCGAGCAGCGGGAGCTGATCTCGAAGATCGACAAGGCCGTGCAGAAGCGCGCCCTCCACAAGAACACCGGCGCGCGCAAGAAGGCGAAGGCAGCAAGGATCGCTGCCAGCGCCAAAGCCGCCTAGGCAGCTCCAGCCGCCGCTCTCCTAAGCGCGATAGTCAGCGCCAGCTCGTCGCCGTAGTCCGCCCCGCCGCGGCACCAGAGCTCGAGGTCGGCGAGCGTCTCCGTGGCCAGCCGCAGGTCGGCGAGGTTGGCGTCCCGCAGGCGGTTGACGAGCTGCTTTGCCGCGTAGGGGTGCATTTTCAGCGACGACTCGACCTGCTTCGGCGGGATGCCCTCCTCCAGCTGGGCGGCGGCGGAGCAGGCGCCGCGCAGGCGCGAGGCGAGGCCGTAGATGAGGCCGGTGACGTTCTCGCCCTGGCCGATCAGACGCTCGCCGATCCGCAGCGCGGCGGCGGCGTCGCCTTCGATCAGCGCATCGGAGAGCGACCACACCACCGCTTCGGAGGTGTCGGCGATCATCTCCTGCAGGTCGGAGGCGGCGACCGCTCCCCCATCTCCGGCCCACAGCGCCAGGCGCTCGAGCTCGTTGCGCAGGCGCAACGGGTTGGAGCCCATCCGCTCGACCAGCAGCCGCGCCGCCGCCGGCTCCAGCCGGAAGCCGAGCTGCTGCGCCTCGCGAACGAGGACGCTGGGCATCTCGCGCGCCTTGGGCGCCTCGAATTCATGGATCTCGCCGCCCGCGGCCTTGACCGCTTTCGCGAGCTTCGCCGCCGCCTTGTCGCGGCAGATCAGGACCAGGGTCAGGTCCGGCGGCAGCTCCCCGAGCGCGGCGAGGACCGGCTCGAGCTGTTTGTCCCGCCAGCGCTCCACCCCGTCGGCGAGCAGGTAGCGCCGGGTCCCCATCAGGGACATCGCCGGGACCGCCGCCAGCAGCGCCTCGTGGTCGGGCATGCCCTTCCCCTCTCCGGGCTCGAACACCTCCAGCGCAGCCGACCCGCCCTCGCGTTCGGCACGCGCCCGCAACCGCGCCCGCGTCGCGTCGATTTTCGCCTCGTCGGTACCGGCGATCAGGTAAAGCGGCTTCATCTCGGCCACCGGGCGAGTCTACGTCCCGTCCCGGCTTGTCGGACGGCTACCTGCCGTGGCCCTTGACCACGCCGCTGCCGTCGCCATGCCCGGGCGGGGAAGGCGCCGCCGGCGCGGCGGAGGGCGGGGCGGCCGACGGATGCGGAGCCGGCGCTGGAGCAGCGGGGGGAGGGGACGGAGTCCGCGAACCATCATGGCTCGAGGAAGCTTCGTTCCCATGCACTTCGCCGTGGCTTTCCGCTTCGTCGGCACTCGACCCTCCGTGCTCGGAAGCCGTCGTCGCAGCCGTCGGCGACGGACCGTGAGCCGTGGAGGCGTGACCGGACGACTGCGTGGGGGTTGGAGCGGGGCTGGGGGTCGACGTCGGAGCAGGAACGGCGGCCGGGGTCGGCGTCGGTTCGCTACGGGGCGGTTCTTCGGCGCCGGCTTCCGAGGGCGGCTGCGGAGCACTCACCGAAGTCACCGGTGAGTGGGCAGCGACCTCGCCGCCTCCCCGATGCGCTCTGGAGGTACCGGTGCTGGACCCCGGAGCCGGGGTGCCGCCTGCGCCTCTGCCGGTCGGGACGGAAGAGGCGGGAGCCACTGCGGCGACCGGCGGTCGCGAGGCGAGGGCCGGTCGCGCCCTTTCGGCCCCACCGACGGATCGGGTGGCGGTAGGTCCATCCGGGGGCGGCGCCGGGGCGAGCAGCGAATAGCCGGGGAGGGCGAAGATCGCGACCAGCGCCAGGCTGGCAGCGGCGGTAAGCCCGAGCAGGGCGAAACCGGTGCTCCGTATCCGTTCGGTCATGCCCTGTCCGGCCAGGCTGGACAGCCGAATCGAAGGGAGGTGTAAGTGTCGAAGGATGAAGTGCACCAGTTCGTGGATCGGCATCTAAATGAGAGACAAAAGCAATTGGATCGAGTATCTCTACTATCGATTCGGTCATCCGTCCAACCAAAATTCGTTCTTCTCGATGTCGATGACCACGTCGCCGTCGCGATCCGTCCGCAGCGTCGGCACCCGGTGCCGCTCCAGAGTTGAGAGCGTGCCTTGGGTGGGGTGCCCGTAGGGGTTGTCCTTTCCGACGGAGATCACCGCCAGCTGCGGCCGCGTGCGGTCGAGCAGCGAGTCGAGACCGGCGTCGTCGCTGCCGTGATGCGCAACCTTGAGGACGTCGATCGGCCCGGGTTCGATCGGCACCGATTCTGCCTCTGCGTCGGCGGTGAGCAGCATGCTGAACCGGTGCCAGCGCGCCTCGATCACCAGCGCCTGCTGGTTCGGGTCCTCTCCGCTCAGCGGCTCGCCCAGAAGCTCCCGCGGCGGCCAGAGCACCTGCAGGCGGAGATGGCCGGAGTGCAGTTCCTGGCCGGCGGCGAGCCGCTCCGGATCGATGCCCGCGGCGACGGCGGCCGCCATCGCTTCCCGGTCGAGACGGGCGAAGCCAAGGCGCTCGATCGGGAAGCGACCGAGCAGTTCCTCAATCCCCGCCGCATGGTCGGACTGGTCGTGGGTGACGATCGCCGCACCGAGGCTGCTCACGCCCGCGTCCCCCAGCTTTCCCGCCAGGTCGTCCCCCGGCGGCCCACCGTCGACGAGAACCGCGGGCGCACCCGCCGGCCGCAGGAGGATCGCGTCGCCCTGCCCGACGTCGAGGACCTCGATCCGCAGGCCGTGGAAGGGGGGCGGCGAGGCCGCCCCTCCCATGCCAGGGAGGCCGAAGAGGAGCGCCGCTGCCAGGGCCGCGAGCGCCCCCGCCGGCCTGAGCATCGGGACCCGCGGCCTGAACCGCCGGCGGACGAAGCAGAGCAGGACGCCGGCAGTCAGCCCTAGATAGGAGGCGATCAAGCCGCCGCCGCTCAGATGCACGTGCACCTCCGCCCACCCCGGTGCCGCACACCAGGAGGCGACCTGGGCGACGTAGGCGAGGAGGAGGGCGTTGAGCCCGTTCAGCGGCTCGAGCGGCACTCCCGGCACCTGTGCCAGGCCGGCGCCGCACATTCCCAGCCACATCGCCGGCGCCACCGCCGGCATCGCCGCCACGTTCGCCGCCAGCGTCGTCGTCGAGAGCGTTTCGAAGTGGTAGGCGATCAGAGGCGCGGTGGCGAGGGTGGCGGAGACGGTGACCGCCAGTCCCTCGGCCAAGGCGCGGCGCCACCGCCCCGCTCCCAGCCGTGCCGTGACCGCACGGCGAATCGGCGAGGCCAGAAGCAGGATCCCGAGCACCGCCGCGAAGCTCAGCTGCCAGCCGACGTCGCCGGCGACTCCCGGGTCGATCGCCAGCGTCACCACCACCGCCAGAACCAGGGCATAGAGACGCGAAGTGCGGCGACCGCCGAGGGCCGCCAGCACCCCGACCGCACCCATCACCCCGGCTCGCTGAATCGAGGGGCCGGAACCGGCGACGGGGACGTAGACGGCGATCAGGGCCAGCACCCAGAGCAATCGCTCGCGCAGCGGGATGCCCAGCATCCCCAGCAACGGCATCGCCAGCAGGGCCAGCAGCGTCACGTTCTCACCCGAGACCGCCAACAGATGGCTGAGTCCCGAGCGTCGGAAGTCTTCTTTGGTCCCCTCGTCGATCCGGTCGTCCTCGCCGAGGACGAAGCCGCGCGCCAGCTCGGCCTCGCGTGGCGGCATCCCCCGCCCCAGACCCTCCGACGCGCGTTCGCGGATCTGGTCGCTGTTCGCCAGCGCCAGCGCCGCGACCACGGCAATGCCGATCAGGACCGGCAGCGACGGTCGCGGCGAGCGCACCGGGCTAGGGCTGGAGACGCTGGCGCAGCGCCTCCATGGTCGCCGGTCCGATCCCCGGCACCTGGTCGAGCTGCTCCACCGAGGAGAGGCCGCCGTGTTCGTCGCGGAACTTGACGATGTCGCCGGCGGTGACCGGGCCGATGCCGTCGATCCCTTCCAGCTGCGCGGCGGTGGCGGTGCCGAGGCTGATCGGACCGTCTTCGGTTTCGGCGCCCGCGACGGACCTGCCGCCGGGAACCCGCTCCGGCACCACCACCTGCTGCCCGTCGGCGAGTCGCGCCGCCAAGTTCACCGCTTCCAGCTCGGCCCCCGGCACCGCCCCGCCGGCGCGGATGACGGCGTCGTTGACCCTGCTGCCGGCGGGCATCCGGTAGACGCCGGGCCGCTGCACCGCGCCGGTCACGTCGACGACCAGGTCGCCGCCTTGACCGCTGACCGAGAAGCTCTGCCCTCCCCCCTTGCTGCCGCTTTCGGCGGCAAAGGAGCGGTCGGTCCCATCCTCGCCGCGAATCGCCCGCGCACCGACGAGCAACAGCGCCACCGCAACTGCGGCGTAGACGACGACCTGGCTGCGGCTCAGCTCCGGCATCGCCGCCGATCATCGGCCGCCCCGACGCACGCATGGCGCGCAGAATCAAAAACTTCTCAGCAGGAAATGCGACAGACGAATGACTTAGTAATCGTCGTCTTCGTCGTAGCCGGCAACCTCGGCGAGCTGGTCGCTGTAGAGCTCAACGGCAGCCACCGGCGGCGACTGGATCGAGACGCAGGTCAGATCCATCTCGCCCTCGTTGCCGATCGAGTGCTCGGTCGCCGGGGGGACGAGGATCAGGTCGCCCTCGCCGACCTCCTGGGTGTCGCCCGCCACCGACATCGTGCCGCGGCCGCGCACGACCACGTAGGCCTGCTCGGCCTCGCCGGAGGAATGCAGCGTCTGCTTCGCCCCGCCCGGCACCGTCACCCAGGTGACCGAGAGATTGCGGGAACCGAGTTCGCCCGCGTCCATGAGGACGTGAGCCCGCAGCCGGTGCCATTCCTCGACGGCGGCTTCTTCGAGTCTTCTGACCAGCATTTCGCGGCTTTCTAGCAGACGGGACGGGGCCAGCGGAGGCCCCTACCTGACCACCAGGTTCACCAGCTTGCCCGGAACTACAATTTCCTTGACTATTTGTCCGCCGTCGAGATGCCGGGCGACCTTCTCGCTTTCCCGCGCCATCCGCAGCAGCTCCTCCTTCGAGGCTTCCGCGGGCGCCTCGATCCGGTCGCGCAGCTTGCCGTTGACCTGCACCACCAGCGTCACCGTGTCGCTGGTCAGCAGATCGGGGTCGGCCTGAGGCCAGGGCTGCTCCCAGACCCGGTCGCCCGTCAGCCGCTCGTAGACCTCGCTGCCGAGGTGCGGAGCGAAGGGGAAGATCAGCGAGGCCGCCGTCGCCGTGGCGAAGCGGACCGCCTCCGCCCCCTCCGGCGTCCCGTAGAGGCCGTCCTTGAGCCGGTAGGCCTCGTTGACGAGCTCCATCACCGCCGAGATCACGGTGTTGAACTGGAAGCCGCGGTTGAAGTCCCGGGTCGCCTTGTCGACCGCCCAGTGAGCCTTGGCGAGCAGCTCGCGCGCCTCGCCCTCTGCCGCCCCAGCCGCCTCCCCGGCCTCGGTCCGCTCCCCCGCCTCCTCGCACAATCGCCAGAGGCGCGAGAGGAAGCGGTTGACGCCCTCGACGCCCTCGTCGGTCCAGTCGCCGCCGCGCTCCGGCGGCCCCATGAAGCAGACGTAGGTGCGGGCGGTGTCGGCGCCATAGCGCTCGACGTACTCGCCGGGGCTGACCGTGTTTCCCTTCGACTTCGACATCTTCGCCCCGTCGCGGGTGATCATCCCCTGGGTGAAGAGGTTGGCGAACGGCTCCTGCACGCCGACGTGCCCGAGGTCGGCCAGCGCCTTGGTGAAGAAGCGCGCGTACATCAGGTGCAGGATCGCGTGCTCGACGCCGCCGATGTACTGGTCGACCGCCATCCAGTGGTCAGCCGCGGCGCGGTCCCACGCCGCCTCGCCGTTGTCGGCATCGAGGTAGCGGAGGAAGTACCAGGAGGAGTCGACGAAGGTGTCCATGGTGTCGGTCTCGCGGCGGGCGGCGGCGCCGCAGCGCGGGCACTCGGTGGCGACCCAGTCCTCGGCAGCCGCCAGCGGGCTCTTGCCCTGCGGGGCGTAGTCCTCGATCTCCGGCAGCTCGATCGGCAACTGCCCCTCGGGCACCGGCACGATCCCGCACTCGTCGCAGTAGACGACCGGGATCGGCGCCCCCCAGTAGCGCTGGCGGGAGACCAGCCAGTCGCGCAGCCGGTAGTTGACCGCGGGTTTGCCGCGCTCCTCCTCCTGCAGCCAGGCGACGATCTCCTCGTAGGCCTCGCGGTTGTGCTTGCCGTCGAAGCGGGCGGAGTCGACCATCTCGCCGTCGCCGGGGTAGGGCAGGCCCTGCTCGTCACGGGCGAGCTCCGGGTCTTCCCCCTCGATCACCCGCTTCACCGGCAGGTCGAACTTCTGGGCGAATTCGTAGTCGCGCGAGTCGTGGCCCGGCACGGCCATGATCGCCCCGGTCCCATACTCCATCAGCACGTAGTCGGCGACGAACATCGGGATCGACTCGCCGTTGACCGGGTTGACGACAGAGCGCCCAAGCGGCACGCCGGTCTTCTCCCGGTCCTCAGCGCCGCGTTCCTCGGCCGACTCGCGGCCGACGCGGTTGACGTACTCGCGCACGTCCCCCTCGGCGGGGGTGCCGGCGACGAGGCGCTCGAGGTCGGGGTGCTCGGGTGCGAGGACGAAGAAGGTGGCGCCGAAGAGGGTGTCGGGGCGGGTGGTGAAGACGGGGAAGTCGAGATCGACCTCCTCGCAGCGAAAGGCGACTTCGGCGCCTTCGGAGCGGCCGATCCAGTTGCGCTGCATCGTGATCACGTGCTCGGGCCAGGACTCGAGCGCCTCGAAGTCCTCCAGCAGGCGGTCGGCGTAGTCGGTGATGCGGAAGAACCACTGCTCAAGGTTGCGCTGGACGACCTCGGTGCCGCAGCGCTCGCAGCGGCCGTCGACGACCTGCTCGTTGGCCAGCACGGTGGCGTCTTTCGGGCACCACTGGACGGGAGCCTCGGTGCGGTAGGCGAGGCCGTGCTCGAACAGCTGCAGGAAGATCCACTGGGTCCAGCGGTAGTAGGAGGGCGTGTGGGTGGCGAGTTCGCGCGACCAGTCGATCGAGATCCCCCACTCGCGGAACTGGCGGCGGAACGATTCGATCGAGCGCTCGGTTGCGACCCGCGGCGGCTCGCCGGTTTTGATCGCGTTGTTCTCGGCCGGCAGCCCGAAGCTGTCGTAGCCCATCGGGTGGATCACCTCGAAGCCACCGCGGCGGCGGAAGTGGGCGATCGCGTCGCCGACCGCGTAGCACTTGAGGTGGCCGACGTGGGGCTCGCCCGAGGGGTACGGGAGCATCTCGAGCACGTAGCTCTTCGGCTTGGAGACGTCGAAGCCGGGCTGACCCGGGTTGGCCACCTCCCAGGTCTTCTCCTCAGCCCATACCTGCTGCCACCTGCGCTCGATCGCCTTCGGGTCGTAACCGGCCATGAGCCGCGATCTTACGAAGGGAAGCCTTCGCGCAGCGCCCGCCTGCCGCTCAACTCGAATAGGAGTACGTCACCGAGGAGAGGTCGCGGAGGATGTGGGGCCAGATGTAGACCTCGATCGTGGCGGCGAGGATCAGGGTCGGGATCGCCAGCAGCACGGTGATGAGGGTGGCGGCGAGAAGCTGGTTCCACTCGCCGCGGCGGCTGGCGATCAGCCAGGCGGCGAGCGGCAGGAAGAGGGCGGTCAGCTCCGGGAGCGCGTGCGGGAGGACGCTGAGGATCAGCTCGAAGCGGGAGATGTGCAGCTGGTAGGAGAGGGTCGAGCCCTGGAAGCCGAGGTAGAGCGCCTGGGTGGAGAGGGAGAAGAGGGTGACGGCGCAGACGAAGAGGATCGCCAGCTCTCCCGCCTTGACGTGAATCCAGCGGGAGAGGCCGGTGCGCTGGGCGGCGGCGATCGGCATCGAGGCGCCGGCGATGAAGCCGGCGACGCAGGCGGTGGCGTGAAGGGCGAGGACGAGCGAGTTGCGCCAGAGGATCGGCAGCAGATCGTCGGGCCGGGAGGGTGAGGTCAGGCCCGGCAGGTGAAGCGGCGTCAGGTCCGGCGTCAGCAGGCCGGCGACGAACCAGACCGCCGCCAGCAGCGTCAGGGCGATGGCGACGCTGAGGGCGACCCAGGCCCGCAACACTTGCCACGGCCGCTGACTCCACGAGTCGAGGGTCTCGCGGGTATCGCGCATGCCGTGGCTGAAGACATGCTGATTCGCCGAGCTCATCGCCAACAACATCGGCACCGGGCGGCGAGGCTTTTAGTCGTGCGTCGACCTCAGCCGAATTTCTTCTGGAGCTCCTCGGCGAGCTCCGCCAGCTCTTTCAGCTCGACTTCGAGGCCGTAGGCGATCCGCCGCACGTTGCCCCAGGTGGGATTGATCCGGCCGGACTCGATGTGAGAAATCCAGGTCGCGTGGATTTCAGCTCGATGCCCCAGCGCTTCCTGGCTCAGCTGCGCCTCGTTCCGGAGCGTCCGGATGGCTTTCCCGAGGCCGATTTGGGGGTCTTCGCGTCGCGGCATCTAGCGCAGGGAATTGGCCTGCTCCCGGCAGGTCCATAGAGTTGACCTCAAACGGCGAAGGGAAAACCGCGCTATGCGTAATTCGGCGCCTTGTACTTCGCCGTTTTGAAGTTGAGCACAGGGCTCGGTTCCAACTGACGAGATCGAATCGAGGAATCGTGCGGAGGCGGCTAGAGCCGCACTGAGGAAGCCCGCCGGGCCGGCAGCTCTAGCCGCAGAGATGGTGGGCAGACAAGACTTGAGCTCCTCAGCATGGGTCAGGAAGCGTAGCGGACCTTGAAGGCCGGCTCAGCTGTCCGATCCCTGCGGACCGAGCAGGCGCACAAACGGGCGACCGTGGCGAGAGACAAGGACTTCCGCGCCCCCCGCGGCCTGCTCCATGTAGTGGCCGAAGTGGTTGCGGAACTGGTGGGCGCCGACGTTGACGACGTTGTCGGCGACCTGTTCTTTGGAGATGGAGCTGAGGGGAATCGAACCCCTGACCTCCCGAATGCCATTCGGACGCTCTGCCAGCTGAGCTACAGCCCCCTGAAACTCGTAATCTGCTGCCCAGTTTAGCGCCGCTCGCTGATTGTTTCGTGGCTCGGTAAGACGGAGATACGCAGCGCTTCTTCCGGCAAACATCTCGATCGGTAATAGAAAATTGCGGCGAAGCTCTCCACAGTGGACTGCAATCAGATCCACCTCGTCGGCCGCATAAGTGGTCTTCACATAGCCCCGCGTTGGCGAGTAGTACGACGAACTCAGCCTTGCGCGGATGACATCGCCGTCGAACGATGCCCACTTGCACTGCACGCGATAGAGGTTTCCACCGATGCCGAGCACCAGGTCAGCGCGGCCATGCTCCGTCAACGGCATGTAGACCTCAAGCCCAATCTCGGCGGCCTCCGCCGCAATCGCCAGCTCGGCGGCGTTGCCCTTGTGATTTGGATTGTCGTTCATCGTCTGTCAGACTATACGTTGCGGTCAGGACGTAAAAAAAGAGCAGCTCTTATGCAGCCCGCTGCTCGGGGCCCTGGTCCTCGTCCACGTCGAGGATCAAGTTGTCTGGGGCGGTGTGGCGGACCTTGAAGTCGACGTTCGAGAGCTCTTCCAGTTCGTTGAGGAGGTCGACTGGTTCGTTGAGCCGCATCGACAGGGTCGCGCGCCCCTCGGAGAAGCGATCCACCTTGATCTCCGAGGCGCCGAGCTGCCCGACCGCGTCCTCGAAGCCGACGAGCTGGGAGAAGTCGCCTAGCGGTCCGATCTCCAGCTTGACCTGGCCCTGGTAGAGGCCCGGCTGTTCCTCGGCCTCGGCCTCGAGAGCCGGCTCCATATCGGTCAGCGCCTTCACCTTCTTGCTGACCTCGACCGCCTCGCGCAGGGCTTTCATCCGGATCCGGGTCGCCTGACCGCGGGCCTGGGATTCCACTTCCTCGAGCCGCGCGGTGATCGCGTCGAGGGAGCCGATGCTGCGGTCATGGCACTCGTTCGCCTCGCGCAGCCGTTCGCCCAGCACCCGGATCTCGCGCTCCCGCTCCAGCACCATGCCGGTGAGCGCCGTGGTCTCGCTCTCGAACTCCGAGAGCGAAGCGCGCTGGGTCTCGTTGGTCAGCTCAAGACCGAGGATGCGAGCCTCGCGCGCTGAGATTGCATCCTCTACTTCGCTGCGGCGATAGCCGAACAGCACCCACTTGAACCCATTCATGGACCGGCACCGTAGATAGGCGCTCGGACGTATTTATGCGCTGGCGGCTTCGGGCGCTTCCGGTGCGTCAAGTTCGAGCTCCAGACGAGGCGCGTCGCGCCACAGCTCCTCCAGCGCGTAGCGCTCGCGCGCCTCCGGCGTGAAGACGTGGAGGACGCAGTCGAGGTAGTCGAAGATCGTCCAGCCGGCGTCCCCTCCGCCGTCGACGCCGCCGGGCAGAAGCCCGGCCTCGCGCTTCACCTGCAGCCGCACCTCGTCGACGATCGCCTTCGCCTGCCGCTCGCTGCGAGCAGTGCAGATCGCCAGGAAGTCGGTGTAGGCGACGAGCCCGCGCATGTCGAGCACGATCACGTCCTCGGCTTTTTTCGAGTCGGCGATCGCCGCCAGGTTTCGCGCCAACTGTTCGGATTGAGCCTCGTTCATCGGTAGATCCCCCTCTCCTCGATGAAGCGGGCGACGGCATCGGGCACCAGGTAGCGCAGCGGCCTCCCTTGCTTGGCGCGCTCGCGCACGGCCGAGGAGGAGACGCCGAACTGCGGCATCTCCAGCATCGTCGCCCGCCCCTCGCAGCCGAGGCTGCGCATCGCCTCGGCGACGTCGGCTTCGGACACCCCGGCCCGCCGCGCCACCGCCAGGCTCGCCAGCTCGACCACGCGCTCCGGCTCGCGCCAGCTCTCGAGGCCCACGGCTGCGTCCGCTCCCATCACGAACACCAGCTCTCTGTCGCCCCGCTGCTCTGCAAGTGCCTCCAAGGTCTCATACGTGTAGGACGGCCCCTCCCGCTCGACCTCCAGCGCCGAGACCGAGAAGCGCTCGTCGTCGGCGGCGGCGAGCCGGGTCATCTCCATCCGCGCTTCGCGGCCGGGGTCGTCGGCGATCCGCTTGTGCGGCGCCTGGCCGGTGGGGACGAGAACCACCTCTTCGAGGCCGAGCTGCCAGAGCGCCTCCTGGGCCAGGGCGAGGTGACCGAGGTGCGGGGGGTTGAACGCGGACCCCAGCACGCCGATCGCCGCGCCCTCAGGGCTACTCACGCACCTGGCCGTTGCCGTGCGCGACGTACTTGAAGGTCGTCAGCTCGCGCATCCCGATCGGCCCGCGGGCGTGCAGCTTCTGGGTCGAGTTGCCGATCTCGGCGCCCATCCCGTACTCGAAGCCGTCGGTGAACCGGGTCGAGGCGTTGACGTAGACGGCGGCGGCGTCGACGCCGGAGACGAACTCCTCGGCGGCCTCGGCGTCGGCGGTGACGATCGCCTCCGAGTGGCCGGTGCCGTGGCTGTTGACGTGCTCGACCGCGTCCTCGACCGAGTCGACGACGGCGACGGCCATCTTCAAGCCGAGGAACTCGTTGGCCCAGTCCTCGTCGGTGGCAGCGCCCACCTCGACGCCGTCTGCGGCGGCACGGATGCGCTCGTCGCCGACCAGCTCGACGCCCGCCGCGGCGAGGTCGCCGAGGATCGCCGGCGCCACCCGATCGGCGATCGCGGCGTCGATCAGCAGCGTCTCGGCCGCATTGCAGACGCCCGGGCGCTGCACCTTCGCGTTGACCGCGATCCGCCGCGCCATCTCGGGATCGGCGTCGGCGTGGACGTAGACGTGGCAGTTGCCCGCCGCCGCGTACATCACCGGCACCGTCGCCACCTTCTTGATCGCCGCCTTCAGCCCCTCTCCCCCGCGCGGGATCAGCAGATCGACCAGCCCCTCCTGGGTCGCCAGCTCGGCCAGCTCCTCGTGACCGCCGCCGCCGAGCGAGACGACGGCGTCCTCAGGCAGGCCCGCCTCGGCAAGCGCCTCGCGGACGATCGCCGCCAGCGCCGCGTTCGAGCGCTCAGCGTAGCTGGAGCCGCGCAGGACGATCGCGTTGCCGCTCTTGATCGTCAGCGCCGCGCAGTCGATCGTCACGTTCGGGCGCGCCTCGTAGACGACGGCGACGACCCCCAGCGGCACCCGCACCTTGCGCAGGTCGAGGCCGCTGTCGAGCGTTTTCCGTTCCAGCTCCTCGCCGACAGGGTCGTCGAGCTCGGCAACGACCCGCACCCCCTCGGCCATCGCCTCCACCCGCTCCGGCGTCAACCGCAGCCGGTCGCGCAGCGCGTCGGTGAGCCCAGCGGCCCGCTCGTCGGCGAGATCGCCGGCGTTCGCCTCGAGGATCGTCTCGGCCCGCTCCTCGAGCAGGCGCGCAGTCGCCTCGAGAGCGGCGTCCTTCTGCCGGGTCTCGACAGTCACCAAGACCCGCGCAGCCTTCTTTGCGGCGGCGCAGCTCTCGGCCACTCCGACGGTCTTCACGGTCATCGCACAAGGGTACCCGGGCAGGGCTCCTATCAGGCAGACGCCAGATTTCTCGGCAGCCACGAGACGAGCCCGAGCGGTGCCCTCGGCGGGACGCATTGTTCCACTTCGACACCAGGAACATTGAAGAATCCCTCTAGGTACGGCCGTTGTATACGGTTTCGCCCGATGGCTTCCAAACGCAAATCCAGCTCCGTGAAATCCGCGAAATCGGCAAAAAGGAAAAAACGGCCAGCCACTCGGACGACCAATTCCGCGAAAAACGCCAAAGCAGGGAAAAGGGCACCTGCAAAAGACACCTGCTTCGTGATCAGCCCCTTCGGGGGATGGCACGACGATTACTACACCGAGATCTTCTGCCCCGCTATCAAGGCGGCCGCAATGAAGCCGGCGAGAGCGGATGATCTATTCAGGTCAAGCAACATCGTCCATGACATCTGGCATCTCGTCCTGACCTCGCGAGTGCTCCTGGCCGATCTGACCGAAAAGAACCCGAATGTCTTCTACGAGCTCGGACTGGCGCACGCAGCGCGGAAGCCAGTTCTACTCCTCACGCAAAATATCGAAGATGTCCCGTTCGATCTCCGCGCGCTCCGGGTCATCGAGTATGAAATCGAACATCCGAACTGGGGAGAAGTACTCCGCAAAAGCATCAGGCAGGGACTGAAAGAAATGTTGGAGTCTCCGGAGCGATCGGTGCTGCCGACCTTCTTGGTGGAGGAGCCCGACGACCAACCAAGGCTTTCAGAGGAGGAGGCACGGCTGATCGGCCTACAGCAACAGGTGGATCGACTGCAGGATGAGATGCGGAACCTGAAATCCAAGCCGGGTCAGGGGCTCGGCATCCGCGAAGAGGAGGCGCTCGCGCTGATCCAGTCCTTCGTGGATAAAGGAATGCCGAAGGCCATGATCGTACGCCGGGTGGGCGACCTCGGCGCACCTCGCCAGTGGGTTGACCGCGAGGCAAGAAAGCGGCTCTCCAAGATGACCTAACACCTGCAACCGAATTTCCCCTCCGAAGATAGGAAGGGAACGCTCCTAACATATGGAGCGAATATCAGAACAAACTATCCGGTTTTCGACAGGTATTGCTCTGGTACGGTCAGATTGGATGGAGGCGGGGACCTACGGATACCAACTAAGGCCACTCGACGACGGTAAGCGTACGGATCGAGAAGTGACGACGACCCGACCGCCGCGTACGGAACCAATGTCGGAACTTGGAAGTCCGGAATAAATGCCGGCTCCACGCAAGCCGGATGATCAGCTTCTCCCCGAAGGTAGGTTGATCCGCCACGCGCGAGATCGACTTGGTCTCACCCCACAGCAGTTCGGCGAACGTATCCACGCGAGCGGAGGGCATTTGCGGAAGCTCGAAACTGGGCACGCACAGTGCAGTCAGGCCTTTATCGACGCTTGTAGAACTGCTGCCGCTGCTGCCACGGAGAACCTCGACGCGGGAGTACTAGGGAAACTCGCTGAGAGCCTTCAGCAAATTCGCGATAGGGACAGCGCCCGCATCGACATCCACCGCGGGGTCGAGCGGACCTTGCCGCTCTCACACATCGGGTGGAGTGACGTTGATGAGATCGCAGGGGAGTGGACTGCTATCTGGCAGACGTCTTACCAGATGAATGAAGCGGTTCTTCGAGAGACGGTTGAGATCAAGCCGGCAAGCAGCGGATGGGGCAGGTTCGCGATCGCCAACCACCACGATGCCACCTGGCTCGAGACCTATCCGATCGAGGAAGAGCCCGATCACTTTCAATGGATAGGAGATGGAAGCTTCGTCCAGTCGTGGGTGTCGGGACGATTCGCCTCCGTTTCGACTCGTGCGCGGGTCGCTGGGGCCTTCCATCTCAAGCTTCACAACTTCGGCAAGGCGCTGACCGGCAGATGGATCGGAGTCTCCCATGACTCAGAGGTCACGGCCGCGCTCCTGATCATGGCACGCACGGAAAAAACGGCCGTAGCACGCTTTCAGGCCGAGCGCGACCGGGTGGAGATCCCGCCAATGGCAATCGTCGCCGACGAATGGCAATGACGCTGAAAAGAAAGGGACACTTAGCATGATCGTTAGCTACTCACGATATTTTCCTCAAACCCGTCGCGACCATAGTGAGGGCGATGGCGGAAGTTCCGGATATTCACTTCTCGAGCGGGCGGGCTTTGTTCGTCCCGGGGGTGCATCAGGCGTATACAGTCTGCTGCCGCTGGGCTGGCGGGTTCACCAAAAGGTGTGCGACACCATCTTCAAGACGATGGAGCGGCACGGCGTCCTCAACGTGACGCTACCGATACTCCAGAATCGGGAGCTCTGGGAGGAGACTGGTCGTTGGCGCTCGTATGTCGAAAGCCAGACCATTTTCAGGACTCTGGACGAGCATAAGGGCACTGAATTCGGATTGGCTCCCACGGCAGAGGAGATGGTCACCGCATTGGTTGCCGGTGACGTCAAGAGCTGGCGCGAGCTACCCCTCTATCTCCACCAGATCGGCCCGAAGTTCCGCGATGAGCTCCGTCCTCGAGGTGGATTGCTCCGGGGTCGGGAATTCTCCATGTCGGATGCCTACTCGTTCGATCGCGACGAAGCGGGGATGCGAGCATCCTTCGAGCTCTTTCGGCAGATCTATACCGAGATCTTCGAACGTCTGGGCATGGAGGGCGTGATCTCAGTCCAAGCGGACAGTGGCGCAATCGGGGGCACGGGCTCTGCCGAGTTCATGGCGCTGAACGATGCCGGCGAAGACACCCTTTTGACCTGCGACACCTGCGACTACGGCGCGAACGCGGAGAAAGCAGCAAGCCGGTACCCGCCGGCCCCGGATGGCGGCGATCCTCGCCCAGCCAAGAAAGTGCCGACGCCGGGGGTAAAAACCGTCGAGCAGCTGAAGGCCCAGTTCCCGGACATCGAGGCATCGCAGATGGTCAAGACCCTTCTCTTCGCAACCGACGGGGTACCCGATGGCGAATCGCTTGTCGCGGTGTGCATTCGAGGCGACCTCGAAGTCAACGAAATCAAGCTGGCAAATGAGATCGGCCGATCGGTCAAGCCCGCCTCCGCCGAGGAAATCGAACGGGCCACCGGCACGCCTCCGGGATTCGCCGGGCCGATCGACCTGCGCGGCGTAGGCGAGATCTACTTCGATCACTCGGTGGCCAAGATGCGAAACTTCCTCTGCGGTGGCAACGAGGAGGACGTTCACTACCTCGACGTGAATTTCGGCCACGACGTACCGGCGCCGCGAGACTTTGTCGACGTCCACCTGGCAACGGGTGGCGGGGGGTGTCCGGAATGCCAGGGCCAGCTGGTCGAGAGTCGTGGCATCGAGCTCGGACACATCTTCATGCTCCAGCGCGGCTATGCAAAGGCGCTCGGGGCGACCTTCAGCGACGAAAGCGGCGAAGAGCGTGACATGTGGATGGGGTGCTACGGAATCGGGACGACGCGACTCTTGCAAGGCATCGCCGAGCAGAACCGCGACGAGGACGGCTTGATCTGGCCTGCACCGGTTGCACCGTTCGACGTGCACGTTGTGCTGACGAGACCGACCGACGAAGCCCAACTCCGCATGCTCGATGAGACCGCAGAGGCGTTGGGCAAACTTGACCTGAGCGTCCTAGCCGACGATCGAGATGTATCGCCTGGAGTGAAGTTCAAGGACGCCGATCTGATCGGGTGCCCCCTGCGGTTGACTATTGGCCGAAATGCCGAGGAAGGCAAGGTAGAGGTGCGCGAGCGTGCCACGGGCAAGACCGAAGTAATCGACGCTTCGGATCTCTTTGAAGCAATAACCGCAAACCACGCGAGAAACGCGACGGCGCTGAAATAGGTCACGGGGGCGGATTACGCAGCCTGCGCGAGTTCGGTCTTTGCCGATTTCGGTCAAACTAGGGAAAGTTGTGAAGAAACGGACCGCTGTCGTCAAGATTGGCTCAAGCGTGGTCGCCGAAATCGACGGCGGTCTACGGCGGGCCGTGATTTCCAGGATTTGCAGCGAAATTGCTGCGATCACTGTCACTGCCGACGCGCAATCGGAGCGGTGGCGCTTCGCAATCGTCACGAGCGGCGCCGTGGCGATGGGTCGGGAGCTGATCCAGAAACGAGGGCGTCGGATCGACGTACTGCAGGCGCTGAGCGCCGTCGGCCAGGGGGAAGTATTCCGAGAATTCAGCCAGCGGATGGCCGGCTGGGACATAAGGACGGCGCAGATCTTGCTGACCTTCCTGGAGACCAGCGAGCGTGAGAACAGGGAAGCCGCGACGCGCACCCTGAAGCGCCTTCTGCAATGGGACGTCGTTCCGGTCATCAATGAGAACGACACGGTTACCACCGATGCTCTGACGTTCGGCGACAACGACTATCTGGCCGCCCAGGTGGCGACGATGCTCAGCGCCGACCGCCTCCTCCTGCTCACCAACGCGGATGGCGTCTTCACCGCAGATCCGCGCCTTGACCCCGAAGCGGAACTGATCTCAGAAATTCAAGATCCCGACGATGCACTGGAGCGATATGAAATCGGCGATCGCGCTTCACCACTGGGCTCGGGCGGGATGAGGTCCAAGGTCCGAGCGGCGCAGCTTGCGGCTCGCGGCGGCGTCCCGGCGGTGATCTGCAACGGGGACGAGCGAAACATCATTGCCAGCGCAATTGCCGGCGAGGCGGTGGGAACCCGGATCGGCGGCCAGGCAGTGCCGGACTCCTGGACGCAAAGCCGGAAGTTCTGGCTGGAACATGGAAAGCCGTCGAGCGGGCGCATCGTCATCGATCCTGGGGCCGAGCAGGCGCTGCGGAAGAAGAAGTCCAGCCTGTTGCCGGTCGGGGTCATAGAGGTACGCGGCGATTTCGACGTCGGCGATGCGGTGGAGGTAGCCACGGACGATGAACGCGTCATTGGCAAGGGCCTCACTGAGTTCAGTTCAAATGACCTACGACGCATCTGTCGCCTGCAAACGGCTGCAGTGCGTGAACTGATCCCGGACGCGCCGAGCGAGGCGATCAACAGAGACTGGCTGATCCTGGTCGCCTAAGCGTAGGGGCTCGCGGAATGGGTCGCTAAACGTGGAGCTCGAACTCGTGCTCGCCGATCCGCACGTCGTCGCCTGATTCGAAGCCGGCGCGGTCGAGGGCGGCGATCACACCCATCTCCTTCAGCCGCTGCTCGAGGTAGCCGAGCGCTTCCTCGTTGCCGACGTCGTGGCGCTCGAACAGCAGCTCGACGCCGCGGCCCATCACCCGGAAGCCGCCGTCTTCCTCGCGCTCGACCCAGTAGCCCCCCTCGCCGGCAGGCCGGTAGACGCGGTGCTCGGCCTCGAACTCGTCGCTGAGCTCGGTGGGCGCGGCGAGCGGAGCAAGGTCGGGCAGTTGGGTGAGGATTCGCTGCCGCAGCTCGTCCAATCCCTCTCCCGTCGCCGAGGAGATCGCCATCACGCCGACCGCCCGGTCGCCGAGTCGATCGGACCACTCCCCGACCGCCTCCTCGACCTGCTCGAGCGGCAGCAGATCGCGCTTGCTCAGCGCCACCAGCTCGGGCAGGCGCTCCAGCCCGGCGCCGTGCGCCGCCAGCTCGCCCCGCACCGTCTCGTAGTCGGCGACGGGGTCGCCCTCGGTGGGCGCTATGTCGACAACGTGGACGAGCATCGAGCAGCGCTCGACGTGGGCGAGGAACTCGTGTCCGAGGCCGGCGCCCTCCGCGGCGCCTTCGATCAGCCCCGGGATGTCGGCGACGACCGCCTGCCGGTCCTCGCCTTCGATCGTCCCCAGAACCGGCGAGAGCGTCGTGAACGGGTAGTCGGCGACCTTCGGCGCCGCCCGCGTCAGCCGCCCCAGCAGCGAGGACTTGCCGGCGTTCGGCAGCCCGACCAAGCCGACGTCGGCGAGCAGTTTCAGCCGCAGCTCGATCCAGTCCGCCTCGGCCGAGCTGCCTTTCTCGGCGAAGCGCGGCGTCTGCCGGGTGGAGGTGGTGAAGCGCCGGTTCCCGTGCCCGCCCCGACCGCCACGGGCGACCACGGCCCGCTGCCCCGGCGACACCAGGTCGATCCTGCTGCCGTCGACCGCCGACGCCTGCGTCCCCGGCGGCACCGGGATCTCCCTGTCCTCTCCCCGTCCCCCCTGTCGGTTCGACCCTTCCCCGTGCCGCCCCCGCTGCGCCCGGAAGTGCTTGCTCCCTTTCAGCGCCGCCAAGTCCCTCTTCGAGGGATCGCAGACCAGCACCACGTCACCGCCGTGCCCCCCGTCACCCCCATCGGGACCGCCGCGCGGCACATGAGCCTCACGCCGAAATGAGATGGAACCGTTGCCACCGGCCCCACCCTCGACCCAGATCTTCGCCTTGTCATACATCGGCAGCTAGCGAGCTTAATCCGGCCAATCGAACTTCCGTGGCTCCGGCTGGGAGGGGTGAGTGCCCCTCACCAGACACTCAACCGCGAGCCATAGGCGAGCGGTGTCTGGAGAGGGGCACTCACCCCTCCCCTGCCACCTAATCCTGAAGAACCGAGATCGTCCGGCCCTTGCGAGCGGGCTTGAAGTCGACGACACCTTCGCGGGTGGCGAAGATCGTGTGGTCGCGGCCGAGGCCGGTGCCCTCGCCGGGCCAGAAGCGGGTGCCGCGCTGGCGGACGATGATCTCGCCGCCGCTGACCCGCTGGCCGGCGAAGACCTTGACGCCGAGCATCTTCGGGTTCGATTCGCGGCCGTTGCGGCTGGAGCCGAGTCCTTTCTTATGGGCCATGGCTAGTCCTCTTTCTCGGCTTTTTTGGCTTTCGAGGAGCCTTTTCCGCCTTTGAGAGCGGTCACCTCGAGCCTGGTCAGCTCGGAGCGGTGGCCGGCGCGGCGGCGGTAGCCCTTCTTCGCCTTGTATTTGAAGACCTTGATCTTCGGGCCGCGCAGGTGCTCGGCGACTTTCGCCTCGATTTTGACTTTGTCGAGGTCTTTGCTGCCGGTGACGACGTCGTCGCCGCGGAAGAGCACGGGCCGCAACGCGACTTTGTCGCCCTCTTTGGCGTCGAGCCGGTCGACGAGCAGGGAAGTGCCCTCCTCGACTTTGTACTGCTTGCCTCCGGATTCGATTACGGCGTAGGTGCTCATCAGTCCTCTTTGCTGCCTTGCTTGGTGCGCGAACGCCCTCGACCGCCCCGGCGGCCCCTGCGTTTGCGCGAAGGAGCAGAGGAGTCTAGCTGGGAGCCGTTTTCCTCGCCTTTTGCGGCCCCGTTCGGGGAGTCGCCGTTCAGCAGCGAGGCGATCGCCGCCGAGCGCTCGACCTCGTCGATCCGCACCATCTTGCGCTCGCCGACGAACGGGCCGCCGCCGGTGACGCTGACGATGTAGGAATCGATCCGGGCGACCGCGTCGGCGTCGTTGTACATGTGCGGCTCGTCGATCTGGACCAGCACCTCCTCGCCGACCTTGAACGGCAGCGCCCGCTCCTCGATCTCCTCGCGCTTTCCCTGCTCGACCACGGTGAAGGTGTCGATCGGCAGCGCCTCGCCGCCCTCGAAGTGGAAGCGCTTGCCGGTCTCCTCCTCGATTTCAGCCAGCTCGCTGTCGGGATCGGTCAGCTCGTGCGCCACTTTCGGGTTGACGCGGATCAGGAACGCCTCGTCGTCGGAGTTCTCGGCGGCGATGTCGCGCATCTTCCGCAGTCCCTCCAACGCCACCGTCTCGGCGGAGAGGATGACCCCCTCGCCCTCGCAGGTCGGACAGGGCTCGGTGAGGATCTCCCGCACCCCGTCGGTGACGTTCTGGCGGGTCATCTCGACCAGGCCCAGCGGCGAGACCTCGACCACGTAGCTCTTCGACTTGTCCGCGTCGAGCGCTTTGCGCATCGTCTTCAGGACTTTGTCGCGGTTGCTGGCCCTCGCCATGTCGATGAAGTCGATGACGATGATGCCGCCGATGTCGCGCAGCCGCAGCTGCCGCACCGCCTCGTCGGCCGCCTCGGTGTTGACCTTGGTGATCGTCTCCTCGAGCCCGCCTTTGCCGCGGCCGGTGAAGGAACCGCTGTTGACGTCGATCACGGTGAGCGCCTCGGCGTAGTCGATCACCAGATAGCCGCCGGAGGGCAGGTCGACGCGCCGGTTCAGCGTCGACTCGATCTCCTCGTTGATCTTCCATTTCTCGAGCAGCGGCTTCTTGCCCTGGTAGAGCTCGACGCCGTCGACCAACTCCGGCGCGGTGCGCTGGAAGAAGTTGGTCACCCGCTCGTACTGCTTCGGCGAGTCGATCACGGCCTTTTCGAACTCGCTGAGGAAGACGTCGCGGAGGACGCGGATCGAGAGGTCGGCCTCCTGGAAGACCAGCGCCGGCGCCTTCGAGGACTTCGCCCGCCGCTCTAGCACCTGGTTCAGTTTCTCCAGGTATTTGATCTCCCGCACGAAGTCCGATTTCTTCGCCCCGTGGGCGGCGGTGCGGACGATCAGCCCGCCTGGGCCCTTGTAGGTGCGGTCGACCATCTTCCGCAGCCTGTCGCGCTCTTTGTCGGTGAGGCGGCGGCTGACGCCGACGCCGCTCCCGCTCGGCGCGAAGACCAGGTAGCGGCCGGCGATCGAGACGTTCATCGAGAGCCGCGCGCCCTTCGACTTCAGCGGGTCCTTGACCACCTGGACCAGGATCTCCTGGCCGGGCTTGATCAGCTCGTTGATGCGGCGTCCGCTGCCGCGCCCGCGCCTGGGCGCCTGTTCGCCGTTCGGCAGCAGGATCTCGTCGACGTGGAGGAAGCCGTTGCGCTCGAGGCCGATGTCGACGAAGGCGGCCTCCATTCCGGGCAGGACGTTGTCGACCTTGCCCTTGTAGATGTTGCCGACGATCGAGCGGCGGCCGCGCCGCTCGATGTAGAGCTCGGCCACGTCGGTTTTGCCGCCCTTCTGTTTTGCCTCGAGGACGGCTACTCGGGTCTCGCCGCGCTCGGCGGAGACCAAAATCGTTTTTTTCATTGTTGATTCAGCTCAGTTCGGATAGGTACGCATTGCCGGACCCCTTTCCAGAGATCACCAGGCGAACCTTCCCCTCTGACTGAGATGCGCTTGGACGTTGATGCTCTGAAGAACCCCGATCGCAAGGAAAGTAGCGACCACGGAGGACCCTCCGTAGCTCATCAGCGGTAAGGGAATCCCGGTGATCGGCATGATCCCGAGGTTCATCCCCACGTTGACGAAGGTCTGGAACAGCAGCGCGACGGCAATGCCGCCCGCAACCAGGGTTCCGTAGGAGTTCTTCGAGAGCGTCGTAATCCGCAGCGCCCGCCAGAAGAGCAGGGCGTAAAGGGATAGGACGAACGCGGCGCCCACGAACCCGTAGCGCTCACCGATCACCGCGAAGATGAAGTCGGTGTGCCGCTCGGGAACGAAGTCGAGCCGCGTTTGGGTGGCTTTGTCGCCGCGCCCGGTGAACTCACCGGAGCCGATGGCGACCTTGGATTGGTTCTGCTGATAGCCCGCGCCGTCTTCGTGTTCGTTGGAGTGGAGGAACGACGTCAGTCGTTCCAACTGATACCCCTTGAGGATCGGCGTCCCCACCGCCGGAGCGACGACCAGGACGAGCGCGATCAGCGCGACGAGGGCGCCGCCGATGACCGCGAAGTGCGTCCAGGGGACGCCTCCGAAGTACATGACGGCGAGGGTGGCGACCACGAACACCATCGAGGTGCCGAGGTCGGGCTGCAAGAAGACGAGGGCAGCCGGTGCCAGGCCGAGGCAGAGGTAGCGGACGGTCCGCTGGACCGCCGAGCCCCGTCTGGCGCCATCGATCACGAACCCGGCAAGCGCAAGCACGAGCAGGAGCTTGCCGAGCTCCGATGGCTGGAAGCTGAAGAAGGGAAGTTCGAAGGCGCGCCGCGAGCCGCGGGCGGCGAAGCCGAAGACGAAGACGAGGGAGACGCTGGCGCAGAGGAAGGTGTAGATGCCGACCCGCAGCTCGCGGAAGCGCGAGTAGTCGATCCGGGTCGCCAGCAGCATGCCGACGATCCCGAGCACCGCGTAGATCGCCTGCCGGTCCAGGTAGTAGTGGGGGCTGCCGGGAACGTCGTTCTGGGTCGCCTGGCCGAGGGTGAAGACGCTGAAGACGACCAACCCGACGGCGGCGATCGTCAACGGCCAGTCCATGTGGGCGAGGCCGAGCCGCTCGCCGATGCCGATGTGGACCGCGAAGGGCTCCGGCCGGGCTTGTCTGGTTCTGGTCGCGTACATCATCCGGTTTCGGTTTCGCCGCTTTCTTCTGCGCCTTCGCTTCCTTCGCCGGCTTCGCGGCTTTCGGCCGCGATCTGGTCGTGGAAATAGGCTTCGAGGATCGTGTGGGCGGCGGGGGCGGCGGCCTGGGCTCCGAAGCCGCCTTCCTCAATAGTCACACAAGTGACGATTCGGGGGTTCGGATAGGGAGCGAGGATGCAGTACCAGGACTGGTCCGCGTGTCCCGGGCGTTCCGCGGTCCCGGTCTTGCCGGCGACCGGGATCGGGAAGCTGCCGAAGACCGGCTCCGAGGTCCCCCCCGGCCCCTGCGCGGCGTCGTGCAGGCCTTCCATGATCACGCTGCGGGTCCCCGAGTCGATGTGGATCTTGCGCCGCGGCTTCGGGTCGAATTCCTTCAGCACCCGCCCGGCCGCGTCCTCGACTTCCATCCCCAGATGCGGGGTGACGATCGTGCCGCCGTTGCCGAGCGCCGCGTAGGCGACCGCCATCTGCAGCGGGTTGGTCTGCAGGTCGCCCTGGCCGGTCGCCAGCTGGATGTTGTCGCCGGCCGACCATGGGCGTTCGGTTTCGCCTTCCTTGAAGAGCTGGTCGCGCCACTGCTTGGTCGGCAGCAGGCCGTCGGTGCCGACGGGGATGTCGATCCCGGTCGGCCGGCCGATCCCGAGTTTGTGCGCCCAGTCCTGCAGCTCGTTGGTGTTCCACATCTTCAAACCGAGCGTGTAGAAGAAGACGTCGTCGGAGACTTCGAGAGCGGGGACCAGGGTCAGCGGGCCGTACGCCGCGCCTTCGGCGTTGTGGAAGCATTCTTCGCCGAGGCAGAGTTGGCCGGGATCGTCGATCACCGTGTTCGGGGTGATGACGCCGTTTTCCAGCGCCGCGGTAGCGGTGATGAGCTTGAAGGTCGATCCCGTCGGGTACAGCCCTTCGACCGTGCGATCGGTGAGCGGCGCCGATTCGTTCCGGTACAGCGCGTTGACCTGTGCCTGGGTCGGGTGGATCAATTCGGATGGGTCGTAGGTCGGGAAGGAGCCGAGGCCGAGGATCTGCCCGTTGTGGACGTTCATCGTGATGAAGCCGCCGGGCAGCCCTTGCGAGGCAAGCGCGCTTTCGCCCGCGACCTGCACTTCCGGGTCGATCGTCAGTTTCAGGTTCTCTCCCGGCGTCGGCGACTTCGAGACCAGCTGCCCGCCGGGCGTCGGCTGGCCGAGGGCGTTGACCTGGACTTTCTGCAGGCCCGGCTGGCCGCGCAGGAACCTGTCGTAGCTGTACTCGACCCCCGCCTTGCCGACCTCGTCGCCCGGTTCGAGGTTCTTGTAGCGCACCTCTTTGAGTTCTTCTTCGTCGATCTCGCTGACGTTGCCGAGCACGTGGGCGGCGAGGGTGCCGTCGGGGTAGTGGCGGACGAAGACGCGCTGGACGCTGACCCCGGGGAATTCCCGCTGGTGTTCTTCGATATAGGCGACGAGGTAGAAGCCGACGTCCTGGCGCAGCGTCACCGGCGCCCCGGCGGCGACTTCTTCGCCTTCGCGGATCGCCTTGCGAACCTTCGTCAGCGACATGTGCGCGAGTTCGCCCAGCCGGGCGAGGACGGCCTTTTCTTCGGCCGGTTCTTCGGGCAGTTTCTCGGTGTTCAGCTGCAGCGCCAGGCTGGTGCGGTTGTCGACGATGACGTTGCCTTCGCGGTCGAGGATGTCGCCGCGGGGGGCGATCACTTTGAACTCGCGGGTGCGGTTGTTCTTCGCCTCGGCCAGGTACTTGTCGCCGTCGAGCACCTGCAGATTCCAGAGCCGGAAGAAGAGGACCGCAAAAAGGGCGACGGCGACGCCGCCGAGGACCGCCACTCGCAGCGAGAGGCGGCTGCCCCGCGGTCGATCGCCGTTGCGCAGATACATGGTCCTAGGCTCCCATCGTCCTCGGTCGCCTGCCGCGGCTCGGTTTCAGGACCCTTGGCCGCCGGCGGCGTTTCATCGTCGGCTCCTCGACCAGGGCCGGCCGCAGCACGCGCCGCAGCAGCGCATAGATCGCCCAGCCGAGGAAGAAGGCGAAGATGCTCTTCAGCAGCGCGTCGCGGACGACCAGCGGGCTGATCGGCGCATCGACCCCCAAGGTGAGCTCGACGACGCCGAAGCCGAGCTCGGCGAACAGGGTCAAGCCCATGCAGAGCAGCGGCGGCACCAGGGGGCTGTGGATCTCGAAGCGCTCGCGAAAGAGACCGGCCAGGTAGCCGGTGGCGAGCAGGACCAGAGAGCCGCCGCCGAGCGGGGCGATCAGCAGGCAGTCGAGCAGAAACCCGACCGAGAAGCCGCAGACGGCGCCGGTCAGGCTGCCGCCGAAGAGGCCGAGGACGACCACCAGCGCCGGCAGCACGTCGGGGCTGACGTGGAAGAGCGTCACCTGGGAGAAGAACGAGAGCTGGAGGATGACGCCGCCGATCACGATCGCCACCAGCCGGACGAGGATGTTCGGGGTGAGGATCACCCGCGCGAGCCCCCGGTCAGGACCTGGATCAGATCGAGGTCGCGCAGGTCGGCGTAAGGCCGCACGTGAACCTGCTGCTGGGCCTCCTGCTCTTCCGGCGAGGCCTTGGTCACTTCGCCGATCGGGAGGTTCGGTGGGTAACCCGACTCGAGTCCTTGGGCGCGCCAGCCCGAGGTGACCACCGCCTGGCCTTTGCCGACCAGCTTTTCGCTGTCGAGGAAGTCGAGGATCAGGTCGCCGGGATCGCCGACCGATGGCTTCAGCACTCCCTGGACGCCGCCGGGCACGATTTTCGCCGCGACGGCGCTGGAGTGGTCGGCGAGCAGGGTGACCTGCGCCGAGCCGCCGATAACCGCGCCGACCGACCCGACCAGGCCGTCGCCGTTGACGACCGGGTCGCCCACGCGGACCCCGTCGCCGGAGCCGACGTCGATCGTCACGTCGGCGAACCAGACGGTCGGCGAGCGGGCGATCACCCGGCCCGTCACCGGCGTGTAGCCGGAGGGGATCGCACCGCTGCTGTCGAGACCGACCAGCCTGCGCAGCTGGGCGTTTTCGGCGATCGCCGCCTGCGAGCCCACCGCCTGCTTGCGCGCCTGTTCGAGTTCCTGATGCAGGCGCGAGTTCCGACCCTTCGCGTCGAAGGTCTCGTCGAACCAGTTGACGAGATCGCGGGCCGGCTTCAGCGCCCGGTCGGCAACCGACTGAAACGGCGAGAAGATCGTGCTGACGCCCCGCTGCATGCCGTTGGAGCCCTGCCCGTAGGTGACGGTGAGCAGGGCGAATGAGCCGACGATTAACAGCGCGAGCACCGCCCGGCGGCGGCGTACTTGCTTTCGGTACACAGTGGGGTTCTAAGTTGGGGGGTTCGCATGAGCGGCGGCTAAAGCCATCATCTACAGCCTGGGCCGCGCTCCGTTGTTCTTGCCGGCGCGGTGGATCGTCTCGACCTCCTCGAGGGAGATGCCGGAACCAACCGCCACGCACGTCAACGGCGACTCTGCCAGTTGACACGGCA
>Ga0105245_10000918_pt1 | contig 26787 bp, 27 predicted proteins | sample KBSM54metaG_FD_81523 | JGI IMG/M metagenome (GOLD analysis project Ga0105245, IMG submission 81523) | Miscanthus rhizosphere microbial communities from Kellogg Biological Station, Michigan, USA - KBS M5-4 metaG | ecosystem: Host-associated > Plants > Roots > Rhizosphere > Soil | place...
ATGACCGTGCGCACCGGGGAAGGGGCATGGGTTACACCGCCGCACCGCGCGGTCTGGATTCCCGCCGGCACGCCGCACGCCATCGCCATGTCGGGGCGGGTCGCCATGCGGACGCTCTATTTCCGGCCTGTCCTTGTCAGGGGGCTACCGCGCAAATGCTGCGTCATCGCCGTGTCCAATCTCGTCAGGGAACTCATCCTGCACATATGCGCGCATGGTGCCGACCGTCACGTCAGCGCGCTGCTCGCACGTCAATTGCGCGCCTTGCCGACGCTTGCCCTGGAACTGCCCATGCCCTCCGACGCGCGAGCCTGCCGCGTCGCCGAACGGCTTGCGGCTGAGCCGGGCACCCAGGCCGAACTGGCGTCGCTGTGCCGCGATGCTGGCGCGAGCCGGCGGACAATCGAGCGGTCCTTTATCGCCGAAACCGGCCTTTCCCTCGGCCGTTGGCGTCAGCAATCGCGCCTGATGCATGCGGTCCAGCTGCTCGGCGGAGGGGCAACCGTCACAGAGGTCGCCTATGAGGCTGGCTATGCCACGCCGAGCGCGTTCACCGTCGCGTTCCACAAGACGTTCGGCGCCACGCCGACAGCCTATTTCGATGTCAGCCGAACAGCTCGCCCTGCGCCCCGGCCGGCGCCCTGAACAAGTCCGTGCGCACCGGGATATGTTCGCGGTTCATATTGTGCTTGCGGCAGGCGATCTGGAAGCGCGTCAGAAGCAGGTCGGCCCAGGGCCCCTGGCCGCGCATCCGGCTGAAGAAGTCGGGATCATTGTCGCGCCCGCCGCGGAGCGACTGGATCGTAGCCATGACCTTGCCCGCGCGATCGGGGAAATGCGTTTCGAGCCATGCCCTGAACAAAGGGGCGACCTCGAACGGCAAACGCACCAGCAGGAAACGGACGCCGGTCGCTCCCGCCTGGGCGGCGCGCTCGACGATATGCTCGATCTCGTGATCGGTGATCGCCGGGATCACCGGCGCGATCGAGACAAAGGTCGGGATGCCTGCCTCGGCAAGCTTCCTCACCGCCGCCAGCCGCCGCTCGGGTGCCGGTGCGCGTGGCTCGATGGTCATCGCGATCCGCGGATCGAGCGATGTCACCGAGAGCGCGACCGCGGCCAGCCCCTTCGCCGCCATCGGCGCGAGCAGGTCGATGTCGCGCGTCACCCGGTCCGATTTGGTGGTGATGGTCAGCGGGTGGTTGGTCTCGGCCAGCACCTCGATGCAACTCCGCGTGATCCGCCAGTCGCCCTCGATCGGCTGATAGGGGTCGGTATTGGTGCCGAACGCGATCGGCCGCGCGACATAGCCGCGCTTCGACAGCTCGGCGCGGAGCAGCAGCGCGGCATCGGGCTTGGCGAACAGCCTGCTCTCGAAATCCAGCCCCGGCGACAGGTCGTGATAGGCATGGGTCGGCCGCGCGAAGCAGTAGATGCAGCCATGCTCGCAGCCGCGATAGGGGTTGATCGAGCGATCGAAGCCCACATCGGGCGAGTTGTTGCGGGTGATGATCGTGCGCGGCTTTTCCACCGTCACGGTGGTGCGCAGAGGCGGCGGGCCTTCGTCGACCGTTTCGCGATCGTCGAGCCAGTCGCCATCCGCCTCGCGCTCGGGAAGGTTGAAGCGCGTGCTCTCGCGGTTCAACGTCGCGCCGCGGACCGGACGGGATTTGGCCATTGACTCGGTGTAGCGGGTCGTGCAGAACATAGCAAGAACAGCGGAGGCTTTTATGGCACGCCTGAACTATCTCGAATTGCCGGTCCGCGATGTGCCGGCGGTCAAGGCCTTTTACAGCGCGGCCTTTGGCTGGAGCTTCACCGATTTCGGCCCCGACTATGCCGCGACCATGAGCGGCGACACCGATATCGGCCTCAATGGCAGCGCCGAGCACGCGACGGCCCTGTTGCTGCCGGCGATCGAGGTCGACGATCTCGAAGCCGCGGAGGCGAGCGTGACGGCGGCGGGCGGCGAGATCACGCTGGCGATCTTCGCTTTTCCGGGCGGACGCCGATTCCATTTTCGCGATCCGGCCGGGCATGAACTCGGGGTGGTACAGACCGACGCGGAATAAGGCTGATCATACGCGGGGTTGAACGCCTGTGGTTGACAGTGGGGGCGAAAGGGCGATCTGTTACGCTACCGAACCGTTCCTCAGAACGGCTCCTTCGGGGGAATGATCATGCGCCGATTGATCGCCACATTTGCTTTGCTTTGGGGAATGACCAGCGCGGTCGACGCCGCCGCGCAGGACAGGTTGCTCGACCTGCGTCAGCCCAGCGTGGTGGCCGATGCGTTGCGTCAGGCAGGCTACAAGGCCGAGATGAAGACCAACAGCAAGGGTGAGCCCTATATCGATAGCAGCGCCAACGGCTCGAGTTTCACCATCGAATTCTACAATTGCACCGGCCTTGTCGATTGTACCTCCTACCAGTTTGCGAGCTGGTACAAGCCCGATCCGATTTTCACCCTGGCCTTCGCCAATGAGTGGAATCTCAGCAAACGGTTCCTCAAGATCGCGGTCGATAAGGACGGCAATCTCAACGAATATATGGATTTCACCGCGACCGGCAAAACCACCTATGCCAATTTCGCTGATATCGTCGACTGGTACCAGGTGATGGACAGCGCGCTCGCCAAATTCATCGATGAGCACAAGAGTGCCAAGGGGAAATAGGGGCCGAATTCCGCCAGGATTGGTTGTAAACGCTACGGCCCGAAACAGGTTGCGGACCGGGATCGCGCAATGCCCCCCAGGCTTTTTCGTAACCGCCATATAGTCGAGGCACTCGGCTGGTCGGCGCATGAGCCGGTCGGTTGGCGGGCGATGCTTGGCGCCGCGACCGGCGTCGCTGTGCCTGCGGCCATCGGCCTTCTGGCGGCACGGCCGGCGATCGGTTTCGCGGTCGCGATGGGCGCGATGTTGTTCGGCGGATCAGAGTCGACTGAACCGGGTGGCGAGCACGGGGCAGGGCGCCGCTCATTATCCGGGATTGCCGCCTCGGCGGTGTTTGTCGGCATGGCCCCGCCGATCGCGACCTTGTGCGCCCGCTGGAATTGGGGCGATGCGCTGGCGATCGCGCTTGTCACAGTCCTCGCTGCGATCAGCGGTTACAGCCGGCCCTTCGCGGTCGCTGCGATGCGCTTCATCGTCTTTCTGGTGATGAGCATGAGCATCATGAGCCAGCCGGGAGGCAATCCCGGCGGCGTCGCCCTGCTGCTCGGCCTCGGCGCGATCTGGGGCGCGATCATACGCGTCGCGCTACGTGCCGCCGAAGCGCCCACGCCGGCTGCCGAGGCAGCAACCCCGCGCAACCCAACGCGCCGGCAGCGCATCACGCGGCTGAAACGGGTGCTACGCACCGCTGAGGGCTGGCAATATCCGGTCCGGCTCGCGATCGCGCTGGCACTGTCGAGCATCATTCGCCACCTCTGGCCGGATCAGCATTTCAGCTGGGTGCTGGTAACGGCCGTACTGCTGGTCGAGCGGCAGCCCGAGGCACTGCTGGTGAAGACCATCCAGCGCGCCCTGGGGGTGGTGCTCGGCGTCGCGCTGACCGGCCTCGCCCTGGCTGAAATCCGCTCTGCGGTCGCGATCGCGGCATTGGTGTGCCTGCTCGCGACGCTGCGGCCCTGGCTTCGGGCGCGCAATTACCTGGCCTACTCGGCCGTGATGACCCCGTTGATCCTGTTGGTGATGGATCTCGGCACGCCGATCGGTGGCGGGGTGCTGATCGATCGCCTGATCGCGACTCTGCTGGGCGCGGCGATCGTCATCACGGTCAATTGGTTCGCCGTCCGGTTCATTGTCCCCAGGCCGATCAGCAGCGAAACCTAGCCCATCAGGGCTTCACCACAGTTCCGCTCTCCTCCGCTACAAAGGCGAGCAATGCCTCTTCAAGCGGGTCGCGTTTCGCATCGGCATTGATCTCGGCTTTCAGCCAGGCTTCCTCGCTGGAATCAATCGCCCGGTCCGCAGCGATCGCCGCGTCCTCATCAACGATTTCGCGCTTGCTGAACACATAGCCAAAGCCCCGTACCGGGTCCATCCGGCTAAGGAAACCGCCCACGCTGGGGTTGGTGTCGGTCATGAAGGCGTCGAGATTCGCTGCCCGCTCGCGGGCGAGCGGATGATAGAGATTATGCGCCATCAGGTGATTGCCGACCGCCTGGACGAACAGGGTCTTCCATTCAGGGGCGTTGTCGCTGCCCAGCGTGGCATCCTTGATCCGGAACAGCATCTCGGCCTCGGCGCGGCTGATCGACCCTGGGCCGTCGCTTGCCTGGGCGAACAGCATCCGGCGCAGCAGCTTGACCTCGGTCGCATTGATCGAGCCTGGATCAGCGATCCACCATCGCGGGTCGGGCCGGTACCGGTCAGCACGACCTGCTCGATCTGCTTCAGCGCATAGGTCTTCAGCGTTTCGGGCACATTGGTCGCGTCTTCGAGGATCTTGACCAGAAGGGTGAGCTCGCCGAGCGAATCGACACGGCCGTCCGCGTCGATCCTGGCCATCAGCCAGCTCGCCTTCGCATCGTCGACATAGCCGACCGGGGTCTGCTGACGCACGAGGAAGGTGCTGATCGCCTCAGCGAAGAAATCGACCCATTCCGGCGTCGATCCTTTGACACTGGTGTTGACGTCGAAGATCGCATCGGCCTCGGCGGGGTCGATCTTCCCGTCCGGCCAGACGACGCGCCGCATCGCCAGCGTATCTTCGGCGGTGATCGCCGCCCTGTCTTTCACCTCGGCGGCCAGATCTAAAAACGATGCGGTCATGCAAATGCCCCCAAATAGTTGCGGGACAGCATGACAGCGAAGATTTAGCTATGACTTAGCATGGGCGCGGGCGAGCGCTTCCCGCCTATCGCTCCATCAGCCGCGGCATCAGCTCGACGAAATTGCAGGGGCGGTGGCGGCTGTCGAGCTGGTCCTTGAGGATGCCGTCCCAGCCATCCTTCACCGCGCCGGTCGATCCCGGCAGCGCAAAGATATAGGTGCCGCGTGTCACACAGGCGCAGGCGCGCGACTGGACGGTCGAGGTGCCGATCGTCTGGTAGCTGAGCCAGCGGAACAGCTCGCCGAAACCTGGGATCGGCTTGTCCTGCACGCGCTCGATCGCTTCGGGCGTCACGTCGCGCCCGGTCACGCCGGTGCCGCCGGTGGAGATGACACAATCGATTTGGGGATCGTCGATCCAGGTATGCAGCCGGCTGACGATCGCGGCGACCTCATCCTTCACGATGGCGCGGTCGGCAAGCACATGGCCTGCGGCGCTCAGCCGTCCGACAAGGGTGTCGCCGGAACGATCATCGGCAAGCGTCCGACTGTCCGAAACGGTAAGGACCGCGATCCTGACCGGCAGGAAAGCGGCGTCCTCGTCAATTGGCACTGGCGACCGATACCGGCTGCGTATTCGCATTCTGCGCGCTGATCGGCTGAGCATTGTAGCTCGGCACGCTCGAACTCAGCCGCACTGCGGGCGCGCCGGGCATGCCCGGGAAGCGGGGCCACAGGCCCTGGGCGAGCGCCGCACGGCTCGGCGAGGCGGTCTTGCCGGTTTCGCCCTCATACATCCAGTAATTGCGCAGCACGGTCGTCACATAGAAGCGAGTCTCCCAGAAAGGGATCGACTCGATATAGAGGAGCGGGTCACCGCCATCGCGAGCCTGGGCGTTCCACGCCTCGACCGGGACCGGCCCGGCATTATAGGCGGCGATCACCTTGGGCAGCAGCCCGCCGGTGCAGGGCTGGTCGCGCAGCTGCTCGAGATAGCTCTGGCCGACTTCCATATTGGTGCCGGGCCGGCTGAGCGCCGAACGGTCGAAGCTACGGCCCTGTTTGCGCGCGATGTCGGTCGCGGCGCCGGGGCGGACCTGCATCAGGCCATAAGCGCCCGCCGGGCTCACCACATCCGTGCGAAAGCGCGATTCCTGGAGCGTGTGCGCGAACACCAGCGCCTTGTCGACGCGCCAGCCGCCATCGGGTGTCCAGTTCGGTGCCGGGAAGCGCGCCTCGACCGGAGGGGTCGCGCCGACCGGGCCGTTATGGGACAGCCATACCAGCGTGCCCGGCAGATTGAGCGCCGAGGTGAAGCGGACCAGAGCAGGGAATTCGGATGGATCGCCGATCCGCGCCTGCTGCTTGATCACTTCGTCGGCAAGGGCCGTCTCGCCGATCTCGACCAGGGCTGCCGCAACCCGGATATTCGGGCGGCGCGCCAGCGTCTGCCAGTCGCTCGCCATGACGCTATCCATCGGGCGGGTCGGCGGGTCCTGGATGGCGAGCGTCTGGCGTGCCAGCAGGCCGTAAAAGGTCTCGCGATACTGGGCCGCGTTCTTCAGCCGGCCCTCGACCAGATCGAACCGGCCGCACTGCATATCGGCGCGCGACGCCCAGTACAGGCCGGCCGCGCGCAATTCGATATCGGTCGCACGTGCCGCCACTGTCTGGAAGCCCCGCGCGGCTGCGTTGCAATCATGCTGACGCCATGCCGCGAGTGCGCCAACCCAGTCTCCCTGGACCGCCCAGTCGCCGAAACCGGCGGACGCCTTGGCTGCCATCGCCCGGGCGTTATTGTCGTCGCCCCGGAGGAAATACATCCAGGACACTTTTTGCTGCCACTGAGTCAGGGCGTCGGAGGAAAGGCCCGGTGTCGCTTCGAGCAGCGCCTGGGCGCTCGGGCCGTCATCGGCCTTGATGAAGGGCTGCATCTTGATCGCCAGCTCGGCGGTCGACATGTCGGTCGGGATGCTTTTCGCGCGCGACCGGGAAGGGGCACCATCGATCCAGCTCAATCTGCGCGCCTCGGGCAAGGGCGGCAGGCCGACGCCGCCGCGCGAGCTCGCCATGGTCGCGATCTGCTGGGCCTGGGGAAGTTCGGGCGCCTCGCTCAGCAGCTTCATCAGCGGGTCGAGATCGGCCTTGGGCGAACCCTTGGCGGTCAGCATTTCAGCGCGGGCCATCGCGTGAAGCGGGCCGGGCTTCATCGAATCGAGCTGAATCTGCGCGTCCTGCCATTTCTGGTCGCGGATGCTCTGGAAGACGCTGCGATATCCGGCGCGCTGCTCGGCATCGAGCTGGGCGGGGATAAGCGCGGCATTGGCTGCGCGTTGTGCCTCCGCGGGATGCGCGGCAGCCAGGGGCGCCAGCGCAAGCGTACAGGCGAGGATGAATTTCGCGGTCACTTTTGGAGCTCCCCGATCAGCATCTGCAAATCTTTCCATGCTTCGGCCTTTGCGGCCGGCCGCTCGAGCAGAAAACGGGGGTGAAAGCTGGCCACCGCCTGCGTGGCGATGTCCGTACCCCCTTCAAACCCTTTTCCGCCACTCAGGTTAACCACGTGTAAACTACCCCGCGCCCGGGTCGCATCTGTCCCGAGCAGCGCACGGCTCGGCGCATTGCCGAGCAGCAGCAGCCGTTTCGGCCGGGCAAGCAGGACATGATGGCGGGCGACCTCGTTCAGCCGATCCTCGATCTCCGGGGAGACGCGGCCCGCCACCGGGCGCGTCGCGCAGACCGGCACGAGATAGATCGACTCGCGGTCTCGCCCGATCGCGGCGAGCATGCGATCGAACAACCGTCCCGCGGCGCCGCTCATCAGGATGCCGGTATCGGCATCCTCGCGTTCGGGCAGATCGATCATCACCATGATATCCGAAGCCGCCGAACCCTGCGCCGCGATCGGCCGGCCGGGCCAGCCCGCCTCCGGAGCATCGGCGCCGATACGCCAGGCCTCGAACGCGGCGAGCGTATCGGGAAGCGGTATGATTTCCGCTACGGTTGCCGCCGTGGCGGCCGTGCGCGCTTCGGCGCGGACCGGTTCGACCGGCGCAAGCCAGTTGCGCGGCGCCTCGTCGATCGACGCGTCGACGCCGGCTTCACGCCACCAGTCGAGCGCGCTTGCCGCAACCGTTCTGAGATCGATGTGCTGGTTTGCCCCCATGATCCCTGCATAGAGTCGAGTGTTGACGGCGCGGTCAATTCGCTGGCACCGCTGATTGGACAGGACGTTGCTGTGGCGCGACGAGAGCGCCCGCCACGTCCCGATTGGAGACGATGATGAGCGAACGTGAGTCCATGCCCTATGACGTCGTGATCGTCGGCGCGGGCCCGGCCGGCCTGTCCGCGGCGATCCGGCTGAAGCAGCTGGCGGCGGAAAAGGGCGCCGAAATCTCGGTCTGCGTGCTCGAAAAGGGGTCCGAGGTCGGGGCCCATATTCTGTCGGGCGCGGTGGTCGACCCCAAAGGCCTGAACGAGTTGATCCCCGACTGGCGCGACAAGGGCTGTCCGATGGCGGAAGTGCCGGTGACGGACAATCAGCACTGGATCCTCGGCAAGAAGAGCAAGTTCGGCCTGCCGCACTTCATCACGCCGCCCTTCATGCACAACAAGGGCACCTATACCGGCAGCCTCGGCAATCTGTGCCGCTGGCTCGCGGGCCAGGCCGAGGAACTTGGCGTCGAGATCTTCCCGGGCTTCGCCGCCGCCGAGATCCTGTTCAACGAGGATGGCTCGGTGAAGGGCGTCGCGACCGGCGATATGGGCGTGGCGCGCGACGGCACCCACAAGCCCGATTATACGCCGGGGCTCGAACTCCATGCTAAATACACCTTCTTCGGCGAAGGCGTGCGCGGCCATCTTTCGAAGGAACTGATCCGCATCTTCGATCTTGCGAAGGATGCGCAGCCCCAGGTCTACGGCCTCGGCATCAAGGAATTATGGGACATCAAGCCGGAGCATCATGTGCCGGGCAAGGTCATCCACACCCAGGGCTGGCCGCTTACCGATGGCGCGAATGGCGGGGGCTTCTTCTATCATCAGGCCAATGGACAGGTCGCAATCGGCTTCGTCACCTGGCTCAATTATTCCAACCCCTATCTCTCGCCCTTCCAGGAGATGCAGCGCTGGAAGACCCATCCGGCGATCGCGGCGATGCTCGAAGGCGGCAAGCGGGTTTCCTACGGCGCGCGCGCGATCAGCGATGGCGGGCTGCAGTCGATCCCGAAGCTGGTCTTCGCAGGCGGCGCGCTGATCGGCGATTCGGCCGGGTTCCTCAACGTACCGCGGATCAAGGGCAGCCACACCGCGATGAAGAGCGGGATGATGGCCGCTGACGCTGCCTTTGACGCAATCCAGGCCGGCCGCGCCCAGGATGAATTGGCCGCCTATCCGGCCGCGTTCGACAAGAGCTGGGTGAAGAAGGAGCTCTCGATCGTCCGCAACGTGCTGCCTTTGGTCGAGCGCTTCGGCGATTCGCTCGGCACAATGCTTGCCGGCATCACCATGTGGCTCGAATATCTCCACCTGAAGCTGCCCTTCACGATGAAGCATCACCCTGACAATGAGAGCCTTTGGCGCAAGGATCAGGTCAAGAAGATCGACTATCCCAAGCCGGACGGCGTGCTGACCTTCGACCGGCTTTCCTCGGTGTTCCTTTCGAACACCAATCACGAGGAGGACCAGCCGGTCCATCTCACACTGAGAGACCCCAATATCCCGGTCGACTATGATCTGCCCATGTATGACGAGCCGGCGCAGCGTTATTGCCCGGCGGGCGTTTACGAGATCGTCGGCGAGGAAGAGGGCAATCCGAAGTTCGTGATCAACGCGCAGAACTGCGTCCACTGCAAGACCTGCGACATCAAGGACCCGACCCAGAACATCAACTGGGTCGTGCCCGAGGGCGGCGGAGGGCCGAACTATCCGAATATGTGATCGCCCCTTAGTTACGTGCGCTGTCATCGCGTTGATCGTGGCGTTCGCGACGCCGGCCTGGGCCGACCGGGGGACGGACAATCTCGCCGCTTATGCCCGTGCGCGTGCCGCTGATGGCGACGGCAAGGTCGAACTCGCGGCCAGGGCCTATGCCGAGGCGTTGGCGGGGTCGCCGGACAATGACGCGATTGCTCGGCGCGCCTATCGGGAGGCGCTCGAAGCCGGAGACGACGCGCTAGTCGATCGGGCGATCGCTGCGATGGTGAGCAGCGCGGGTGCCGGGGAACGTTCTGGTGACGCCACGCCGCCAGACGTGGCTTTGCTGAGCTACGCCCGCGCGCTCCGTGCCGGTGACGCCACCGCAACCAGGGCCCAGCTCGCCCGGATCGCTGCCGGTCCATTCGACTTCGTAGCGGGGCTGCTTGCCGCTTGGCAGGCTTTTGACACTGGCGGAGACCCATTGGCGCTGCTGGATGGCGCACGGAGTAACCCAGTCGCGCGCCGCTATATCGCCGAAAATCGCGCGCTGCTTCAAATCGCTACCGGCAAGACCGAAGATGGCGCCGCAGGACTGGAGGCACTGCTCGGCCCTGATCAGGCCAGCCTCGATCTACGGGTCAATGCGGCGCAACTGCTTACAGCCAAGGGCAAGGGCGAAGTCGCGCGCAAGCTACTGGTCGGAAGCGATCCGACGATCGCAGCCTTACGCGAGTCGCTCGGTGCCGGTGTCGAGCCTTCGGCCGCGTTCGGCGCGTCGCGGCTCTTCACCAGGCTTGCTTCGGATCTCGCCCAGGGCGATCCGACCCCGCTCACCATTTCGCTCAGTCGCGCGGCGCTCAGGCTCGATCCGCAGGATGATCGCGCCCGCATAGTGCTTGGCGAGGCGCTCGCACGAGGCGGTGCCACCGAGCGCGCGCTCGCGAGCCTCGCCGAGATCGGCGAGGCGAGTCCGTTTCACGAGGCCGCGCTCGAGCTGCGGATCGCGATCCTGACCGATGCCGGGCGAAAGAGCGAAGCTTTGGCCATCGCCACACCGCTTGCGACGCGCAAGGATGCCACGAGCGAGGATGCGACGCGGCTCGGCGCGCTGCTGGTCGCCAATGGCCGGTTCGACGACGCGGCAAGGGCCTATCGGACGGCCATTGCGCGCGCCGGAGCACGAGCACCCTGGACGCTCTACCTCCAGCTCGGCGGTGCGCTCGACGAGGCGGGACACTGGCCCGACGCCCGCGCCGCGCTCGAAAAGGCGGTGGCGATGCAGCCGGATGCGGCGGTCGCGCTCAACTATCTCGGCTATGCCCGGATCGAGCATGGCGAGGATATCGCGGGTTCGCTCGCGATGCTCGAACGCGCCAGCGCGCTTCAGCCGGACCAGCCATCGATCACCGATTCGCTTGCCTGGGCTTATTTCCGGAAAGGCGATGCAGCCAGGGCGCTGCCGCTGCTGCAACGTGCCGCACAGGGCGAGCCCGGCAATGCGACGATCCACGAGCATCTCGGCGACGCGCTCTGGTCGCTCGGCCGGCATTATGAGGCACGCTATGCCTGGCGCGCGGCGGCGATCGTCGCTGACACTGATGACGGCGCCCGGCTCGCCGGGAAAATCGCCAACGGGATGCACGCAGCCCCGTGATCGTCGAGACGGCACCCGCGAAGATCAACCTGGCGCTGCACGTCCGTGCGCGGCGCGACGACGGCTATCATGAGATCGAGACATTGTTCGCGTTCCTGCGCGATGGCGATGTGCTGCGGCTGGCGCCCGGTCCCGCCTCGTTTGAGATCGAGGGTCCGTTTGGCGCAGTGCTGTCGGCCGCGGGTGACAATCTCGTCACCCGCGCTGCTACAGCTTTTGCGCGCGCCTTTGATGTGGCGAATGAGGGGGCGTTTATCCTCGACAAGCGGCTGCCAGTCGCCTCGGGCATCGGCGGCGGATCGGCGGACGCGGCGGCGGCTTTGCGCGCGCTGGCTCGGCGTCACGGGATCGGGATCGACGATCCACGGCTCTTCGCCTGCGCCGACGCGCTCGGATCCGATGTGCCGGCCTGCCTGTTGGGGCAAAGCGCGCTCGGGCGGGGCAGGGGGGAGCAACTCGAACGGCTCACCGGATTGACGGATATACCGGTGCTGCTGGTCAATCCGGGTGTGGCGGTTTCGACCGGGGCAGTCTTTGCCGCCTGGGACGGTGTCGATCGCGGCGCGATCGGCGAGGGCGATCTGCTCGGCCGCGCGTTGGTCGGCCGCAACGATCTGGAGGCGCCCGCCCGCTCGATCGCTCCCGTGATCGATGAGGCGCTGGCGCTGTTGCGTGATACCCAAGGCACCAGACTGGTGCGCATGTCAGGCTCCGGCGCGACCTGCTTCGCGCTTTACGAGACCGAAGCGGAGCGAAGCATTGCCGCCGAGGCAATCCGTGGCGCGCGACCGGGCTGGTGGTGTCTCGAATCGACACTCGCGTGACGGATTTTCGACCCGATATGGGACAGTCTTGTTTTTACTCCCGGTACGCCTCCTCCTTTGCCTCGACTGGCATCGCTCTTGCTGAGCGTTGTCCGAACGGGTCCGGCGCCAATGGTGCCGCGTCCGCTGATGATCCCCGGTCGCCCCGGGCGTCATCTCCCCATGAGGGCGGCGGGCGCGAGTCCGCCGTCCTTTTGCATGGTGTGGGCTGTTGAGCACACCCGATATTCTCCCCGGAAAGCCTGGCGGCATCCTGCTGATCTGCGACCATGCCTCAAAGGCGGTTCCGGACGGCGTGGACCTTGGCATCGACCCGGCGTTGCTGGAGAAGCACATCGCGATCGACATCGGCGCAGCACCGCTGACGCGGGCGCTGGCGGCGCGGCTCGAGGTGCCGGCGATCCTCGCCACCGTATCGCGGCTTGTGATCGACCTGCACCGCCAGCCCGATCATCCATCGCTGATTCCCGCGGTGAGCGATGGTCACATCATTCCGGGCAATGAGCGCGTAGACAGGTTCGGCCGCATCGCCCGCTTCCATGCGCCCTATCACCGCGCCATCGCATCGCTGATCCGTGACGGACGCCCGAGCCTGCTCGCCTCGATCCACAGCTTCACCCCGCGGCTTGAGTGCAGCGGGGCAGGGGAGCGCCCATGGCAAGCCGGCATCCTCTCCAACCGGGACCGCCGCGCCGCCGATCTCGCCGTGGCGCTGCTGGAGAAAGCCGACATCGTGACCGGCGACAACCAGCCTTATTCGGGCCGGATCCTGAACGCGACGCTCAACCGCCATGGCGAGGCGACCGGAATCCCCAGTCTCGCGATCGAGATCCGCAACGACCTGATCCGCGACAATGCCGGGATTGCCCGCTGGACGAATATTCTCGCGCCGATCCTCGTCGAAATCAGCAATATCCTTGCGTCGAGGCTGCCTTCCGCGACATAGGGCGCCCCCATGAGCAACCGTTTCGACAAATCCAAGCTTCCCAGCCGCCATGTCTCGGTCGGCCCGGAGCGCGCCCCGCACCGCAGCTATTATTATGCGATGGGCATATCCGAGGAGGATATCGCCCGGCCCTTCGTTGCGCTCGCCTCCGCCGGCAATGACAGCGCGCCGTGCAACACCACGCTCGATGCCCAGGCCGATGCCGCCCGCGCCGGCGTGATCCAGGGCGGCGGCATGCCGCGGCGCTTCAACACCATCACCGTGACGGACGGCATCGCGATGGGCCATCAGGGGATGAAGTCCTCGCTGGTCAGCCGTGAAGTCATTGCCGACTCGGTCGAGCTCAGCGTGCGCGGGCATTGCCATGACGCGCTGGTCGGCTTTGCCGGCTGCGACAAGTCACTCCCCGGCATGATGATGGCGATGCTCCGCCTCAATGTGCCGAGCATCTTCGTCTATGGCGGATCGATCCTGCCCGGTCGCTATCACGGCCATGACGTCACCGTCGTCGATGTGTTTGAGGCGGTCGGCCAGCATGCGGCCGGCAATTGCCCGCTCAAGGATCTGACCGAACTCGAAAAGGTCGCCTGTCCCGGCCACGGCGCCTGTGGTGGCCAGTTCACCGCCAACACAATGGCCTGTGTCGGCGAAGCGATCGGCCTGTCGCTGCCCAATTCGAACATGGTGCCGGCCCCCTACAGCACCCGCGAGCAGATCGCGGTCGCGGCGGGCGCGCAGGTGATGGAGTTGGTCGCCGCCAATATCCGCCCGCGCGACATCTGCACCCGCGAGGCGTTCATCAACGCGGCGCGTGTCGTCGCGGCGACCGGCGGCTCGACCAATGGCGCGCTGCATCTCCCGGCAATGGCAAATGAGGCGGGGATCGATTTCGACCTGTTTGATGTCGCCGAAGCTTTTAAATCAACACCTTACATCGCTGATCTCAAGCCCGGCGGCAAATATGTCGCCAAGGACATGTATGAGGCCGGCGGCGTTTATATGCTGATGAAGACGATGCTCGCCGGCGGGTTCCTCGACGGCAATTGCCTGACCGTCACCGGCAAGACGCTCGGCGAGAATATCGATCAGGTCACCTGGAACCCCGACCAGAAGGTCATTTACGACGTGAAGTCGCCGCTCTCGCCGACTGGCGGTGTGGTCGGCTTGCGCGGCACCCTCGCGCCCAACGGGGCGATCGTGAAGGTCGCGGGCATGCACCGGCTCCAGTTCACTGGTCCCGCGCGCGTGTTCGATTGCGAGGAGGACACCTTCGCCGCTGTCGAGGCGCGGACGATCAACGAGGGTGAAGTCATCATCATTCGCTATGAAGGGCCCAAGGGCGGCCCTGGCATGCGCGAGATGCTGTCGACCACCGCCGCGCTCTACGGGCTCGGCATGGGCGAGAAGGTGGCGCTGATCACCGACGGACGCTTCTCGGGCGCGACCCGTGGTTTCTGCATTGGCCATGTCGGGCCCGAAGCGGCCGAAGGCGGCCCGATCGCGCTGGTCGAGAATGGCGACATCATCAGGATCGATGCCGAAGCCGGCACGATCGACCTCGACGTTGCCGAGGATGTGCTCGCCGAGCGCCGCGCCCGCTGGCAGCCGCGCACGAACGATTACCAGTCGGGCGCACTGTGGCGCTATGCGCAGAATGTCGGTCCTGCCTATAAGGGGGCGGTCACGCACCCTGGAGCAGCGTCCGAAACCCATGTCTACGCGGATATCTGAACGCCCTGACGAGAACGGAGATCGGCTCCTGCCCGTTCGTGTCGCGCGAAGGCGAGAGGCTGTGCCCGGGGACGATAGTTCCTGGACCTGGCTTCACGATGTCAGCCTCCTACTGACATTTATCGTGACTGCGTGGCCCGCGGGCAGTCGATGGACTCGAAACTGGCGATGGGGGCTGATGCTGATCTCGCCGGTGATGCTCAACACGTGCAACGAACCGAAAACCGATCACGCCACCCTCGCCAATGTCGAGGCGGCGCAGCGTGCGGGTGCCGAAGACAATGGCGAGATCGTCTGCGCGCACCAGGGCTCGAACGATTTCGCCCGGCTTTGCACGGTGGAACGCGAACAGGGCGCTGGCGGCCTGATCCTGACCGTCCGCCACCCCGACGGCGCCTTTCACCGCCTGTTGGTGACGAAGGACGGCCGCGGCGTGATTGCCGCTGACGGGGCTGAAAAGGCGGTGGTGACGATCCTCGACAAGGACAGCATCGAAGTCGCGCTCGGCGGGGATCGCTATCGGCTGCCGGCTACGGTGCAGGCCCGGCCGAAGCCGAAATCATGACGCCACTTGCGTGGAAACCCATTCTAACCGCTGCGGAAATGCGCTCGGCCGAAGCTGCGGCGATTGAACGGGGCGAGACCGTCGAGAGCCTGATGGCGCGGGCGGGCCGGGAGGTGGCTACGGTTGTTCATCGTCTCGCTGCCGGCGCTCCCGTCCTAGTCCTCTGCGGCCCGGGCAACAATGGCGGTGATGGCTATGTCGCGGCGACCGTGCTTGCCGGGATGGGGCTGCCGGTCCGGATAGCCGCCAGCGGCCCCCCAATGAGCGCTGCCGCGAAAGACGCGGCTTCGCGCTGGACCGGGCCAGTCGAAACGCTCGCTGATGCCGTTCCGGCGCCCATTCTTGTCGATGCGTTGTTCGGAACAGGTCTGTCGCGCCCGCTCGATGCGGGGATTACAGACCATCTCCATCATCTAAGGGACCGTGCAAGGCTCGCGATAGCGGTCGATCTGCCGAGCGGCGTCGGGACTGATGACGGGGCGTGCCTCTCGGATATCCCGGCTTTCAACCTGACGCTTGCCCTCGGCGCCGCCAAGCCGGCGCATCTGCTGCAGCCCGCCGCCAACCTCTGCGGAACGGTGCGTATCCTCGATATCGGCGTGCCGGTGTGGAGCAATGCCTTCGCCCTCGGCAAACCTTTTGTTCCATGTATCGGCCCCGACTCGCACAAATACAGCCGAGGCATGGTGGCGATCATTGGTGGTGCGATGCCCGGCGCGGCTGAGCTGGCGGCACAGGCGGCACTGCGCTCCGGCGCGGGCTATGTGCTGCTCCTAGCCGAGGGCGGCGCGCAGGCTCCACATGCGGTCGTTCGCCGGCCATTTGCCGCCGACGCGCTGGACGACAAGAGGATCGGCGCGCTGGTGATCGGCCCCGGCCTCGGTCGCGATGCCGACGCAGGAGCCCGGCTCGATCATGCGCTCGCTTCCCGTTGCCCGCTGGTGATCGATGGCGATGCGCTGCACTTGCTCGACGAGCCGCGCCTGGCGCTGGTACGGGACCGCGACGCCGCAGTGATCATGACGCCACATGCAGGCGAGTTCGACGCGCTCTTCGGCAAGGGTTCAGGCAGCAAGATCGACCGCACCCGCGCAGCAGCCGCCAGGACCGGCGCGACGATCGTGTTCAAGGGGGCGGATACCGTGATTGCCTCTCCGGAGGGCCTTGTCCGGGTCGCGCAGGCCGCCAACCCCTGGCTTTCGACGGCCGGCACCGGCGATGTGCTTGCCGGCGCAATCGGCGCGGTGCTCGCCACACCGATCGAGCCGCCCTTCGAAGATGCCTGTACCGGCGTCTGGCTCCACGGACAGGCCGCGCGTCGGCTGGGCGCCGCATTCACCGCTGACGATCTTGCCGAAGCGCTCACCGCAGCCCGGGCATCGCTGTGAGCGACATCATTATCCGCGTCGCCGCACGGGGTGACGGCGTCACCGCCAATGGCCGCCACGCCGCGCTGGCTGCCCCGGGAGACACGCTGTCGGCCGAAGGGCAGGTGGTACCCGGCCCGCACCACCAGGTGCCGCCGTGCCGCCACTTTCCCGTCTGCGGCGGCTGCCAGCTCCAGCATCTCGATGATGAGAGCTATGCCGGCTTCATCACCGATCGCATCGTCGGCGCGCTCGCGGCGCAGGGCTTGATGACGGAAATACGGCCGCCCGCTTTGTCTCCGCCGCGCACCAGGCGTCGTGCCGCGCTCCAGGCCGAGAGCAAAGGCGGCAAGATCCGGATCGGCTTCAGCGAAGGCTCGAGCCACAACCTCGTCGATATCCAGGAATGCTGGATCCTCACCCCGGCGCTGTTCGCGCTGGTGGCGCCGTTGCGAGGGCTGCTCGCGCGTTTCCTCAAGGGCAACCGCCGGGCACGGCTGCTCCTCACCGAGGCCGATCAGGGCATCGACCTGCTGATCGAGGGAATCGAGGCCGAAGGGCTCGTCGCGGCCGAGGCGATCACGGAGTTCTGCCAGCGCAACGGCGTCGCGCGCTTCGCGATCGACAATGGCCTCGGCCCGGAGACGCGCTGGGAGCCCGATGCTGTCACCATCACCCTTGGCGGTGTGGCGGTGCCGATGCCGCACAACAGCTTCCTCCAGGCGACGCGCGAGGGCGAGGCGGCTCTGGTCTCGGCGGTGCGTGAGGGCGTGGGGCAGGCGGGGACGGTTGCGGATCTGTTCGCCGGGCTTGGGACCTTTGCCCTGTCGTTTCCTGGCCGGGTCTATGCGGGCGAGGCGGCGCGTGACGCCATAATGTCGCTCAAAAGCGCTGCCGCACATGCCCAGCGCCCCGTCTTCACCGAGCACCGCGACCTTTTCCGCAGGCCGCTCACGACCGCCGAATGCGACCGGTTCGATGCGGTGGTGCTTGACCCGCCACGTGCCGGTGCGCGGGAGCAGGTGGAGCAGCTTGCCGGCGCCAAGGTGCCGGTGATTGCATATGTTTCCTGTAATCCCAGTAGTTTTGCGCGTGATGCGGAGATTTTGTGCAAGGGTGGTTACAAGCTTGAGTGGATCCAGCCCGTCGGGCAGTTCCGCTGGTCGACTCATGTCGAGCTGGCGGGGCGGTTCAGCCGGTAGATGCCCATACCGTCACCCCGGACTTGTTCCGGGAGGATGCCGCAAGACCGGCATGACGCCAATCCGAGGGCTATGGATAATCCGCCCGCCGAAAATACAGCCCGTCCGGCGGTGCATTGAGCCCGAGCCTGGTACGGTCCCGAGCCTCGAGCGCTGCCTGCAGATCATCCGCAGACCATTTCCCCTGTCCGACCAGCGCCAGGCAGCCGACCATCGAGCGCACCTGATGGTGCAGGAAGGATCGTGCCGAGGCGAAGACGCTGATCCGCTCGCCTTCCTGCGCGACATCGAGCCGGTCGAGCGTCCTGAGCGGGCTGTCGGCCTGGCAATGCGCTGACCTGAAGGTGGTGAAGTCGTGGCGTCCCACCAGCCGCGCCGCGCCATCGGCCATGGCTTCCGTGTCGAGCGGGGTCGGCACGCGCCACGCGAGCCCCTGCTCGAAGGTGAGCGGCGCACGGCGGGTGATGATCCGATACTCGTAATGCCGTGCCAGGCAGGAGAAGCGGGCGTGCCAGTCATCGGCCACAACCTCGCACGCCAGGATGGCCACCGGTGCCGGCCGCACGAGCGCGTTGAGCGCCTCCATCAGCCGGAATGGCGTGATGGCCCGCTCGATATCGACATGCGCGCGCATACCGGTCGCATGGACCCCGGCATCGGTACGGCCGGCGGCATGAACCGCCACCGTCTCGCCGGTCACTTTATGGGCAGCACTCTCGATCGCTTCCTGCACGCTCGGGCCATGCGCCTGGCGTTGCCAGCCCATGAAGGGCCGGCCGTCATATTCGATGGTGAGCGCGAAGCGGGTCACGCGAGCTGGGTGCCGGGCGGGATGGGGAAACCGCGCAGCAATTCAGCTGACGTCATGACGCCACGCCCTGCGCGCTGAAGGAGTGTAAGCCGGATTATGCCCTCACCACAGGCGATGGCCAGCTTGTCGTCGAGCACCTCTCCGTCGCTCTGGCGAAGGCCGGGATGACGTTCAATCTCAGCCGCCAGCACCCGCACACGCTCGCCGCCGATTTCGAAGAACGCCCCCGGCGCCGGGTTGAACGCCCGGATCTGCCGCTCGACCTCCACCGCGCTTCGGCTCCAGTCGATCCGCGCTTCGGCCTTGTCGATCTTGGGCGCATAGGTAAGCCCCTCCTCGGGCTGAGCCACCGGCGGATATGCATCGATATTCGCCAGCACCTCGACCATCAGTCGCGCGCCCATTGCGCTCAACTCGTCGGTCAATGCGCCAGCGGTCTTGCCGTCAACCGTGGTTCGCCCTTCGAGCCGCACCGGCCCGGTATCGAGACCCGTCTCCATCTGCATGATGCCAACGCCGGTGTCGATATCGCCGGCGAGGATCGCGCGCTGGATCGGCGCAGCGCCCCGCCAGTGCGGCAACAGCGAGGCATGGACGTTCAGGCATCCCAGCCGAGGCGCCTCGAGCACGGCGCGCGGCAGGATCAGCCCATAGGCTGCCACCACAGCGACATCAGCGCCAAGTGCCGCGAAGTCCGCCTGTGCCTCTGCATCGCGCAAGGAGACCGGCGTGCGCACCGTAATTCCCAGCGCTTCGGCACGCGCCTGGACGGGGGAGGGCGTCAGCGCCTTGCCGCGCCCCGCGCGCCGTGGTGGCTGGCTGTAAGCCGCCACGACGTCATGGCCTGAATCCACCAGGGCCTGAAGCACCGGCACCGAGAAATCGGGGGTTCCCATGAAGACGATCCGCATCGCGCTGCTCTGGCCGCTTGGCAGAGGGCAGTGCAACCCCCTATCTGTTCCATATGGCATCTCCCGAGATCGAAGCCCTGACCCAGGCACTGGCCCGACTGCCCGGCCTGGGGCCCCGTTCGGCGCGCCGCGCGGTGCTGCATTTGCTCAAGAAACGCGAAGCTGCGCTCGGGCCGCTGCTGTCGGCTCTCTCGGCAGTTGAGGAACGGCTGTCAAACTGCTCTGTTTGCGGTAATATCGATACCACAAACCCTTGCGGCGTCTGTGCCGATCCGCGCCGCGATGCCCGTGCCCTGTGCGTGGTGGAGGAGGTCGCGGATCTCTGGGCGCTCGACCGGTCGCGGCTCTTTCCCGGGCGGTTCCATGTGCTGGGCGGCCGGCTATCGGCACTGGAGGGTGTGCGGCCCGAGGATCTGGCGATCGATTCGCTGGTCCGGAGGATCGAAGCGGGCGGCGTGGACGAGGTCGTACTGGCGATGAACGCGACGCTGGAGGGCCAGACCACCGCGCATTATATCGCCGAGCGGATCGAACGCTTCCCGATCCGCGTTACCCAGCTCGCGCACGGCCTCCCGGTCGGTGGCGAGCTCGATTATCTCGACGAAGGGACGCTCGCCCAGGCGCTCAGGGCGCGGCGACCGGTAGCTTGACGAGAGCCTCAGGCTTTCCTAGCTCGCGATCATGTCCGTTCTCACCATCCTCGAAGTTCCAGATCCCGGCCTGCGCGCCGTTGCGAAGCCTGTCGCCAAGGTCGACGATGCCGTCCGCGCGATCATCTCCGATATGTTCGATACGATGTACGATGCCCGCGGCATCGGCCTCGCCGCGACTCAGGTGGCGATCGAGCAGCGCATCGTCGTCATCGATCTGCAGGAGCCCGAGAGCGACGCCGAGGATGCCAAGCCGGTCCGCAACCCGTTGATATTCGTCAACCCAGAGCTGGTCTCGGTCAGCGAAGAGACCGCGCTCTACAATGAGGGCTGCCTGTCGATCCCCGATCAATATGCCGAGGTCGAACGCCCCGCGCACTGCCGGGTGAAATGGCTCGACGGCGAGGGCGCCGCGCAGGAAGCCGATTTCGACGGCCTGCTCGCGACCTGCATCCAGCATGAGATCGATCATCTGAACGGCGTGCTGTTCATCGATCATATCTCGCGTCTCAAGCGCGATATGGTGCTCAAGAAGCTCGCAAAAGCCCGCAAGGCGGCCTGAACGCCCTCCGCCCGCCGGCGTGATGGCGGGCACCACCTCGCTCGAGCTCTGCTCACGCGATTTGCGACCAGTGCGGGGGGAACGAGCCGAGGCGATGGCACCGGGTCTTGTGAACCCTTAACCATCGCGGTAGGTTCGCGCTTCGTTCCCGGGAGCATGTGCTTGGATCCGATTACCCTCGTCATTGTCGTCATCGCCGTGCTGGGCGCGCTTGGCCTGGGCTGGTTCCTTGGCGGCCGCGGCGTCGCTCAGGCACGCGCTGAACGCGATGCGCGTACCGAGGAGTTCAAGCGCGCCATTGTCGACCTCGCCGGCGCTGAGGAGCGCGCGCGGGCGGCGGCGCAGCTGCGGGAGGAACTCGACGCCATCCGCATCGAACGTGACGGCTTCCGGACCGAGAACGCCAGTCTGCGCGCCCATGCCGAGGCATTCGAAGCGCGGCTCGAGGAGTTCAAGAACAGCCGTGAGGTGATGACCGGGCATTTCAACGAGACCGCGAGCAAACTCCTCAATGAGGCGCAGCGGCAGTTCCTCGAACGCGCTGAGGCCCGCTTCAAACAGTCCGAGGAAACGGCCGGGCAGAACCTCAAATCGATGCTCCAGCCCGTGAGCGACCGGCTCCTGAAATATGAGGAGACCGTCACCAAGGTCGAGAGCGAGCGCCAGGGCGCGTTCGATCAGCTCAAGGGCCAGCTCGAAGGGCTGCGCGTCGGCCAGGAAAAGGTCAGCAGCGAGGCGGCGAAGCTGGTCAATTCGCTGCGCAACGCCCCCAAGTCGCGCGGTCGATGGGGCGAACAGCAGCTGAAAAATGTATTGGAAACCTGTGGCTTATCCGAACATACTGATTTCCAGACCGAGGTAAATGTCGCGAGCGACGATGGCGGTCGGCTGCGCCCCGACGCGATCATCCGGGTGCCCGGTGGCCGTGCGCTGGTGATTGACGCCAAGGTCTCGCTCAACGCCTATCAGGATGCGTTCGGCGCGGTCGACGAGGCCGAGCGGGTGATCGGTCTGGCGGCGCATGCCGCCTCGATGCGCGCGCACGTCAACGGACTGGGCAACAAGGCCTATTGGAGCCAGTTCGCCGACGCGCCCGATTATGTCATCATGTTCGTGCCTGGCGAGCATTTCCTTTCCGCTGCACTTGAGCATGACCCGACGCTCTGGGATTTCGCCTTCGAAAAGCGCGTGCTTCTCGCCACGCCGACCAACCTGATTGCGATCGCGCGCACCGTTGCCGCGGTATGGCGCCAGGAAAGGCTGGCGACCGAGGCGCGAAAGATCGGCGAACTGGGCAAGGAACTGTACGATCGCCTCGCCAAGGCAGCGGGCGACCTGCGCAAGGTCGGTGGCGGACTGACGTCGGCCGTGAACAACTACAACGCCTTCGTCAGCAGCTTCGAGAGCCGAACGCTCGTCACCGCCCGCAAGCTGCGCGACCTCAATATCGAACCCGGCGTCCGCGAGATCGAGGAAGTGACGCCGGTCGAGGTACTTGCGCGATATGGCGACACGCCGGCTTTGATCGAGGGGCTGAGCGAAGCGGCGGAGTAAGAGCGGGCTTGGGGGGCAAAGGGGATGAGTTTATGGTTGGCGCTGATGCTGGGAGCGGCTGCTCCAGCGACACCCACACCGCAACATGAATCCGCAAGTGCGTCGGCACAATCACTGGACGAACGCGCCGATCACATTGCCGATCTGATCGTGGCAAAACGCATGGCGGATGCGGCGCTCCTCATCGATCCACTGCTCGACGAGTATGAGAAAGCTTATGCGAGCGAAAAGCGCAGCCTTTATTGCGCGGCCGATCCTGCTGAAGCGCGGCGCTACCTGGCTGGGCCAGGCAGGGAAAAACCCGCGCGCCCGGCTGTCGCGATCGGAAAGGGTTGGTGTGTCGCGCTTTGGGCCAAGGGCTATCTGCTGAACGACGCCGGCCAGGCCGCGGACGCGATCCCATATCTCGTGCGTGCTGCGGGCATGCGGTCCGGCCATCGTCAATATTGGGCCGAGCTGGGCTTTGCCTATCAGGCGACCAAGAACTGGCCGGCGCTGCTTGACGCCGGCGGCCGAGCGGCGGCTCTTGCGGCCGAAGCCACCGGGCCGGACCGCACCAGCTTGCTCTGCAAGGCATGGCACAGCATGGCCTATGCCCAGGTCGAACTGGGCAGCTGGGACGACGCGATCGCATCGCTGAACAAGTGCCTGGCGCTGGACCCTGACAATGCAAAGGCGAAAAGCGAACTGAATTACATCACGCATAGCCGGCCAAAGGGCTGACTGCTCGGCCACCAGCTAATCGGGTCCGAATTCGTCCCAATTCCGGTCTCGCGACGGCCGATCAAATGGCGCGGTTCGCGAATATGCTGTATGTTCGCAGGTTCATCACCTGCCTGCAGGACCAGACGATGTTTGCCAGAGCCCGCCGCCGATATCTCGATATCCTCGCCTCGGTGTATATCTACAACGAGCATCGCGGATATCAGAGCCTTGATCGGGTGCTCGAGGCGGTCCGCGCGAAATTTCCGGACGCCAGCGCTTTCATCGCCCAGGTCGAGAAGCACCGGGCGGACGAGCGCAAACATTACCTGATGTTCCGGCGCTATTTCGAGCATCTCGGCACGATGCCGTTTTTCGTCGACCGCACCTGCGGGCATATCGACCGGCTGATCAAGCTCACCTTTGGCTGCCATATCGACGATCTCGATACGGCCGCGGTGGTTGCCAGCGACGATCTGTTCAATCGCCTGTGCCGGATCGTGATGATCACCGAAATCCGCGGCATGAACCAGGTCGATGAGCTGCTCCAGTCCTTCATCGTCAAATCCGACCATGCGCTGATCAAGATCTTCAAGGTCGTCGAGCGTGACGAGCCCTCGCACTGGATGCCCTACAAGGCCTGGCTCGAGGCGCATGATGGCGGCATGCCCCGGCTTTCGGAAAGGATCGCCGATGCGTGGGTCCATCGCAGCCTGATCTTTGTCAAGCTGCCCTTGCTCTACCTCAATCCCTGGCTGAAGCGCCGTGCTGACTGGCAGGACAGCCGCGACACTCTGCCTGCCGAGCATTTGCTGGCCGCCTAGGAACCCCTGGGTCAGTTGCCCTCGGGGAATCCGCGACCCGCTCGCACCAGCACCATCGTCCGGGCACCGCCCGCGCTCAACACGAGCTTGCCGTCGCGATTGGACCTCACCCCGAGCGGCTGGCCGAGCAGCTGGAAGATCGCCTGCTCCTCGAGCATGACCGGCCCGAGGCACGCCATCTTGGTCGAGATCAGCGGCCCCGCGGTCAGTGTGCCGCGCGCGAAGCGGTACGATCCGCCGAAGCCGTTGCACCCGCCATTGCCGCTGATGCGCCCGTCGGCAAAGCTGACCGAGGCCTGACGCCCGCCACGGATCGCGTGACCGTCCACCGTCTCGATCAACCATTTGCCCTCGATCACGGGCACCCGCGCCGGCGCCACGATCGGATCGCCGCCGCAGCCATGTACGGTCCGGCGGCCGACCGTGACCATCACCCGTTCGGGGAACTCCCGGTCGCTCATCCCGTCATTACAGGGCGCGCGGGTGATATCCACGGTGATGCGCGGCGTGACATAGCGCCGCCCGTTGAAGCTCGGCCGTGCCTCGGGCGCCGTCGTCGTCACGCGGGTCCGGCCGTAATCGCCGACATAGCGGATGAGCCCATGATCGATCGACAGCGACCAGCCAGGCTCGGTGCCGAGCGCGTGATATGGGGCGTCATACGGTGCCGCCACGGCGGAACCGGCGGGCAGCAGGGCAGGGGCAACAAGCGCAAGCGCGATCTTCATCTCGGGTCTCCTTGCTGCGCCGGATAGCGAGGCCTGGCTGAACCGCTCGTTACGCGCGTGTTCAGCGGCGCGAAGGCTCCGCGCTGCGCTGTGCCAGCACTTCATAGGCCATCACCGCAGTCGCCACCGCCGCATTGAGGCTGTCGGCCTTGCCGAGCATCGGGATCTTGACCAGCAGGTCGCAGGCAGCGGCATAGTCGGCCGGCATGCCCTGCGCTTCGTTGCCGGTCAGCAGGAAGGTCGGCGCCTCATAGGTAGCGGCGCGATAATCGGTATCGGTATCGAGGCTGAGCCCGACCAGCTGCCCGGGCCCGGCGCGAAGCCATGCGAGGAAGTCCGTCCAATCGGCCTGGACGATCGGCACAGTGAACAGCGCGCCCATGCTCGCCCGAACCGCCTCGACCGAGAAGGGATCGACGCATTCGCCGATGAGGATCAGCCCACCCGCGCCCACGGCGTCGCCGGTGCGCAGAATCGTGCCGAGGTTGCCGGGATCGCGCAGGCGTTCGGCGACCAGCCAGATGTCGGCGCGGCTACGGTCGAGCGATTCGAGCGACGCCGCGAATTCCGGGAAGACGCCGACCACGGCCTGCGGATTGTCCTTGCCCGAGAGCTTCGACAGGATGTCGGGCACCGTCTCGATCGCCTCGCCGCCGGCCGCTTCGACATCGGCGATGAGGGCGCGGACCAGCGGGTGGCCGGCGCTATCGCGGGCGAAGAAGAGATATTCGGGAATCCGCCCGCTTTCGCGCGCTTCGGTCAGGATGCGCAGGCCCTCGGCAAGGAACAGTCCTTCCTCGCGGCGATGGCGCTTCTCGCGCAGCTGGCGGATGCGCTTGATGAGCGGATTGGAATAAGCGGTAATCTCGCGGGGCATCTTAACTCCCCTCCCATTTATGGGAGGGGTTGGGGGAGGGCGTGTCTATACTCACGCTATCGCACATGCCCTCCCCCAGCCCCTCCCGCAAGCGGGAGGGGAGTAGAAGAAGGGAGGGGAGAAGTTAATCCTCCCCGAACTTCGCTTCCACAAGTTCGCATAGCGCCCCGACCGCCTGCTCAGCTCCGTCACCCTCAGCGCTGATCACGATCGAATCGCCCATTGCGGCGCCCAGCATCATCAGGCCCATGATCGACGTGCCCGTCACCGAACCCGCGCCGTCCTTCTCCACCGCAACCTCGACCGGCTGAGTCGAGGCGAGCGTCACGAACTTGGCACTTGCCCGCGCGTGCAGGCCACGCTTGTTGGTGATGAGCACGGTACGACTGACCGACATCAGGCAGCGGCCTCACCAAGCACTTCAGATGCAACCGAAATATATTTCCGCCCAGCCTCGCGTGCGGCAGCGACCGCGTCGACGACCTTCATCGTCTTGCGCGCCGATTCGAGCCTGATCAGCATCGGCAGGTTGATGCCCGCGATCACCTCGATCCGCCCGCGCTCCATCAGCGAGATGGCGAGATTTGACGGCGTGCCGCCAAATAAATCGGTCAGCACGATCACGCCGCGCCCCGAATCGACCTCGCCGATCGCCGTCGCAATGTCGGCGCGGCGCGCTTCCATATCGTCATCGGGGCCAATCGCGATCGTCGCGATTCGCTCCTGCTTGCCCACGACATGTTCCATCGCGGTTACGAATTCCTCGGCGAGGCGTCCGTGCGTCACCAAAACGAGGCCGATCATTCCAACTGAATCCCATCCCCCAGGGCAACCTGGTCATGAACGATCCCGGTCGCACCTTCCAGCGAGTCCTGGGGCGCGGCAGCGAGATCGCGGTGCGCGACCGTGGGCGAAAATCCTTCGCCGCGCAACCGTGCCGCGACACGTTCCGTGACATGGACCGAGCGATGTCTCCCCCCGGTACAGCCGAACGCGATCGTCACATAGGATTTGCCCTCGGCCCTGTAGCGCGGGAGCAACAGCAGCAGCAGCGACTCGATTTGCGCCAGCGCCGCCTCATAGGCCGGGTCGCTGGCGATATAACTGCTGACATCGGCGTCGAACCCGGTCCCGGGCCGCAATTTCTCTACCCAATGTGGGTTGCGCAGGAAGCGCATGTCGAA
>Ga0105245_10000921_pt1 | contig 26713 bp, 19 predicted proteins | sample KBSM54metaG_FD_81523 | JGI IMG/M metagenome (GOLD analysis project Ga0105245, IMG submission 81523) | Miscanthus rhizosphere microbial communities from Kellogg Biological Station, Michigan, USA - KBS M5-4 metaG | ecosystem: Host-associated > Plants > Roots > Rhizosphere > Soil | place...
CCGAGATGATTCCGATTCCGCAGGTCGCCCCCACCGCCGCAACCAGTAAGCCTGTGACACCCAGCACGGCAGATCGGTTCTTGCGGAGTTTGGTTTGCGTTAACATAAAGCCGGTCGCAAGCACGATGAAACATATCGACGTGGTCGGCGCCATGCGGCCAGGATCTGAAGTCTGAGTGGTAATATACGCGGCGCCCAAAAGTTCGTCGATCCCGAAGTTGACGCCCACGAGATATTCGAAAAGGCTCGCAGCAGCCACAGCTCCAGTGACTACGGACCCGAGCAACGTAAGTCGCGGCTTCCTGTGGACGATTCCCAGCAGAGCCAGCCCGATCAGCGCGAAACTGACGGCCGTATTGCGCTGCATCGGCGCCAGATCCGGCATCACTTGAATGAGAAGAGGTGCGTGGATCGCCCATCCTGTCAGGACGATGATTCCCAGTAGGATCGTCAGACTGCCGCAGAGCGCTCCGGTGATCCCGGGCCAGGGCAGGCTCGTAGAAGAGGCTCGGGTTCGCATGAACTTCACCACTTCTCCTATCGACCTATTTCAAGCTAAGCTTTAAGCCTTATGCGGGCCCTTCACTTGGCTGTGGCGGGAGTTATCATTGACGGTTGGACCGGTTCCATGTAGGGCGAGACTGCGCTCTGATTGCCGTCGTTATCCACCGCCTTGACACCGATCGCGACGTCATCGATGGATACGTTCGCCATCGTATAGCTGGTCACGTTGCCGACCCAGGTCTCGTGTTCCCACACCGGCGATGTGGTCGACCTTGTCACTACGGCGTAGCCGGCGAGGTCAGGCTCGGAATTCGGTAGCCAGTGCAAAACCGCGTCGTAGCCCGATTTACCTCTGGTCAGAAGCGGCACATGCCCACCTTTGTTTGGACCCGATGAATAGGTCCAGTTCAGCACGGGCGAAGCCGGCGCGAGCGCCAGGCTGGCTAAAACCGACGCGTTCATGCGGGCGACACGCGTTATATATGGAACCGAAGTGTTAGCGAAGGTATCCGTGGTCGAATGCTGGTTGGTGTAGTTCTCGCTGGCCGTCGTCAGCCGCACGGCTGGAAATCCTTGATTCAGGAAAGGAGTGTGGTCGCCACCGCGAAGAAAACGATCCTGGCGGAACACCATTTGGACTTGCATCGAGGGCACGATGCGCTCAGCGATCTGCTTCATGTAGCGCCCCAGCTCGCGCGTCGGAGACTCTTCGGGACCGGCCGCGAACAGACGCAGAACGCCGGTTGCGGACTGACCGTTCCCGGATACATCGCTGCCGATGATGTCGTTATTCAGGACCGCTTCAATTTGCATACCGGTCTGCTTCGCCATCGCGGCATACGTCTCGCTTCCGCTCAATCCGATCTCTTCTGCGGCGAACGTTATGAACACGATGGTCTTGTCGAACTGATACTGGCTCAGGACGTGCGCCAATTCCATGACGGCCGCCGTGCCGCTGCCATCGTCCGTTACTCCTGGTGCAATCGGCTGGGCGGCGGTGGCCTCAAAATCGAGCGGTCCGAACTCGTCCTCCGGTGGATTGATCTCTAACAGCTTTCGGGCTTCGCTCTCGTCCATACCGCGTCTGACGGACTCGGCAATGCGTTGCTCCTCGCCCGTGAAGGGTTTTCGGATCAGCGCGACGGAATCGTAGTGCGAGGTCACCAGCACATAGTGATCTTTGTGGATCGTGCCTGGAAGCACGGCGACCACATTGGATAACTCGACATCCCGAATAATCTGTCCCTGGCGCGCGCCCTTTTTGACCGTGAAGTTCTGATAGGCGACTTCCAGACGCGGGCTGTAACTCTGCATCTGGTCGTGAATCCAGCGCTTGGCCGCTTCGATGCCGTGCACAGGGTCGTCCTGTGCCGAAAGGACGTAACGGGTGCCGAAGCTTTCCAGCTTCTGGAGCGTCGCCTTGATCCTCTGCTCCGAGATCTCATCGACGATCTGTTTGACCGTTGGGTTCAGGCGGGTTTCAGGCGCCTGCGAGAAACACAAATATGAAAAAAGCATGAACGAGCAAAGTAGTCGCTTCATAGGTTCGATTGTATTAGGGTTGTGACGCCGAACGGCATACGCGCAAAAGTTCTCGCAAGATTTCTTGGACCGCCAAACCATTCGTGATAAAATTTGATTTGAGGATCCCTGCCCGGTTCTGCCCCGTTGTTTCCACCTCAACGTAGACGGAGATTCTAGCAACCATTTTCTGGCGGCGATCATCACCTGAGTAGTAAGTCCAAATATGGAGGAGTGTAGTCTAATGTTGTCGAAGAAGCTATTGATCGGGTTTTCCGCGCTCGCGATGGGTATCGCCAGCGCCGCATCGGATTACAAGTTTGAGCTTGCGCAAGCCACCCACGTGGGCGCAACCGAACTGAAGGCCGGAACGTATAAAGTTGAGGTACAAGGCGATAAGGCGGTATTCAAGTCGGGCAAGAGTGTGGTTGCGCAAGCGCCCGCGAAAGTCGAGGACGGCAAACAGAAGTATTCGTTCACATCGGTGTCCACCAACGCCTCGAAGCTCGAGTCAATCTCGATTGGCGGTACCACCATGAAGATCGTGTTGGCACAGTAGCACCCACTTATTCTTGGGTAGGCAGGCGATCTTGTTTTGATGGGTCGCCTGCCACTCTCTTCCCAGCCGCGACAGTCATGGAGCGGAGTACAGGCTGGTCGTTCAGGCGGGCGGCTGAATCTCGATCCTCTCATCCGACATGCCTTCGATGTGGAATTGAACCGCCTCCCATGACGCCTGGGAGGTCTGGTGCCCCAGGTGCAGGACGCGCTTCCACCGCCAAACCATTAGTAATAGAATATGGTTTGGACATCTCCTCCATATACGCCGCCGGACTCGCCCGGGCGCTCACCCACTCCCGAGCCCTGCGCTTTGCCCGCGTAAAGGTGGCCGAGATCCAGCTTTATCAGCCCTCTCAGGTAAAGTCCGGGCGCGCCGCGCACGATTTGTATGGTGTGCTTCGCCCCCATATCGATGCGGCTCGGGGAGCCTTCCGTGATAGCTTCCTGCTACCCTTAGGTGGGGTTCCCGATTACCTCCATCAGGAGCTGGTGAAGACCTTGGCGAAAGAAGATGAGGTACTGCTTGGTCCCTCCTATCCCGGCCCGCTGGCGTAACGCGGTTCTGTCTGCCGTGGCGGGCGTTGCCCTTGTCATCGCCCTGGGCGGAACAGTGCTCGGGCTACGCGCGGCTTCCGATCCCGGCATTGATCTGAGGGACCTTAAATCCGGCGCCGATGCTCTGGACGCCGGCCGTTATCCCGCGGCCATCGCCGCTCTCAAAGGTCTGCCGCAGCGTCTCCCCAAGCTGGCCGACTATGCCGCCTGGTTCCTGGCATCCGCCCAGTCCGGGTCGAAAGACTACGCGGCCGTCCCCGCCACGCTGGAGACAGTCTTCAAGCAATCGCCGCCGTCGCCTTTGGTTCCTCGCTCGGCACTGCTCGCCGCGGGAGCGCTAACGCAGAATAACAACGCGGCCGCCGCGCTCGAACTTCTGCGCAAATACTACTCGGTGCTGTCGCAGCCCAAAGGCGATCTCGCGATGGCCGCGGCGTTTGCGGGCTCGGGCGATAACGTCAGCGCCGCCATCTACTATCAGCGCGTGTACTACGGCTTCCCGCTGTCGGCCGAAGCGGGGCTTGCTTCAACAGAAATTGAACGTCTCAAGACCGACCTCGGCGAAAAGTATCCGCCCGCGCTGCCTACCGCCATGCTGGGACGCGCGATCAAGCTACTCGATGGCGGCCAGGCCGTACGAGCTCGCAAGGAATTGGAAGCGCTGGTTCCGCAGCTCGGTGGCGCCGAGCGCGATCTGGCGCGAGTCCGGATCGGCGTAGCTTATTACACCGCCGAGGAAAACGCGGTCGCCTACAAGTATCTGACGACGCTTGAGGTCGCTTCCCCGGAAGCGGATGCCGAGCGCCTGTATTACGTCATGCAGAGCGCGCGCCGCCTCAATAATCTCGATGAGATGGATGCCGTGGCCGCCAAGCTCGGCCGTCTGCATCCGAATTCTCCTTTCCGCTTGCAGGCCGTTCTAGCGGCGGCGAATCGCTACCTGACCGAGAACAAGATCGATCAGTATGAGCCGCTGTACCGGGCCTGTTACGAATCGTTTCCGCAGGATAAACAGGCTGCTGGCTGCCACTGGAAGGTCGTGTGGGCGCATTATCTGCGTCGCGCACCGGACGCCGCGGAGATGCTGCGGGCGCATTTGCGATTGTTCCCTGCATCGGAAAACGCGTCGGCTGCGTTGTATTTCCTAGGCCGGCTTGCTGAAGTGTCGCGCGATCGTGCCACGGCCCGTACTTATTACGATGAAATCGCGCGGGAATATCCCAATCAGTATTATGCGATGCTGGCGCGGGATCGGCTGACGCCGGTCGCCAGCGTGGATCCTTCTCCCGCCGCATCGGAATTCCTGCGCACCGTCGGCTTCCCGCAGCGCGCGCGTGTGACTGTGTTTGATGCCAGCGCAGCTTCGAAGGCTCGCATCGAACGCGCCAAGATGCTGGTCTCCGCGGGACTGAAAGATTGGGCGGAAACCGAGTTGCGCTACGGCGCGCAAAACGGCGATCAGCCCCATCTGCTCGCCATGGAGCTTGCCGCGCTGATCGGCGACGGCCAGCCTGCCCAGGCCATCCGCTACATCAAGAGCTACGCCGGGAATTATTTGTTCCTGCCCATGGACTCCGCTCCGCTTGATTTCTGGCGGCTGGCGTTTCCGCTGCCGTATCGCGCGGACCTGGAGCGTTTCTCCAAGCAGAACAATCTCGATCCGTTTTTGATGGCCGCTTTGATCCGCCAGGAATCCGAGTTCGATGCTAAAGTGACTTCGCGCGCCAACGCCCGCGGTTTGACGCAGATCGAACCGACGACAGGCCGTGAGCTGAGCCGCAAACTGAAGATTCCTCAGTACACCACTGCCAAGCTATTCCAGCCGTCGCTTAATCTGCAGTTCGGGACCTATTATCTGCGGCTCGTGACCAATCAGTTAGGCGGGCACACTGAAGCAGCGCTCGCAGCCTACAATGCCGGCATGACGCGTGCAAAATCGTGGCTGACCTGGGGCGATTTCCAAGAGCCTGCCGAATTCGTCGAGACCGTGCCTTTCACGCAGACGCGCGGCTACATCCAGGCTGTGCTGCGCAATGCTGACGCGTATCGCCGCATCTACGGCACGCCCATCCAACAATAGTGACCCGCTTTCGAGCTAATCGCACATTAGGCATCACCGAAAGCGTCATCCGGGAGATGACTCGTCTCGCTTTGCGGCACAATGCCGTGAACCTGGCGCAAGGATTTCCCGATTTTCCGGCACCTCAGGTGGTGAAAGACGCGGCCTGCCAGGCGATCTGCGAGGACGTCAATCAGTACGCAATCACGTGGGGCGCGAAGCGTTTTCGAGACCAGATCGCGGCGAAATATCGGCGAACGTACGGCCTCGAAATCGATCCCGAACGCGAGATTACCGTCTGCTGCGGATCCACCGAGGGCATGATCGCGTCGCTGCTCGCCGTCTCGAACCCCGGCGATGAAGTCGTGATTTTTGAGCCGTTTTACGAAAACTTCGGTCCCGATACATTGCTGTGCGATGCGCACCGCAAGTTCGTGAAACTCCATCCTCCAGACTGGCGGTTCGATGCCGAGGAACTTCGCCGGGCCTTCTCCAAGAAAACCAAAGCCATCATTATCAACTCGCCCGGCAACCCGACAGGGCAAGTATTTGATCGCGAACAGCTTCAGGTGATAGCCGATTTGTGCCAGGAGTTCGATGCGCTGGCCATCACCGACGAAATCTACGAACACATCATCTACGATGGCGCGCGGCACATCCCCATGATGACGATTCCAGGCATGCGGGAGCGGACCATTCTCATCAACAGCATGAGCAAAACGTATGCTGTCACCGGCTGGCGCGTGGGGTGGGTCCTGGCGAATCCGGACATCACCGAATCCGTTCGGAAGGTTCACGACTTCCTCACAGTGGGCGCTGCGGCCCCATTGCAGGAGGCCGGCGTGGTCGCGCTCCAGTTGCCGGAGAGCTACTACGCCGAACTCGCCCAGCACTACACGGAGCGTCGCGACCTGATGCTCCAAATGCTGCAACGCGCGGGGTTTCGCTGCTCGACACCGCGCGGCGCCTATTACGTGATGGCCGATTTCTCGGGATTAAGTAAAACTTTGGGCAAACTGGACGATGTCAGTTTCGCACGGCATCTGATTGAAACGGTGGGGATTGCGGCCGTACCTGGATCGAGCTTCTTCGAGAGTTCGCTGGATGGCATTAGCTGGATCCGCTTTTGCTTTCCGAAAAAGTATGACACCCTGAAGGAGGCCGAAGCGCGTCTACAGAAGTTGGCCTGATGCTATCGCAATTCTTGCTGCCGGAAACCGTAGCCCGTCAGGATGGGATGGGCACGGAGATGACCTTCGAGCGCAAGGTGATCCAACTTACGCTAGGCATCACGCGCACCATCTCACAGGAAAGCCTGGAAGTCTCGGTGTGGGGCTCGGCGGACGGGGAGCAGTGGCGTCCCCTGGTAGCCTTCCCGCAAAAATCCTATTGCGGGACGTATTCGACACAACTGGATCTCACTCATCATGAGGACGTGAGGTACCTTCGCGCGCATTGGAAGATGGGCCTCTGGATACATGATGAACGCGCTCCTCTGTTCGGCTTTTACGTGCGTGCCGACGAGGGCCAGCTGCGGCGCGAGGTGGCGGGGGCAGCGTAGCCTAAGGCGCGGCGGAGAGCTGCGCGAGGTTGTGCCGGATCCTGGCCGAGAGCGGCCCGTCGGGACGCAGCGCCAGGACGTCTTCCAGCTCCTTGATAGCCGCTCTGCGATTCCCGCGGCGCGCATAGATGTCCGCCAGAAACACCTGAGGCTGGGTGAAGTGCGCGGGATCCAGACGCTTGGCTGCCTGGAGATACTGCTCGGCCTGATCGAACTGATCCAACTTGAAGTAGTTCATCCCCAGCTGGGCGTTGGCCAGTGCGTCGTCGGGACGATCGCGCACCGATCGCTGGTTGAACGGCAGGGCCTCCGCGGGCGCGTTCTTTTTCAACAACACGCCGCCCAGGTTTACCAGAGGCTCGAACGAATCGGGATCGGCTGCGATCGCTTTGCGAAAGAGGATTTCGGCGTGGTCGTCATCGCCGGTCTGAAACGCGATGACGCCGAGTGCATTCCAGGCAGTGGAGAATTCGGGTGCAAGAGAGACGGCCTCTTCAAGCGCATGAACCGCTCCCTGCGGATCATGCAGCGCCAGCCGCTTCTGTGCGTCGGCATACTTGGCTGCGGCGTTTCCCGGAATCGAAAGCTGGTGAACCGACACCACACCGCCGGTGGGATTGGAGGCTGCTTCGGATGAGGTGTATGGAATGGTCGCGTGTACCACTCCCGAGGGGTCGGCTACGGCGGGGCTGACCACCACGGTGCGGCGAACTTCGCCTAGGCCCTTGCGAACCACCGCTACGGTGTAATTCCCAGGAGCGAGCGATCGGAAGTGGAATTCGCCGCTGCGATTCACCTCGGAAGATTCCACGAAGGGGGTTTCGACTGCAAACAGGTTTACGCGCAAGGAACGGAGGCTGCCGGCGCCAGTGATCTTCCCCTGCAAGTCCAGATTGGTAATCGTGGCGGGAGTTCGATCCGCCGCGAACAACCGGGTGGAAATAACCAACGCCGCGAGTGCTGTCCGAAACACCAGACCAGACTACATTCTATTCCAGTGATTTCAAGTACCGGTACACCTGGGACAGAGGCAGTCCAATGACGTTGAAGTAGCAGCCTTCGACATATTCGACGAACTTAGAGGCGAGTCCCTGAATGGCGTAGGCGCCGGCCTTGTCCATGGGTTCGCCGCTGGCGACATAGTCGTCGATCTGGGAGTCTGTGAGTGGCGAAAAACGCACCAGCGTAGCAGTGCTATCGACTTGCGCGCCTTTGAGATGGCGCAAACAGATCCCGGTGATGACCGTGTGATCGCGTCCCGCGAGGAGCCGGAGCATGGCGCGCGCATCGGCCGCATTTCGGGGTTTTTCGAGTACCTTCTGGTCTAGTACGACGATGGTGTCGGCGCCTAGTACAATTTCATCGCGATTCTCCCAGGCGGCCTCGGCTTTAGCGCGCGCCAGGCGGCGGACATAGGCATCCGGGGGCTCGCCGGGACGGCGGATTTCCTCGACTTCCCGGACGCGGACGGTGAATGGAATCCCCGCCGTTGTGAGAAGCTCGCGCCGGCGAGGGGATTGCGAGGCAAGTATCAAGGGACGCGGCACAGCAGGTTCAGTAGGCTTTAGTGTTGCACGGTGATCATCAGATTCGGCTGCGTGCTCGATCCGTTATACGTCGCGACGAGAAGTAGATCGCCATCCGGGGCGTTGGGTGGAACCGTCAGTTGGATCTGGTACGTGCCAAGTCCGGTTAAGCTCGCGGAACTAACAGTCGCTGGAATACCTCCAATCTTCACGGCAGGAAAAGGCGTGGGCAGGTTGCCCGTCTGTGTCAAGGATCCGCTCACCACGGGCACATCCGTTGCTCCGAAACCGTTCGCGACCAGATTGATCTTCTCGCCCGGTTTAACAGGCGTGCTGATGTTAAGGAACAGGCTGATGGGACCGATGAGGCTTCCATCGGCCGCGTGGGTGCCATACACGTAATGCACGCCGGCGGTCGAGACAGCTTCAAAAAATGATGGCGATTGCGGCTGCGTCGGTACGGTCACTGCGTTGCTCGCAACGCCGTTGTTGGTGATTTGAACGCTGACCGAACCCAGCAAGGCATCCGGTGGGGTCAGGATATTGATCTGCGTGGCGCTGATGAAGTATAAGTAGGCCTTCTTGCCGTTCACCGTTGCGCTCACGCCGTCCATTAGAGCTGGCAGCTGGTTGTTCAAGAAATCCGAGCCTGCCCAGATGCGCGAATCACCCGCCGGTGCGAGATTCGATCCTTGCACTTTGATCCACGTGTTGGGAGCGATCACGGAGTTGTCGCTGAAAGCATTGGTTACGCTCGTAATCACCGGCGCGATGAGAACAGTAAAGTCGCGAGCCGTGTTGTTGGCCGTGTTACCTTCACCGCCGCCGGAAACCGTGACGAGAGTCGTCAGGCTGGAAGCGTTACTGGCGCCTATATTGACAGTGATGGCGATAGGCGGATAACTGGCCGAAGGCGCCAGAGCGTCGGCGCGCGCACAAGTCAGCGTGACCAGCAGGCAGTTCCAACCGGTTCCACTTATGGCCGTCGCCGTCATACCGGCGGGGAGTTGTTCGATGACCGAAACTGGCCCGCGAGTGGCGCCCATGCCGACATTCGTAACCGTGATCGAGTAAATGACCCCAGTTTGTCCCGCAGCGGGGGCGCTGGCATGTGTTGCCGAGATGGTCAGATCCGGCGCAGGCGGAGGGCCGGTGAGCAACGTCGTCAGCGAAACGCCGCTGAATGCGTCAAAGCCGGAAAGGTCGATGTAATAATCGCCGGCAGGGGGAGATATGAGCGTGATGGACTCGCCGTTGCCGACCGATTCCGAAGCTGCGTCTACATCGCACAGGGAACTCACCAGAAATCCGACTTGACATAGCGCGGGGCTGCCAAATTTCATGTAGAGATCCACATCTCCGGTTCCACCGCTGGTCGAAACTCGGAAGGACACGGCTCCGAGCGGGACCGTTACGCGATACAAGGTTTCGCTTCCGATAACCCCACTCAAGCCGCTCACGACAGTATTCGCCGCGAGGGGCGCCGGCGTGACTACGGCTGCGTTCAGCACCACTCCGGCGTAGGTAATGAAGGCATCCACCTCCACTTTCCAGCGGCCGGGTTTCGGACTCGCAAAGCTTTGCGTCTCATTGTTACCATCCCGTGCCGAGAGCGCGATATTTCCATCGGGATCGGTGATGAACAGATCGGCGTCGCCGATTCCGTCACGCAGGGTTATTTGCAGAACCGGCATGCCTGCAGGCACGTCCACGAAGGCAAAGCCTGCGGAAAAGGAAGCGCCGCTGATCGCGATGGGTTGATTCGTGGTCAAGCGAGTGAGCACGGGAGCAAGATACCCGTGGACAACCTTCCCGCCTTTGCCGTCGGTCACCGTGATTTTGACTCGTTGGGCCGTAAAGCTGGTAGTCCAGGTGACGATTCCACTGGGGCTGACAGTCATACCATCGGGACCCTTAGTGAGCACGAAATTCAATGTCCCCGCGTTGGGATTGGACGCCGCAATACTGTAGGTGTAGAAGTCGCCGGCTCCGGTTGTGATCGAAAGCGGCTGGCTGGTGATGGACGGGTTCTTGATGCCTTGGAGATCCTGTGGCAAATCGTACGCTGCATCGTAGACCGTGCCGCTCTCCGGCAGGCCCTCGATCCCGCGGGAGGAATAACCCAGTCCATGTTTCGCGAACACTGCCCAGATCGCCAGCCGGTTCGTGCCGCCGTTGGTGGCGAGATCCGCCGTGAGGATCGCATCGCGCGCGTCGGTCATGCTGGGATTGCACGGAGTCGCTTTCAGTCCGTCGACCACTAGCCGATCGGTGATGCCCTGACCCAGAGTTTTTCGAAGGTCCCACAGCGTGGCGGCCCAAATCTCGCCATCGTCATGCACTTCGTAACCGGAATTGCCTACGTCTTCGTATGTAAACGTGTAGCCTTCGTAGCTCTGACGCCGGCTGCCATGGCTTGGGTTCTGCGAAATGTAAGCGCCCAGAACGGGGTTGTTGAAAAAGCTTGCGGCGAAGTAGTCGGACCACCCTTCCCCCATGGCTCCGGACTGAATCTGATCCAGACAACTTGTGTTGGTCTGGCCGCCCACCAGACGCGTGGAGACGCCGTGGCCATATTCGTGAATCACGACCTGGCCGTCGTTATCGCTATCCAGATCGTCGGTAAGAGATGTCGTGGAGCGCGTAAAGAGGCCCATTCGTATGCGGGGCGCTATCCCTTCCGGCGTGGGTGCGAACGCGGCGTTGTTAGTCATGAGGGCACTCTGAGCCTCCGCAATCACAGCATCGCCGCCCACACCGCCTTTGCCGAAATTGTCCGTTTGAAAATTCCCGGCGCCTTCCGTGAAACCGAGGCTGTAATAGAAATCGTGGGCGATATTGATGAAGTAGAAGAGGTTGGTTCCAGCGGCGCCCTTGAAGTTACGAGGGTTCAACGCCACAGTTCCGTCGCCGAAGGAAAAGTCGAACACCTGGCTGGCGCTCGCGGGCCGGCCGTTCAGCAGTTCCGTGGTCGTCCCGGCATCGGGCTGGTCGTCGCCGTTGGTGTCGAGAAACACGTCCACATTGTTTCCGGTTGTGACCGTGCCTGTCACCGGCAACCAAGCGTCCGGAAATGTCACCAGTTGGCGGGAGCCGCCCTGTGACGGCGATTGGGTCCACACGCGTCCCTTAGCAGCGTATACATACGCGTTATGTCGGAACAGCAGCTTCCCATCTTGTGCGTCGATAAGGATCTCATAGAGGTGCGCCGAGTCCACTTCAATGAAAAAACGATACGCCAGCCGGGCAGTGGAGGCATCCAGCGGAAAGATCATCAGCTCGGGAAGGCGCAAGAGCTTCGCGGCCGTTTCCGCCCCAGACGCAATGCGCGCCGCAATTTCGGCCCGATCGGGCCGGAGCCGAGGGATCGTAGACACGTTCAGTCCCGGTACGGCTTCCGCGGAACCGGCTTGAATCACTTCGCCCGTCTTGCTGAGCGTGAACTTGATTTGTCCCTGGAACACTTCGATTCCGTTCACGGTCTGGGTGTATACCAAGTGCGTGGCTTCCGGAGCGATATCGCGGACATCCAGACGCATTTGGCCGATTTCAGACTGCGTAAATGAAAAAGCGCCGGCGTTGTCGATCAGGAAGTTCCTGGCGATCTCATCCACATCGCGATTGGAGGGGCCGGATAAAGCCTGGCCATCGCTCAACATCAACTTCGGTATTCCATGCCGGCTGGGAATCATTCGGAGGCCGGGCTGGGCTAGCCGGCGTCCGGCCACAAATGCTTCCATATTGCGAGTGCGGCGATCCACCAGCGTTTTTGAGGATGAGTTCTGCGGTATTTGCGCAGCCAACATGGGCACGCGGAGATCGACGTCCGGTAAAGAACCTTTTTTCGCCTCGCCTCTTGTCTGGCTCCAAACGGGACCTGCAACTGCGCTTGCGAGCAGCAGCGTTGCTACCCGCGAGATCGTTGTTGTATTCATTGTGGGTATTTTCGGCAAGCTAATGAATTATTTCGGATTTGTGACAAAACTATAACGTTGCGCAGTTATTTGGCAACGCAAGCGAAACAGGATATCACAATTGTGGCGGCTACCAGTTTTGCCGAAAAACGTTAACTGGGACGCACGAGAGTGAAGTGCTACTTGGCGACCTTCTTGGCCGCTTCTTCCTCGGCAACGCGGGCTCCATGCAGGGTATTCGCAAGTCCGTAATTGCCCTCGTGGCACCCGAATTCGTAGATCGGACCATTGGTCTTGGTCATCGCGAGCTCTGCTGTCCAGGGTTGGTCCCAGGTCGCGGGATCTTCCACGGTGAATCGATACAGGATCGTGTCGGCGTCCACGCGGGTGAAGCGTTCCACGACGTGCAGCTTGTCGCTCGATCCACGGAAGGGATTGTGGTCGTTGAAATTAGTCACGTCCACCACCAGCGTGTCGCCTTCCCAGTGGCCGCGCGAATCGCCGCGGTACAGGCCGATGGTCGGCGCCGGATGCGGGGAGGAGCCCGTGGGGATGACGCGAGCTGAGTGGTTCATTTCGTGAAGAATCGTCACGATTCCCTGGCCCTGCAGGATCTGCAAATTGTTGTTATAGCCGGCGGGAAGCATAGGCACGGCATCGTAGCCCATGATGATGCAGCGCGCGCTCAACGGCCGGTTCTCCGGTCCATCGAACTCATGTCCGCGGTTCTTGGCGGCGATGTCTGCATTCCTTTTCCGAGCCTCCGGCAACTGCGGAGGAATCGTACCCGCCGCTCCCACGATCAAGGACGTTCGTTTGTCCCACACCATGTTGGCTTGTGACTTATCCAAGCCGAACTGGGCGAAATCGTAATGCACGTCGTCGGCGGTTCCCTGTTCGGTGGGGCGGCCTTCCGCCACATTCAAAGCCAGGCGCTGCTGTTCCTTCTTTTGCGCTTCGGCTATCTCCTTGTCGGTGTAGAACTCTTTCGACCCGAGACCCTTGGGGCGTTCCAGCGGAGTCAGCGTGTTGTTGGTCCAGTAGCCCTGGAAATCCGGCACGCCATCGGGTGTTCGCGGAGCTTTCCAAGCCTTGGATGCCGCCTTCGCCTTCGAAGAATCCTGGCCGGCCACGGGAGTCGGCCCAAGTGCCACTACCGCGGTCACGATCGTTGCAGCTATCCCCAACGTGAGATATCGATTCTTCATGGAAGCCTCCCTGCCACGAATACCAGCCAAATCATATCGCAAATGGGGGCCGAAGGCTATGCCTGCCCGGTCTACCAGTCGGTTGGCCGGTAATCCTTCAGGAACAGTCCCCACACATGCTCCCCGGTGTTAAATCCGCTGATGATGGGGTCGAGAATGCGCGCCGCGCCGTCGACGATATCGAGCGGCGGATGAAACCGCTGCTCGGCCGTCTTCCGCTGGGCGATCTCGACAGGATCTTCGTCGGTCACCCAGCCGGTGTCGACGCTGTTCATGTGAATGCCATCGCCCTGATAGTCCGTGGCCGAGGTACGCGTCATCATATTGAGCGCGGCTTTGGCCATATTGGTATGCGGATGACGAGTGGTCTTCCAGTTCCGGTAGAACTGTCCCTCGACCGCAGATACATTGACGATGTGCTTGTCGCGCTCCGGCGTGCGCATCATCAAGGGCTTCAAGCGAGCATTGATGATGAACGGTGCGATCGCATTGATTAACTGGACCTCCAGCAATTCCACCGATGACACCTCCGCCATCAGCAGCCGCCACGAGTTTCGTCCGCGTAAATCGACCTGCTGTAGATCCTGATCCAGACGGCCTTCCGGGAACAGATGCTTCGCTACCTGCAAGTCCTCCGGCAGCAGGGGGATTTGGGAGAGCTCGGCCGCCAGGGGCAACGCCTCTCGAAGCAGCAGTGCAGGGGAGTCACCTAGTGCCACTCGTTCACCGTCCATCATGTGTTTGTAGAATTCCGGTGGGCGACGAACAGTCTGGCAGGCGTTATTGATGATGAAATCCAGCCGCGGAAGGGTCGCGACCAAGTGCGAGCAAAGCCCTTCGACGCTGGGAGTGTGACGCAGGTCGAGCCCGAAGATCTCGAGGCGATCCGCCCACTCGGCGAAATCCGGTTCGCGAGCATAACGCTGGGCCGAATCTCGCGGAAAGCGAGTGGTGACGATCAGTCTTGCTCCCGAACGCAGCAATTTGAGACCAGCCTGATAGCCGATCTTGACGCGTCCTCCGGTTAGCAATGCCACACGGCCACGCAGATCGGCCAGCTCCGTTCGCTTTTGGAAATTGAATTCCGCGCACTCCGGACACATCTGATCGTAGAAATGGTGGATCACGGTGAAGTGCTGTTTGCAGACATAGCAGTGCTGCGAATCGGGAAGCTCGGTGTCTTGTGGCTCGGGCGGAGGAAAGACGTTGGGAGTGGTAAATACCGGTTTGCGCCGCAGTGCCCGAATTCCTGTTTCGTCGAGCAGCTCTGTAGAACGTCGCGTGCGCTCGCGTTCCGCCGCTTTTAGCATTTCCCGCCGTGCGAGCTTGTCGGGATTGTATAGCTCGGCCGCCGCCCGGAGCAGGCGCGCCCGATCCTCTGCCGGCAGCTGATTCAAAAGACGCCGATCTTCAGCAAGCTGTTCGAGCAGCTCCGCCGCAGCGCGGAGGCGCTCCAACAGTGCGTGCTCGATGGCGAAATCTGTATCCATATTCGATCGTACGTCTACCATTATCCCTGCCTTTCGCCGAACTGCCGGGTTGGATAGAATCATTTGGAACTCCATGACACTTACTGCGGGTGACAAGCTCGGGCCCTACGAGATCATCGCGCTCATCGGCAAAGGCGGGATGGGCGAGGTATACCGCGCCAGGGACACGCGCCTGGGGCGCGACGTCGCCGTGAAGATTTCTCAGGAGCAATTCAATGAACGCTTTGAGCGCGAAGCGCGGGTCGTCGCATCGTTGAACCATCCCAACATCTGTTCGCTTTACGATGTCGGGCCCAACTACCTCGTCATGGAATACGTCGAGGGCGAGTCTCCCACGGGTCCGCTGCCTATCGATGAAGCGATGGAGATTGCGCGGCAGATCGCGGAAGCGCTGGGCGAAGCGCACGAAAAGGGCGTCGTGCATCGCGATCTCAAGCCCGCCAATATCAAGATCAAGCCCGACGGAACGGTCAAGGTGCTGGATTTCGGCCTGGCAAAGATCGGCGGAGGTCCGGCCATTACGTCCGAGGATTCGCCGACCATTAGCATGGCCGCGACGCAGGCGGGTGTGATTCTGGGAACTGCTGCCTATATGGCTCCCGAACAAGCCCGCGGGAAACGCGTCGATGCGCGCGCCGATATCTGGGCCTTCGGTGTGGTGTTGTACGAGCTGATCACCGGCCAGCGGCTCTTCAAAGGTGAGGACCTCACCGACACCCTGGCGAGCGTGGTGAAGGAGAATCCAGACCTGAGTGCGATCCCGCAGCGCGTCCGCAGGCTGCTCGAAACGTGTTTGCAGAAAGACCCGAAGAAACGTCTGCAAGCGATCGGGGACATGCGGCTGGTGCTGGACGGAGCAACGTCTGCTCCTTCGCGATCGCGCCTAGGGATCGTAGGGTGGATCGCCGCCGGAGTTGCTACCCTGGCCGCCGCGGGACTTGGTTTCGCGCATTTCCGTGAGGCGCCCGCGGCGGAACGGTCCCTGAGACTGTCGATTCCGCTGCCGGAAAACAGCTCGGCCGGTTTTCTGGAAATTTCTCCCGACGGGAAGCGTATCGTGCTCGAAATGGCTCGCGACGGCGCAGGCCAGCTCTACCTTCGCTCGCTCGATTCAGGGGAGCTTCAGCCGCTCTCGGGCACCGCCGGCGCTCGGATGCCATTCTGGTCTCCTGATAGCCGGTTTATCGGGTTTTTCGCCGAGGCCAAGCTCAAGGTGATGCCGGCTGCGGGCGGGCCTGCGCAGGTCCTGTGCGGGGAGACAGGCCTGGGATACGGGGGCACCTGGAACCGCGAAGGCGTCATACTTTTTGGGATTGAGAACGGAAGCCTGCGGCGCGTGGATGCGAACAAAGGAGGGCAGTGCACCGCTGTTGGCAAGGACGATCCCAACGACCGTGCGAGATTGCCCGTCTTTCTGCCCGACGGAAATCATTTTTTCTACGTGCGTCAAGCGATCGACCAAGCTTCCCAAGGCATCTACTTGGCCACGCTCGCCGACCCCTTTGGCCGCAAGGTTCTGTCGGACAATTCCAGCGTCGTTTATTCGCCGCCGGCAAGCGCGGGCGGGCGAGCGCACGTGCTGTTCCTGCGCGAGAACACTCTCATGGCGCAACCGTTCGACGACGTCAGCCTTCAGCCGGTGGGCGATCCGCTCGCGGTGACTGCTCGGGCCTCACTGTCGTTGACGCCCCCACAGATGGCCGCTTCGGCAGCCCCGGATGGGACGCTGGTGTATCTGGCCGGACGCTCCTTCGAAACCCAGCTCACATGGTTTGACCGGACCGGCAAGGAACTCGGCAAAGTAGGTCCGCGGGCGGACCAACGAGGCGTAGTGCTGTCGCCGGACGGCAATACCGTCGCGACTAGCCGCCTGGACCAGAGTGGCTCCCCGGCCGTCTGGCTGCATGATTTGGTGCGCGAATCGGAGAGCCGTCTGACGTCTCCGGGGTCGCGCGGTAGTGGGGCCTTATGGTCGCCGGACAGTAGTCTGGTCTGGTTTCCCATGTCAGGGCCGGAGGGGGCTGCCATCTATCAAAAGGATCTGAAGGGGGGCCAGCTCCAAATTGTGCAGAAGATTGATACCGCCGCCCCGTCAAGAACGCCGTCGGACTGGTCGCACGACGGACGATTCGTGATCTATACCGAGAATAACCCCAAGACGCGCGCGGATCTTTGGTACGCTCCGGTGGAATCCGGCCCAATCGGATCCAGAAAGATGGATGAGAAAGCGGCGGTGAAGCTGTTGGGCACAGATGCCGTGGAAAGCCAGGGCCAGCTTTCTCCAGACGGGAAGTGGCTGGCCTACTATTCGGACGAATCAGGAAAAGGCCAGGTGTACATCCGGCCGTTCCCTTCTGGCTCGCAAGTGTGGAAGGTATCAGCGGACGGGGGCCGCGAACCACGTTGGCGTTCGGACGGAAAAGAGCTGTACTTCGTTAGTTCCGTGGTTCCGGGGCGGGTAACGCTGACGGCCGCGACAGTGGACGCCGATGGCCGTAGCGGATTGCGGATCGGCACGGCTCAAAAACTATTTGAAGCCCGTGTACTTACTTTCGTTCCGCAGAACAATACGTTTGTCTACAGTCCTCACCCCGATCGCCAGCGGTTTCTGGTGAATCAGTCGGTGGAGACCGGCGAGCCGACCGTCAACGTGATTACCAATTGGGAGAAGGCCGCTACTGAGCCGTCACAAACTCGAAGGTGAAAATCATCTCGTGCGACTGCTGCGTCGCGCCAGGTTGGCCCTGCGCAAAGGACCCCATGGTCTTGCTGAACTGGTTAGCCTGATCCAGGGCCTTCTGGTTAAAGCTGGCATCGCTACTCGCCAGCAGCTCGGTTTCCCCCAAGTGACCGTCCGGAGAAAGACTGCCGTGCAGCACCACCACTTGAACCGCCAGATTCGCGGCCGTGGACCTGAAGATCTTGGGATCCAGAGGGGCCATGGTGCGCAAATTGAATGCCGGAGTCATGGCCTGACCAACTCCCAGCGGCGTCATGCCCGCCGAATCGAAGAGCGCGCTCTTGGGGTCGCCGGGATCGGCGACGCTTTCCGTCTTTGCGTTGATCACAACGTGGCCCGCCTCTGAAATGGTGAAGGATCCGGGAATGGTCTTGTTGTGAAACTTGATCCCGTTGGAATAGTCGTAATGGATATACAGGCCCGGCGCGGGAGAATAGGTGGTAAGCAAGCCGGTACTCGAATCGACGCAATACTCCGAGTCGCCCCAGTCCCGCCGGCCGCTGGAAGTTTGGCCGCGGACGACTTGTCCGATTAGCACGCAATTTTGTGCAGCCCCGTTCACATACCCAACCGCAGTCCGGAAAGGAACCTGCGGTCCGATGGGAGCAAAGTTAAAGAAGATCGCCTCGCGAACCTGCACCAGGCGCAGTGGTAGAACACCTCCCGGCTGATTGCTGTAAAGCATTCCTTGGGTCGTGGTGTTGTAGAGATTCACGGCTGCGTAATTCGGTCCTTGTGCGGTCCAGCGATAAAGGCCGCGCCCGGGTGAAGTATCTTCCAGAGTCCAACTCCCGTCCGAAGGCAATCCACCAGTGCTGATGAACGTCGTCTTCAGGTCATACGGCTGCGCACGAACGTTCGAAAGCTCGCGAGCTTTCTGCAGCAGCGCAACCACCGTGGCCCGTTGCTCGGCGTTCTGAACCGGCTGCGCGTTGCCTGTCACAGGGTCGAGTGGATCGGAGGGCACGGCTGGTCGGGGAAGTGCGTTCAGATTCTGAAGCGATAGCGGTGAAGATACCGGATTCGGCGTTTGTGCCAGCGTAATTCCCTGAAATACCGCCGTAATGATGACGAGATAGCGGAAAGAATAGGACACCGTGGACCTCGCGAACAAGGATACTACTCGGCTCGCAGGGCTTCCAGGGGGTCGACTTTCGTGGCCCGCCGCGCGGGAATGTAGCTAGCCAGGGCCGCGGCCGCGATCAGGATCGCTGCGACGCCAAGATAGGTCAGCGGATCGAGCGCCTTGACCCCGAACAGCAGGGTCGACATCAGGCGTGTCAAACCGGCGGCCACACCCAATCCGACAATCGCTCCGACTCCAGCAAGCAGCAGTCCGTGGCGCACGAACATTTGGCGGACGTCCGTGGGTTCCGCTCCCAGCGCCATGCGGATGCCGATCTCGCGTGTTCGCTGCGTTACGGCGTAAGCAATCACGCCGTAAATCCCTACGATGCCCAGGGCTAGCGCCATGGCTCCGGCAATCGCCAGTAGCACCAGCGTGAAGGATGTCCGGGCCAGCGACTGATTGTAGAGATCCTGCAGGGTCCGCACCTGGAAGATAGGCAGACTGGGATCGACCGACCAAACGGCTTGCCTTGCCTCGGTCAGAAAACTCTCCGTTGCGGCTCGATTTGTGCGGACCAGAAATGCGCCGCTTTGCTGAACTCGAGTGGGACCCCAGAAGTTGTCCATCAGGGCCGGCCAATACGCGAAACTCGGCGCCTTCTCCTGCATGCCATTGTCGTAGACATCTGCCACGACGCCCACAATCTCACGCCAGGGAGAGTTCGCGTTGTCCCTGACTTGTTTGCCCAGAGCGGCAGCCGGCTCGCCCCACATCTCGCGTGCCATGTTCTCGGAAATCATGGCCACGTTGCGCTTCTCATAGAGATCGGTCCACGTAAAATCGCGCCCTGTCACGATCGCCGTGCCTGTGGCTTTGAAGAATCCGGGTGCGATGAACCGGAACCTCCTCATCGGAGCAACCTGCCCCGCGTCATAAATCTTATCTTCGGCATAAACGGGGTTGAAGTAGTTCAGCCCCTCCAAAGGACCGCTGTTGGCAAAGCTAACCGAGGTGACTCCCGGAATGGCCGCGAGTCTGTCCATCATTTCATTCTGCAATCGCATGACGCGCTCGGGTTCTTTCACATGCGCTGGGGGAATGGCAATTCGCAGCAATTGGACTTCTGCGGGCCGTGTGAAACCCGGCTGGACGTTCCGCAAAGCCTGAAACGTCCGAATCATCAGGCCGGAGCCGACTAACAAGACCAACGCCAGAGCGACTTGAACCACCACCAGGGTGTTGCGCGCGCGATGCCCCTCGCGGCTCTGGCTCATGGTTCGCCCGCTGCCGCGTAAGGCAGTGGCCAAGTGTGGGCCCGCATACTTCAGCACCGGGATCAGCCCAAACAGCAAACCCGCCAAAAGAGAAACCGCGAGCGAGAAGGCGAGTACCAGAGGATCGACCCCGATTTCTCCCAGGCGAGGAAGTGTCGTGGGACCTCTCGCCACCAGAATTCGAAGCGCCGCGTAAGTTAACCCCACGCCCAGAACGCCGCCCATGACGGCCAGGGTCAGGCTTTCGAGCAGCATTTCGCGCGCGATCCTTCCCCAGCCCGCGCCCAGTGCGGCTCGGATCGCCAGTTCCTGCTGGCGTACTTCGGCGCGCACCAGCAACAGATTCGCGACGTTCGCGCAGGCTATCAACAGGACCAGCCCGATGGTTCCCATCAACACCCACAACGTCGTGCCGACATCGCCAACCAAGTCTTCTCTCAGGGGCCGAAGCTTGGGAGCCAGGCGGGCATTCTCAAACAGAGCGCGGCTGGCACCGGGCGGCACCGGCCAAGCTTTGAGCCAGATTCCAAGCATGCGTCCAAGGTCGGCGTTCGCCTGTTGTAACGTGACACCCGACTTCAGGCGTGCGATGCCGTGCTCACCGAAGCTTCCCAGAAAAAGTTTGTTTCGATCGAACCGCTCCGGAAGAATGAGTTCCGGGTCGAGATCGAGGAACCGGAAGTCGCGCGGCATCACACCGATCACCGTGCGCGGCTTGGAATCCACCGTGAGGGTGCCCCCGACCACGGAGTTATCTCCGCCGAATCGTCGCTGCCAGTAGCCGAAAGTCAGCATGACGGTTTCAGGAGAGCCGGGCGTGTCATCGGCTTGAGAAAACCATCTCCCAGCCGCCGGCTGGACGTCCAGTGCCTGTAACGTCCCGTAAGTTACGAGCAAGGCCCGCAGTTCCTCCGGGTCGCCAATCCCAGTCACGCTCGCGTTGCGGTTTTCCCACAACCCAAACTCCTGAAAGGTCCGGTTCTCCTCACGGTAGGTGAAGTACATGGCCGGGGAACAATCCAGGTCGCCGACGACGCCGCTCAGTCCCGGTGCCGAGTGCCAGATGCTTACTAAATCCTGGGAATGGGGAAAGGGCAGGGGTTTGATCAGTACCCCATTGACCACGCTGAAGATGGCCGTATTCGCGCCGATGCCCAGCGCCAGAGTTATCAGTGCGATGGCAGTGAACGTCGGGGCCATCACGAACCGGCGAATGACGTGCTGCAGGGAACTCATTAAGGGACTACTACTAGGCGAAAGCGAATAGGTTACAGCGGCCACTATTCCGCCCGCAGTGCCTCCAAAGGATCGACTCGGGTAGCCCGGCGCGCCGGAAGATAGCTGGCCAGTGCGGCGGCCGTGATCAAGATCGCTGCGACACCTAGGTAGGTGAGCGGATCAAGCGCCTGGACCCCGAACAGCAGCGATGACATCAGGCGTGTCAGACCGGCCGCCGCGCCGAGTCCGATCGCCGCGCCGATTCCGGCTAGAAGCAGCCCGTGCCGCACGAACATTTGGCGGAGGTTCCCGGGTTCTGCTCCCAGCGCCATGCGGATGCCGATCTCGCGAGTGCGCTGCGTCACCGCATACGCGATCACGCCGTAAATCCCCACGATCCCGAGGATCAAAGCCATGACTCCGGCAATCGCCAGCAGCACCAGCGTGAAGGACGTCCGGGCCAGCGATTGATCGTAGAGGTCCTCAAGCGTCCGGACCAAATGCACCGGCAAGCTGGAATTCACCGACCAGACGGCCTGCCGGGCTTCGGTCAGAAAACCCTGGGTCCCCGCCCGGCTCGTGCGAATTAGGAATACGCCCGCACGATTGGTGTGGAGAGGATCGCCCCAGAACGTGTCCATCATCGCGGGCCAGTAGACCATGGTGGGAGCTTTCTGTTGGACACCGTTATCGTAGACGTCACCGGCCACGCCGACGATCTCACGCCACGGGTCGTTCATGCCTTCGCGGACGCGTTTGCCCAGGGCGGCCGCTGGATTGCCCCACCACTCGCGCGCGAGATTCTCCGACACGATCGCTACGTGGCGTTTGTCATAGTGGTCGGTCCAGGTGAAGTCTCGCCCGGCAACCAGCGACGTCCCGGCGGTCTTAAAGAAATCCGGCACAACAAACCGGTACCGCCGGACGGGAGGCACCACATTGGCGGCGAAGGTCTTGTCTTCGGCATACAGAAGATCGTTGGAATTGATCCCTTCCAGCGGAGCGCCGCTGGCGAACGACACGGAGGTGACGCCCGGAAGGGCCGCGAGCTTCTCGATCATGGCGTTCTGCATGCGCATGACCTGCTCGGGTTCCTTCACTTGTGCTTCTGGAATGGTAATGCGGAATAGCTGCACTTCTTCGGGCCGGGTGAAGCCGGGCTGGACATTTCGCAAAGCCTGGAAGGTTCGAATCATCAGGCCCGAGCCGATCAGTAGCACCAGAGCCAGAGCCACCTGGACCACCACAAGAGTGTTGCGTGCGCGATGCCGCTCGCGGCTGTGGCTCAAACTTCTGCCTCCCGCGCGTAGGGCTGTCGCCAAGTGCGGTCCCGCGTATTTTAAGACCGGAATCAGGCCGAACAGCAGGCCCGCGAGCAGAGAGACCCCCAGTGTGAAACCCAGCACCAGCGGATCGATGCCGATTTCTTTTAGCCGCGGCAATGTTGCGGGTCCGCCTGAAACCAGGATTCGCAGGGCCGCATACGCCAGACCCAAGCCCAGAACGCCGCCCAGCAGCCCCAGTGCCAGGCTCTCGATCAGCATTTCGCGCGCGATCCTTCCCCAGCCGGCGCCGAGTGCGGCACGGATGGCCAACTCCTGCTGACGGCCCTCGGCACGCACCAGCAACAGATTGGCAACGTTCGCGCAAGCGATCATTAGGACCAGGCCGATGGTGCCCATCAGGACCCACAGCATGGTGCCGATATCGCCAACTATTTCATCTTTCAAGGGCTGAATCTTGGGAGCGAAGCGGGCATTCTCAAACAGAGCGTGATCGAAGCCAGGCGGCGTCGGCCACGCCTTAAGCCAGATCCCCAGCATGCGGCCGAGGTCCGCATTGGCTTGCTGCAGAGTCACTCCGGGTTTCAGACGCGCGACGCCCTGGTAACTGAAGTTCCCCAGGAAGATCTTGTTCCGATCGAAGCGCTGCGGCAGGATCAGGTCCGCTTCTACGTTCATGAACCGGAAATCCTGCGGCATCACCCCGATGACCGTCCGCGGGCTCGAATCCACATTCAAGGAGCGCCCGATCACCGATTTTTCGCCGCCGAAGCGCCGCTGCCAGTATCCATAGGACAGCATTACGGTTTCCGGGGATCCGGGTGTATCGTCGGCTTGCGAAAACCATCGTCCGACGGTAGGCTGCACACCAAGGGCTTGCAGCGTGCCGTAGGTGACAAACGCGGCTCGGGGACGTTCCGGATCGCCCACGCCGGTGACGGTGGCACCGCCATTCGACCATAATCCAATGTCTTGAAAGGTCTGGTTTTCCTCGCGATAGGTGAAATACATGGTGGGCGAACAGTTGATATTGCCCAGGTTACTCACCCCCGGAGCCAGGTGCCAAACCCCTACCAATTGTTGAGGTTGAGGATAGGCCAGCGGCTTGATCAGCACTCCATTGATAACGCTGAAGATGGCCGTGTTCGCGCCGATGCCCAGCGCCAACGTGACCAGCGCGATGGCAGTGAACGTGGGGGCCATCGCAAACCGGCGAAACACTTGTTTCAGGACGTTCATGGAAAGTATTACGATGCGGATCGCCTGGAGGGTGCAAAAATCTTTTGGATGTCAGATTAGGTACCGTTCTACTAAAGTGGGTCAGGGCATCCACCGATGATCTGGTTCAGTGGACCGCCGCTTACATAACCGCGCACTGGCCGATCTGGACGTAGAAGTGTTACGGTTCAGGAAACAGGATCAGGTTGTTTCCGGCCGGCTGGAAGACGTTTCGGAATCGGGCGTGTGCATCATTCTGCCGTGCGAACTGGTGCCGGACGAACTGGTCCGGCTGGAAGCTGCCGATTGCACGCTGTTCGGTCATGTAGTCTATTGCACGTGGCAGCGGAACGCGTTCCGGACGGGCGTCGAGGTCGAGCGGGTGTTGCTCGGACATACGGACCTAGCCGAGCTGCTGCGGAAGACGCTCGAGGAAACCATGCCCTGGGCAACTGTGTCGCCACGCTGAGCTGCTCTTAGAGTTCTGGCGCGTCAGTGGTAGAATCGGATTCTCCCCCAATAGTCTGGAATGAAGAACTATGGAACGTGCCGGGAGTCTCATTGGAAAACTGAAGCTGTCGCCGGAGATGGCCGATCCGGAAACTCGCGCGCGAGCGGCATGGGCGCTGGCGGCAGGGAAAAAGATCGCAGCGCATACGCTGGCGGCGGCACTGGTGCGGGGAACACTGGTGGTGGAAGTGGAAGACATAGTCTGGCAGAAACAGCTCAATACACTGCGGCATTTTCTGTTGCGTAACCTCAAGGAAGCGCTGGGCGGGGATCTGGTCAAGGAAATCGATTTCCGGCCCATGCCTCCCCGGCGAAAACCGCAGCGTGCGGAATCGGCCCGCCGTCTGGACTCGAATGGTATCCAAGATCCGGTGATGGCGATGCTGTATCGGCAGTCTAAGAAGGCCGGGACAGCATGAAGATAACCGAACAGGAAGTCCGGCGCGTAGCGGAACTGGCGAACCTCGCCCTCACTGAGGACGAAATCGTCCGCATGACTCAGGACATGGACGGGATCCTCACCCACATCGACAAGCTGAGCGAGCTGGATACGTCGAACGTAGAGCCGATGTCGCAGGTCCTCTACCTTTCTGAAAATCCTTCGGGGGCCGAGGAAACCGCAACCCTGCGCGCGGACGTCGAACGGAAGCCGCTGGGGAATGCCGATGCGCTGGCCAACGCTCCCGTGTCAGGACAGGGCTACTTCAAAGTGCCTTTGGTGATCGAGAAATGACCGTTGATTCGATCCGGGCTGACCTTCTGGCCAAGAAAACCAGCGCCGAGGAGATCGCGCGTGAAGCGCTCAAGTTTGCCGAAGCGGAGAATCCCAAGACCAACGCGTATCTGACGTTCGCGCCGGACAGAGCGCTAGCCGCGGCGCGCGCCGTGGACCAGAGGATCGCCGCTGGCGAAGAACCAGGACCCCTGGCGGGTGTGCCGATCGCGATTAAAGACGTAATTCTCACGCGTGGCCTGCGCACCACCTGCGGATCGCGGATGCTCGAGACTTACATTCCGCCTTACGATGCAACCGCTGTCATCCGTATCGAACAAGCCGGCGGCGTGATCCTCGGCAAGACCAATTGCGACGAGTTCGCCATGGGATCGTCCAACGAAAATTCGGCGTTTGGGCCGGTGAGGAATCCAGTAGCGTTGGATCGTGTGCCCGGTGGATCGAGCGGCGGATCGGCGGCCGTTATCGCGCAGGGAACCGCGGTCTTATCGCTGGGATCGGATACCGGTGGGTCCATCCGGCAGCCGGCGTCGTTCTGCGGTGTAACCGGCGTAACGCCTACCTATGGTCGCGTGTCGCGCTACGGGCTGACGGCCTTCGCCAGTTCGCTCGATCATATTGGACCGTTTTCACGGACCGTGCGGGATTCCGCGCGGCTTTTACAAGTTATGGCGGGGCGCGATGAGATGGATTCTACTTCGGCCGTCGCCCCAGTGCCGGATTACATGGCGGCGCTCAATGGAAACATTCGGGGCATGAAAATCGGCGTGCCGAAGGAATTTTTCGATGGTCTCGCGAGCGACACGGGCGACGTAATTCAAGCGGCGATCCGGACGCTCCAGAAGCTAGGATGCGAAATTCGCGAGATCCGGCTGCCGCATACCCCCTATGCCGTGGGATGCTACTACATCATCTGTACAGCGGAAGCGAGCTCTAATCTCGCTCGTTACGATGGCGTGCGTTATACCAGGAGGTCCGCGGCCGCAGGCAGTTTACAAGAGATGTATCGCCAGACGCGCGACGAAGGATTCGGAGCGGAGTGCAAGCGCCGGATCATGCTCGGCACCTACGTGCTCAGCGCCGGCTATTACGACGCCTATTATCTAAAGGCCCAAAAAGTTCGGGCTCTCGTAGCGCGAGACTACGCGCAGGCTTTTGAGCAGGTGGATGCGATCGTAGGTCCGGTGTCGCCGCACCCGGCGTTTAAGTTGGGTGAGAAAGTCGACGATCCGACCTCTATGTATCTCTCCGACATTTACACCGTCACGGGTGACTTGGCGGGGATTCCTTGCATGAGCGTCCCGGGTGGTAAAACTCCGGATGGCTTGCCGGTGGGATTGCAGATCCTGGCGAATCATTTTAACGAGACAACCATGTTTCGCATAGCGGATGCCTTTGAGCGCGCGTAACGTTCTTTCCAAACAGGTGTCTATAAACTGAGCGAGAATCAGACTATGCCCTTTACACTACCTGCATTGCCCTATGCTCCGGATGCACTGGAGCCGCATATCGACAAGATGACCATGGAGATTCATCACGGCAAGCACCACAACGCCTACGTGACGAATCTCAACAAGGCTCTGGAATCGGCGCCCGCCTTGGCGTCGAAGAGTATTGAGGAATTGCTGGCCAATAACTGCGCGATCGTGCCGGAAAACATTCGAACGGCGGTTCGCAACAACGGCGGCGGGCATTGGAACCACAGCATGTTCTGGCAGATCATGGGACCCGGTAAAGGCGGCGCACCGGTGGGCAATCTGGCCTCAGCG